>Ga0209347_1000253_pt1 | contig 146726 bp, 133 predicted proteins | sample AutmiccommuBRH23_FD_187382 | JGI IMG/M metagenome (GOLD analysis project Ga0209347, IMG submission 187382) | Deep subsurface microbial communities from Mt. Terri, Switzerland - Autotrophic microbial communities BRH/23 (SPAdes) (version 2) | ecosystem: Environmental > Aquatic > Deep subsurface... | reverse complement strand
GGGGCGACGACGGCCCGCCGGTCCAGCGAGGACAGTGTGTCCGACGTCTCGGCTCGGGTCAGCTTCGAGACGAGGACCAGGTCGCCGGCGATCGCCGCCCCCCGGGGGCGGTGCGAGTCGAGGAAGGGCGCTGCGAGGGGGCCCACCCGTTCGTCGTCGTCGTGCGAGGGATGGCCGGAGACCTCTCGGCCGACGAAGTCCCCCATGTGGCCCGAGACGTGGACGGTGTCGTCGGCGCGAAGCGTGCCGGAGAAGACCCGGACGAGGGAGAGGCGACCGACATAGGCGTCGGTCGTCGTGCGGACCACCTCGGCGACGAGCGGGGCCTCGGGGTCGCAGCGGACGTCGGTGATCGCGGCACCGGCCGGGCTGGTGATGGCTGGGAGCGGGTGCACGGTCGGGTCGGGGAAGGCCTGTTCGATCAGGCTGAGGAGCTCGTCGACGCCCGCCCCTGTCATCGGGGAGACGGGCAGGATCGGGAAGAAGGTGCCGCGAATGATGGCGGTGCGCAGGTCCTCGAGGATCGCGGCCGGTTCGATGGACTCGCCCTCGAGGTACCGGTCGAGGAGCGTCGCGTCCTCCGACTCCTCGATGACCGACTCGATGAGCGCATGACGGGCGTCCTGGTGCTCGTCGGTCGACAGGTCGTCGTCGGAGCCGGTGATGAGGCCCACGACCGAGGTGAGCTCACCGCCTTCGAGCACCGGCCAGTGCGTGGCGCGGGCGTCGCCGAAGGTCCGTTGACACGTCTCCACGGTGGTGCCGAAGTCGGCGCGGGGCTGGTCGAGGTGGGTCACGACCACGGCCCGCGGCATGCCCACGGCGGCACACTCGCGCCAGAGCAGGGAGACCGGCCGATCGATCTCGTCGGCCCCGGAGACGACGAAGATGGCGGCGTCTGCGGCCCGCAGACCGGCTCGGAGCTCACCGACGAAGTCGGGGTACCCAGGGGTGTCGAGGAGGTTCAGGGTCGTGCCGTTCGAGTCGAACGAGGCGGCCGTGAGGGTCGAGGTGCGCACGTGCCCGTTCGTCGAGAGACGCTGTGCTGGAACACGGGCGGCTACGAGGGCCTCGAAGAGAGCCGTCTTGCCGGCCCCGCCGGGTCCGACCAGTACGACGTTGCGGATGTCCTGCGGCGAGGCGGGGTTGGGAGCCGCAGGGAGGTCTGATCTGCCGGTTTGTCTCGCCATGACCCCCACCCAACTCCTGTTCCCTGCCGCTCACAAGACCTTCGCGGATCATCGGCTGTGATCTAGAAGTCACCCCGGTGGCGGCGCCGCTCGTCGGCGGACCTTCGACATCGAAATTCGGCTGCGCGAGGCAGGTGCAGGTGCTTGGCTGGGGTCATGAACATCGGCGGCTACCGGGACGTGCTCGCGTTCGGGGACACCCGGCGCGTGCTCATCCTCGGCTTCTTCGTCCGCGTGCCGATGTTCGCCGGCATGGTGCTCCTCACCCTCCACGTGGTCACCTCGCTGGGCCGAAGCTACGGTCAGGCGGGCCTCGTGACGGCGGCCTCGACCGTCGCCGTCGCGGTCTCGGGACCTTGGCGGGGCCGCCTCCTCGACCGGGTCGGTCTGCGCCGCACCGTCGGCCCCTCGATCCTGGTGCAGGTGGCCTGCTGGTCCGTCGCGCCCTGGGTGGGCTACGCCCCCCTCATCGCACTGGCCGCAACAGCCGGACTCTTCGTCGTGCCCACTTTCTCGATCCTTCGTCAGGTGATCCTGCGCTCGACTCCGCCCGAGCAGCGGCGCACCGCCCTGTCGCTCGACTCCGCCGCCACCGAGCTGTCCTTCATGGCCGGGCCTGCGCTCGGTGTGTGGCTCGCGACGTCGTGGAGCACGGGGTGGGCCCTCTTCGTCTGCCAGATGGCTGCCGCGGCGGCAGGCTTCGCGCTCTGGGTGGTCAACCCGCCCCTGACGTCGGGGGCGGCGTCCGTTGCGGCGTCCGGTGCAGCCGGTGACCGGGCGCTAGGCATTGACGCATCAGGGCGCCCAGCCAGACGGGCCGTGCGCGGCTTCATCACCGTCCCGGTCGCGATGGTCTACCTGGCCGCGGCCGCGACGACGATCGTGCTGACCGGCACCGACGTCGGAGTCGTCGCTGCACTGCGTGAGTTCAACCGGCCGGAGTCGATCGGCTGGGTGCTGGCCCTCTGGGGTGCGGGTTCGTTGCTCGGTGGGCTCGCCTACGGCGCGTGGCACCGGTCCTTTTCCGTCTTCTGGCTCCTGGGGGGCCTCGCGGTCAGCACCGCCCCGGTGGCGTTGGCCGCAGGCGTGCCCAGCTTCGCGGTCCTCATCACCATCTGCGGGATCCTCTGCGCGCCGACCATCACCGCGACGGTGGAGCACCTGAGCCGCCTCGTTCCCGAAGGCTCGCGCGGCGAGATGATGGGGTGGCACGGCTCTGCGATGACGGCGGGCTCGGCTCTCGGGGCGCCGGTCGCCGGGTTTGCGATCGACCACGGTGGGTGGCAGTCGGGTTTCCTGGCGGTGTCCGCCGTCGGCGTGGTCGTTGCCGTCTGCGGCGGGCTGACCGCCTCGCACCAGACTCGGAGCGTCCCACCTTCGGGGCTGGGCGGGCCTGCCGATTCGGTCGGCGCCTCGCCGGCTGCTATTCTCGATCACTGACCAGTCGTCCTTCCGTGCAAGCGGATGGGCGACGTGCAAGAGAAGCTCGCTTCCACCCGCGTCGACCACCAGGTCGCCGGGTCCAGGTCCGCGCGGTTCGAGTCCTCCCCGGGAGGGCAGTACCGCGCCGTATGTCGCCCGGAACATTCAGCGGCATCCGACACCTTGGGCTCCTCGTGCACTCGCGGGGAGCCTTTTTTTCTTTGCGGCAGGTCGGTCAGCCAGTCAACCAACCTTAGGAGCACCACATCAGCGAGCCTCGCATCAACGAGCGCATCCGGGTCCCGGAAGTGCGCTTGGTTGGCCCCAATGGTGAGCAGGTCGGCATCGTGCGCGTCGAGGACGCGCTCCGTCTGGCCGAGGAGGCGAACCTCGACCTCGTCGAGGTGGCCCCGATGGCCAAGCCGCCGGTCGCCAAGCTCATGGACTTCGGCAAGTTCAAGTACGAAGCCGCCATGAAGGCACGGGAAGCGCGCAAGAACCAGGTCAACACGGTCATCAAGGAGATCAAGCTCCGCCCGAAGATCGACCCGCACGACTACGGCACGAAGAAGGGCCATGTCGAGCGGTTCCTCAAGGCCGGGGACAAGGTCAAGGTGACGATCATGTTCCGGGGGCGCGAGCAGTCCCGACCCGAGCTCGGCCGCCGCCTGCTCGAGCGCCTGGCGGACGACATCGCCGAGCTCGGCTACGTCGAGTCCGCCCCGAAGCAGGACGGCCGAAACATGATCATGGTGATCGGTCCGACGAAGAAGAAGGCCGAGGCCAAGGCCGAGCAGCGCCGGGCCCGCGACCGCAGTTCGGTCGAGGGTGCCCAGGACGCTACCGAGGCGCCGGCGGACGCGGTGGAGGAGTCGACGGCTCCTGCCGTCGAGTGACCGGAGTCCCATACAGACGTTCCACCCCCGGTGGCCCGCCCACGCGGTGCCACCCCAGAGAGTCCACGTACGCCCTCGTACGCGGGGCACGAAACGAAGGAGACCGGCGATCATGCCGAAGATGAAGACGCACAGCGGTGCGAAGAAGCGCTTCCGCATCACGGGGACCGGCAAGGTCATGCGCGAGCAGGCCGGTGGCCGACACCTGCTCGAGCACAAGTCGAGCAAGAAGATGCGTTCCATCGCGAACGACCTCGTGGTCGCCCCTGAGGACGCCAAGAAGGTCAAGAAGCTCCTCGGCAAGTGAGCCGGGACGCCACCCCACCAGCATCGCGCTGAGCGGTCGGACCCGGTGGGTCCCGGCACGGCCAGCAGCACCGAAGTGTGTTCGAATAACGAAGGAGTACTCACGTGGCACGCGTGAAGCGGGCGGTCAACGCCCAGAAGAAGCGTCGCGTCGTCCTTGAGCGGGCGAGCGGCTACCGCGGTCAGCGGTCCCGCCTCTACCGCAAGGCGAAGGAGCAGGTCACCCACTCGCTCGGCTACGCCTACCGGGACCGGCGCGCCAAGAAGGGCGACTTCCGTCGTCTGTGGATCCAGCGGATCAACGCCGCTGCCCGCGCCAACGGCATGACGTACAACCGGTTCATGCAGGGTCTGAAGGCGGCCGGCGTCGAGGTCGACCGCAAGATCCTTGCCGACCTCGCCGTCAACGACGCACCGGCGTTCGCCGCGCTCGTCGAGATCTCCCGCGTGAACGTCCCGGTGGTCGAGAAGGCCGCCGAGGGCGCTGCCTGATCGGCACCGACGCTCGAGCGCCGGGACACCCCGTGCTGACCAACCCGCGATCGGATCGCGTCAAGTCGGTGCGGGCGCTGTCCCGGCGCTCCGTGCGTGCACGGACGGGACAGTTCCTCGCTGAGGGCCCTCAGGCCGTCCGGGAGGCCGTGCGCTGCGCGCCGGAGCAGGTCCGTGACATCTACGTCACTGCCGAAGGAGCCGACCGACACCCGGAGATCGTCGACGCCGCCCTGGCAGCGCACCTGTTCGTCCACGAGGCGTCTCCCGAGGTCCTCGACGCGATGTGCGACGCGGAGCATCCTCAAGGGATCGTTGCCGTATGCCGCTGGGCTGAGCCCACCTTGTCCGCCGCCCTGGGTGCCCTCCCGCGGGACGCCGTCGTCTGCGTCCTGACCAACGTCCGTGATCCGGGCAATGCGGGCACGGTCATCCGCGGCGCCGACGCGGCCGGGGCGGACCTCGTCGTCGTGAGTGACTCCAGCGTCGACGTGAGCAGCCCGAAGGTCGTCCGGTCGACGGTCGGCTCGCTCTGGCACCTTCCGATCGTGACGGGAGTGCCCGTTCCCGTCATCCTCGACGCCCTCCGGGCCAGCGGGGTCCGCCTGCTCGCCGCAGACGGATCGGGTGCGACTCTTCTTCCTGAGGCCGACCTGACGGGTCCGCACGCGTGGGTCATGGGCAACGAGGCGTGGGGCCTCGATGCCGAGGTGCGCGACGCGTGCGACGAGGTCGTGCGGGTGCCGATCCACGGCCGAGCAGAGTCACTGAACCTCGCGATGGCCGCGACGCTGTGCTTGTACGCCTCCGCCGAGTCACGGGTGCAGCGCCACTGAGACGGAGCGGCCGGACTCGCGGGGCGGGCTCATCTCCCCAACGGCGCCGCGGGCGCGGTTATCCTTCGCAGCATGGGCTCACGTGACGACAGTCAGGTGCCGGCCCTGCCTGACTCCCCGGCAGTCCCTGCGACCCCGACCTCGCTCGGCGAGCTGCTCCCTGACGGCCTGGTGGTGGTGGGCGGCGACGGACTGATCCGCTTCGTCAACCGGGAGGCCTGCCGCATTCTCCGGTGCGAGGTCGACCACCTGCTCGGACAACCGGCGGTGAAGGCCTTGCCCCTCGCCGACAAGTACGGCAGTGATTGGTGGCAGCAGACCGACCCGTGGACGCCACCGCGCGGGCGGACGCGGCGTCGGGAGAAGCTGCTCGTCGGGCCGGACGGCCGGGATGTGCTCGTGACAGCCCGCTACGTCCGGACTGCGGAGGGCCGGGTCGAGCGGGTCCTCGTGGGTCTGCGCGACGCGGAGGCCCGGCTGCGGGCCGAACGGGACCAGGCCACGGTGCTGTCCACGGTCGCGCATGAGCTACGTGCCCCGCTGACCTCGGTGACGGGGTTCACCAGCAGTCTGTTGCGACGCTGGGACCGTTTCACCGATGAGCAGAAGCGCCTCATGATCGAGACGATCGAGGCGGACGCGAGCCGGCTCACCAGACTGATCACCGAGCTGCTCGACATCTCACGACTCGACTCCCACAACCTCAGCCTGCGGCTGGCGCCGCTCAACCTCGAGGAGCTTCTCTCCGCCCATGTGAGCCGGCACGAGCTGAGCCGTACGGCTGGACAGGTCGTGCTGAGCCTCGGGCCGGTGGCGCAGGAGCGAGGGCTGCCCGAGGTCTGGGCGGATGCCGACCGGCTCCAGCAGGTGTTCTTCAACCTCATCGAGAACGCCCTGAGGCACGGCGAGCCACCTGTCACGGTGACTCTCGACGTGGACGGGCCGGGGCACGAGTGGATCCTTGTTCGCGTCGATGACGAGGGGAACGGCGTCCCTGAGGGAGACCGCGAGAAGGTCTTCGGGCGGTTCTGGCGTGGCTCGGACGGATCGACCACTGGGCTGGGCCTCTACGTCGTCCGGGGTCTGGTCGAGGCGCACGGCGGGACCGTGACCGTGGAGACGGCTCCCGCGGGCGGAGCCCGTTTCGCGGTGCGACTGCCCGGCGGCGTCCCGGACGCGGTCGCGTTGCGCTGACCAGCGCCGTGGCCCAGCCCTCGCCGCCCCTAGACTGGACCCCGCCGCCAGCCCACGGTTCGGGCTGACGGCCACCGATGCCCAGAGCAGCACCGACGAGAGCAGCGAACGCCGACCCATGTCCGGACCCAACACGAACTACGACCCTGTCGAGGTGTCCGCCCTCGCCCCGCAGAACGTCGAGGCGGCGGTCGAGGACGCTCTCGCGGCCATCGCGGCCGCTGCGACCCTTGACGACCTCAAGGCCACTCGGATCGCGCACCAGGGCGAGAAGAGTGCCCTGGCGCTGGCCAACCGTGAGATCGGCGCCCTTCCGCCCAGTGCCAAGGCCGAGGCCGGCCAACGGGTCGGCCAGGCGAGGGGACGGGTCGCCGCCGCGCTGACCGCCCGGCAGGCCGAGCTCGAGGCCGAGCGCGACGCGCGGATCCTCGTCGAGGAGCGGGTCGACGTGACCCTCCCGGTCGTCCGCCGCCCCTTCGGCGCACGACACCCGATCGAGCTCGTGTCGCAGCGCCTCGTGGACGCCTTCGTCGGGATGGGCTGGGAAGTGGCGGAGGGGCCCGAGCTCGAGGCGGAGTGGCTCAACTTCGACGCGCTGAACCTCGGGCCGGACCATCCGGCCCGGCAGATGCAGGACACCTTCTTCCTCGACCCGGTCGACTCCGGTCTCGTTCTTCGCACCCACACCTCGCCCGTCCAGGTCCGGACCATGCTGCGGCAGGAGCCACCCATCTACATCGTCGCGCCGGGGAAGGTCTACCGAACCGATGACCTCGATGCGACACACACCCCGGTCTTCCACCAGATCGAGTGTCTGGCCGTCGACAAGGGGCTGACGATGGCTCACCTGCGCGGCGCCATCGACGCCTTCGTGAAGATCATGTTCGGCGAGGGGACTCAGACTCGGGTCCGAGCCTCCTACTTCCCGTTCACTGAGCCGTCGATGGAGACCGACTTCGTCTGCTTTGCCTGCCACGGCTCGCCCGGGCCGGAGGGCTGCCGGACCTGCGGCGGGTCCGGATGGATCGAGCTGGGCGGCTCCGGCATGGTCAACCGGAAGGTGCTGCGTGCCTGCGGCATCGACCCGGACGTCTACTCAGGTTTCGCCTTCGGGCTCGGTATCGAAAGGGCACTGATGCTCCGCCACGGCGTCCAGGGCATGCACGAGATGGTCGAGGGCGACGTTCGCTTCTCCCGCCAGTTCGGGATGGAGGTCTGACATGCGCGCCCCCCTGACCTGGCTCGCCGAGTACACCGACCTCGCCCCGGGCGCGACCGGGGTCGACGTCGCCGCCTCGCTCGTCTCCGTGGGCCTCGAGGAGGAGGATCTCCACGGCGGCGACATCACCGGCCCGCTCGTCGTCGGCCGGGTCCTCGAGTTCGAGGAGACGATCCAGAAGAACGGCAAGCCGATCCGGTTCTGCGTCGTCGACGTCGGCCACCACGGCCAGATGGTCACGGAGGGCAAGCACCAGGAGATCGTCTGCGGAGCCACCAACTTCGAGGTCGGTGACCTCGTCGTCGTGGTCCTGCCCGGAGCGGTCCTCCCCGGCGGCTTCCAGATCACGGCCCGCAAGACCTATGGGCGGATCTCCAACGGGATGATCTGTGCCGAGGACGAGATCGGCCTCGGACACGACCACGCCGGCATCATCGTTCTCCCAAGGCTCCTCGGCGAGGAGCACGTGGCCGGGGTCCAGCCGGGCGACGACGCCATCGCCCTCCTGGGTCTGGGGGAGGAGACCATCGAGGCCAACGTCACGCCCGATCGTGGCTACTGCTTCTCGGTCCGGGGGCTCGCTCGCGAATACTGGCACAGCCAGGGCAGCCCGGCGGGTGGTTTCCGGGACCCCGCACACATCGAGACGCCGATGGGCAACGACACGGGCTTTCCGGTCGTCCTCACGGACGAGGCCCCCCTGGGCGGGGTCGACGGTTGCGACCGGTTCGTGGCCAGGGTGGTGCGCGGTGTCGACGCCTCGGCACCCTCCCCTGCCTGGATGCAGAAGCGGATCGCGCAGATGGGGATGCGTCCCATCTCGCTGGCTGTCGACGTGACGAACTACGTGATGATGGCCCTCGGGCAGCCGCTGCACGCCTACGACCTCGACACGTTGACGGGCCCGATCGTCGTCCGGCGCGCGCGGCCGGGCGAGACGCTGACGACCCTCGATGACGTCGAGCGCAGCCTCGACCCTGAGGACCTGCTGATCACCGACGCGGGGGACGGCGAAGCCGACACGGTCCTCGGCCTGGCCGGCGTCATGGGTGGCGCGTCCTCCGAGGTCCGCGACTCGACGACGAACGTCCTCATCGAGGCCGCTCACTTCGACCCCACATCCGTGGCCCGGACCTCCCGTCGTCATCGGCTCGTGAGCGAGGCGTCCAAGCGCTTCGAGCGAGGGGTGGATCCTGCCGTTCCCGCGGCTGCTGCCGAGATGGCCGCCCGGCTGCTGGTCGAGCACGGTGGCGGGCGGATCGACCCCGGTGTGACCGATCTCGACCAGACCACGCGTCCGGCTCCCTACCGCCTCGAGGTCGACGAGACGTCTCGGATCGTCGGTGTCGAGTACCCCCGCGAGCGCGTCATCCAGATCCTGAGAGACCTGGGCGCTGAGGTCGCCGAGAGCCCTGAGGAGGGCTTCGTCGACGTCCGGCCCCCGTCGTGGCGTCCCGACCTCGTCAACGACTCACCGGCCCCGGACTACGCCGAGGAGGTCGCCCGGATCGACGGCTACAACAACATCCCGTCGGTCACTCCGACTCCGAGCGAGGGTCGCGGTCTCACGCACGGGCAGAAGGTCCGCCGCGTCGTGGCCGACGCGCTGGCCGGTGCCGGTTTCACCGAGGTGCTGAGCTACCCCTTCGTCGCAGACGACCTCGCGGATCGGATGATGCTTCCGCCCGGGGACGACCGGCGGCTCGCCGTCCGTCTCGCGAACCCGCTGTCGGAGGAGCGCCCGCTGATGCGCACCTCCGTGCTCGCCAGCCTCGTGGACGTCCTCCGCCGCAACGTCTCGCGTGGACACAAGGACGTCGCGCTCTTCGAGATGGGCCTGGTCTTCCGTCCGGGTGGACCACTCCGCCGCGCGCCGATCCCCAGTGTGTCGGGCAGGCCGTCGGGCCCGGACCTCGAGCAGCTCTACGCCGCGGTTCCGGCCCAGCCACGCAGGGTCGGTGTCCTCGCGACGGGCTCGGCCGAGCAGGCCGGCTGGTGGGGCGCCGGGCGGTCTGTCGAGTGGAGCGACATGGTCGCCGCGGTCGAGGCTGTGGCTGCCGCCCTCGTCGTGCCGGTCGTGGTGACCGCTGACGCCGACCATGCACCTTGGCACCCGGGCCGCTGCGCGCGCATCGCTCTCGCGGACGGCACGGTGGTGGGGCATGCCGGCGAACTGCACCCCAAGGTGCTCACCGCGCTCGACCTGCCCCCTAGGACGGTCGGGGCGGAGATCGACGTTGACGTGCTCAGCGTTGCCAGCGACCGTGCGGTGCAGGCCGTGTCGTTCTCCACCTTCCCGGCTGCCCTCACCGACATCGCCCTGCTCGTGCGGACCGACGTGCCCGCGGGTGACGTCGAGGCAGCGCTGCGGCGGGGGGCAGGGGAGGCGCTCGAGGCGGTCAGCCTCTTCGACGTCTACGAGGGCGAGCGGATCGAGGCGGGACAACGGTCCCTGGCCTATCGGCTGACCTTCCGCGCGGCTGACCGCACGTTGACGACCGCGGAGGTCAACGGCTTCCGGGATGCGGCAGTGGCGGCGGCGGCCCAGTCGGTGGGAGCCGTCCAGCGCTGACCCACCGTCGAGAGAGCAGTTCGCGACACCAGCGCAAATCGAGAGAGCAGTTCGCGTCCAGGGGAGCGTCGCGAGCTGCTCTCTCGATGAGGTTCTGCACAACTATGCATAGTTGTGTATAGTCATGCATTGTGATCAGGGCAGCAGTTGCAGGGGCGAGCGGGTACGCCGGAGGGGAGATCCTCCGGCTCCTGCTCGCCCACCCCGACATCGAGATCGGCGCGATGACAGCCGGCGGCAACGCGGGTGAGCGCCTCGGCTCGGTCCACCCGCATCTCACGCCTCTCGCGGGGCGACGGCTCGAGGAGACCACGGTTGACGTCCTCGCCGGGCACGACGTCGTCTTCCTCGCGCTGCCGCACGGGCACTCCGCGGACCTCGCCGCACAGCTCCCGGCCGAGGTCGTCGTCATCGACTGCGGCGCCGACTTCCGGCTCGAGTCCGCGGAGGCGTGGACCGAGTTCTACGACACCCATCACGCCGGGGCGTGGCCGTACGGCATGCCGGAGCTGATGACAGCGGTCGGCCAGGAGACCGGCAAGCAGCGGAGCGTGCTAGCCGGCGCACGCCGCATCGCCGTGCCCGGCTGCTACCCGACGGCGGTGTCGTTGGCGCTCGCACCCGGCCTGGCGGCCGGCGTGCTCACGCCCGAGGACGTCGTCGTCGTCGCAGCTTCGGGGACCTCCGGGGCCGGCAAGGGACTCAAGCCACACCTGCTCGGCAGTGAGGTGATGGGCTCCATGTCGCCGTACGGTGTGGGCGGCGTGCACCGCCACACCCCGGAGATCGAGCAGAACCTGTCCCGTGCGGCGGGCTCCCCTGTGACCGTCTCCTTCACCCCGACCTTGGCCCCGATGCCTCGGGGCATCCTCGCCACGTGCACTGCACGGCTCGCCCCGGGGACTGCCGCGGCCGCCGTTCGCTCCGTCTGGGAGCAGGCCTACGCCGACGAACCCTTCGTCCACGTGCTGCCCGAGGGCCAGTGGCCCCGGACGGCAGACGTGGTGGGCAGCAACAACGTCCACATCCAGGTCACGGTCGACGAGCGGGTCGGTCGCGTCGTCGTCGTCGCTGCCGTCGACAACCTCACCAAGGGCACCGCCGGCGCGGCCGTCCAGTGCGCGAACCTCGCTCTCGGACTCGACGAGACGACCGGACTGCCGCGCGCGGGAGTGGCACCGTGAGCACGCTCGAGGTGCGGCTGCCCCGAGGCTTCCGGGCCGCGGGTGTCACGGCAGGACTCAAGGCGAGCGGGCGCCCCGACGTCGCGCTCGTCGTCAACGACGGGCCTGACCACGTCGCCGCCGCGGTCTTCACGACCAACCGCGTGGAGGCGGCACCGGTGACCTGGTCGCGGCAGGTGGTCACCGACGGACGGGTCGACGCGGTCATCCTCAACTCCGGCGGGGCGAACGCCTGCACGGGGCCGCAGGGGTTCGCGGACACCCATCACACGGCGGAGCACGTCGCCGAGCTCCTCGGCATCTCGCCGGGCGACGTCGCGGTCTGCTCGACCGGCCTCATCGGCGAGCTGCTCCCGATGGACCGGCTCCTGCACGGCATCGACGCTGCAGCCGGCGCCCTGACGCCGGACGGGCTCGAGCGGGCTGCGGTGGCGATCATGACCACCGACACGGTGCACAAGGTCGCCGGCCACTCCGACGATGGCTGGTCGCTCGTCGGGATGGCCAAGGGGGCGGGCATGCTCGCCCCCGCGCTGGCGACGATGCTCGTCGTGCTGGCGACCGATGCCGTGGTCACCCCCGCCGATCTGGACGCGGCCCTCCGGGCGGCCACCGGTGTCTCCTTCGACCGGATCGACTCGGACGCCTGCATGTCGACCAACGACACCGTCCTCATCCTGGCCTCGGGCGCCTCCGGGGTGGCCGTTCCCCGAGAGGACCTCACCGCTGCCTTGAGCGCCGTGTGCTCGGACCTGGCGCGTCAGCTCGTCGCCGACGCGGAGGGCGCGGCCCACGACATCGCCATCGAGGTGCGGGGAGCCACGTCGGTCGACGATGCGCTCGAGGTCGCACGCGCGGTGGCGAGGAACAACCTCTTCAAGTGCGCCATCTTCGGCAACGACCCCAACTGGGGGCGGGTGCTCGCCGCGGTGGGGACCACCAGAGCCAGTTTCGACCCGGCGCGGCTGGACGTGGCGATGAACGGCGTCCAGGTGTGCCGTGCGGGCGGCGTGGGGGACGATCGCGCCCTCGTCGACCTCGCTCCGAGGGAGGTCCATGTCCTTGTCGACCTCCATGCCGGTGAGGAGTCGGCGACGATCTGGACCAACGACCTGACCCACGACTACGTCCACGAGAACTCGGCCTACAGCACATGACACCGCAGCCGCACCAGAACCTCCGGGGCCTCATCGACGCCGCTGCGATCCGCGTCGCCGCCGGCAAGGCCACGACTCTCGTCGAGGCGCTGCCGTGGCTGGAGCGCTTTCGGGGTGCCCTCGTCGTCGTCAAGTACGGCGGGAACGCCATGGTCGACGACGGGCTGAAGAAGGCGTTCGCGCAGGACATTGCGTTCCTCCGCTACGCCGGCCTGCGGCCGGTCGTCGTCCATGGAGGCGGTCCGCAGATCAAGGCGATGCTCGAGCGCCTCGGCATGCGCAGCGAGTTCAAGGGCGGACTTCGCGTCACGACGCCGGAGGTGATGGACGTCGTCCGGATGGTCCTGACCGGCCAGGTCGGTCGCGAGCTCGTCGGCCTGCTGAACCAGCACGGCCCCATCGCTGTCGGCCTCTCGGGAGAGGACGCGGGGCTCCTCGGCGCCCGTCGACGCGGGACCGAGATCGACGGGGAGCTGGTTGACCTCGGCCTCGTGGGGGACGTCGAGAGCGTCAACCCCTCGGCCGTGCTCGACATCCTCGCGGCGGGGCGGGTGCCCGTCGTGTCGACGGTCGCCCCGGACCTCGACGTCGAGGGACGGGTGCTCAACGTCAATGCCGACACGGCGGCCGCGGCCCTGGCCGTGGCCCTGAAGGCCGAGAAGCTCGTCGTGCTGACGGACGTCGAAGGGATCTACGCGGACTGGCCCGACCGTTCCTCCCTCCTGTCATCCATCGAGGCCTCGGCCGCCACGGAGCTGCTCGCCCGGGTCGACGAGGGCATGGTGCCCAAGCTGGAGGCGTGCATCCGGGCCGTGGAGGGGGGCGTGCCCCAGGCTCACGTCGTCGACGGTCGCCAGGCACACTCGCTCCTCCTCGAGGTGTTCACCGACGAGGGCATCGGCACCATGGTCCTCCCGGACGGCGGGAGCGACTCGTGACCGTCGGCAGCGACCTCCTCCACCGGTACTCGGGGGCGATGGTCCAGGTCTTCGGCCAGCCCCAGCTCGTGCTGGCGTCCGGCCATGGCTGCTGGGTGACCGACGTCGACGGCAAGCGCTATCTGGACCTGCTCTCCGGAATCGCGGTCAACGCCCTCGGCCACGGCCACCCGGCTCTGGTCCAAGCCGTGGCGAAGCAGGCCGAGCAGGCCATCCACATCAGCAACTTCTTCACCTCCGAGCCGGCCATCCTCCTCGCCGAGCGGCTCCTCACCCTGGCGAACGCACCGGCCGGCTCCGGCGTCTTCTTCGCCAACTCCGGTGCCGAGGCGATCGAGGCCGCGATCAAGCTCTCTCGCCGCACGGGAAGGAAGCGCATCGTCGCCCTGGAGGGTTCGTTCCACGGGCGCACGACCGGGGCGTTGGCGCTGACCCACAAGCCGGCCTACCGAGAGCCCTTCGAGCCCCTCATTCCGGAGGTGACGTTCGTCCCTCCTGGCGACGAGGAAGCCCTTCGAGAGGCGGTCGACGAGACCACGGCTGCCCTCGTCATCGAGCCGATCCAGGGCGAGGCCGGGGTTCGTGAGCTCACCGCCGAGTACCTCCGACTGGCCCGGGAGCTCACCTCCCGGCACGGCGCCCTCCTCGTCCTCGACGAGATCCAGACCGGCATCGGTCGTACCGGGCACTGGTTCGCCCACCAGGCCGCGGGCATCATCCCCGACGCGATGACGCTGGCCAAGGGCCTGGGCGGCGGGGTCCCCATCGGGGCCCTGGTGACGTTCGGGGGTGAGGTCAGCACCCTGCTCGGCGCCGGGCAGCACGGCACCACGTTCGGCGGGAACCCCCTCGCCTGCGCGGCCGGCTTGGCCGTGCTCGACACCATTGAGCGAGAGGACCTGCTCGGCAACGCGCGCACCGTCGGGGCGATGCTCGACTCCTTGACCCTCGACGGGGTCTCAGCCACCCGAGGGCGGGGCCTGCTGCGCGCGATCGAGCTCAGCGGCATTCCTGCTCCCGCGGCGATGGCCGCCGCGCGGGAGGCCGGCTTCATCGTCAACGCCGTCACTCCGACGGCCCTCCGTCTCACCCCGCCACTGATCCTCACGGAGGCTGAGCTCCAAGGCTTCATCGACGCCCTGCCGGCCATCCTCGAGACGGCACGGTCTGCGTCGTGAGCCGCACCCAGCGCCAGGCGCGGATCCTGGAGCTTCTCGCCGAGCACGAGGTCAAGAGCCAGGGTGAGCTGTCGGACCTCCTCGTCTCCGAGGGGATCGAGGTGACCCAGGCGACGCTGTCGCGGGACCTCGTCGAGGTCGGCGCGGTCAAGGTGCGGCGTGGGCGCGCACTCGTCTATGCGGTCCCGGGTGACGGCAGTGAGGCAGCGGCGACGGGGACGATCGGCGACAGTGCCAGCGCCCGCCTGCGCCGGACCTGCGAGGAGCTCCTCGTCTCAGCCACGCCCGCGCAGAACCTCGTCGTCCTCCGCACGCCACCGGGCGCGGCCAACTACCTCGCCTCAGCGATCGACCAGACCCGCGACCCAGCCGTCATCGGCACGCTCGCCGGGGATGACACGATCATGCTCGTCGCGGCCTCTCCGTCGAAGGCGGCGGCGATCGCCACCCGGCTCCAGGGCCTCGTCGGCTCCCGTGACTGACCGCCCACGCACCGCAAGGAGATCCCGATGACTGCTGACGCGCCGCAGCCCGCCGAACGGCTCAGCCTGTGGGGTGGGCGCTTCGCGACCGGGCCCGACCAGGCTCTCGCGGCCCTGTCCAAGAGCACCCACTTCGACTGGCGGCTGGCTGCCCACGACATCGCGGGCTCCCGTGCCCACGCGCGAGTGCTGTATGCCGCTGGGCTCCTTTCCGACGGAGACCTCGCCGGGATGCTGGCGGGGTTGGACGACCTCGCGGCCGACGTGCGGTCCGGTGCCTTCGTGCCCGCTGTCGAGGACGAGGACGTCCACACGGCACTCGAGCGGGGCCTGATCGAGCGGGTCGGGCCCGAGCTCGGCGGCCGGCTCCGCGCCGGGCGCTCCCGCAACGACCAGGTCGCCACGCTGTTCCGGATGTACCTGCGCGAGCGCGCGCGTGTCGTCGGTGCCCTCGTGCTCGACGTCGTCGACGCTCTGGTCGCGCAGGCTGAGACACATCTCGGGGTCGCGATGCCCGGCCGGACCCACCTGCAGCATGCGCAGCCCGTGCTCCTCTCGCACCATCTGCTGGCGCATGCCTGGGCCCTGCTCCGCGACGTCGACCGGCTCCGGGACTGGGACGCGCGCACGGACGCCTCGCCCTACGGCTCCGGTGCGCTCGCCGGGTCCTCGCTCGGGCTCGACCCGGAGGTCGTGGCGAGGGAGCTCGGCTTCGCGCGCGCCGTCGAGAACTCCATCGACGGCACCGCCTCGCGGGATTTCGCCGCGGAGTTCGCGTTCGTCTGCGCCATGACCGCCGTCGACATCTCGAGGATCGCCGAGGAGGTCGTCCTCTGGGCCACGAAGGAGTTCTCGTTCATCACGCTGGACGACGCCTACTCCACCGGCTCGAGCATCATGCCGCAGAAGAAGAACCCCGACGTTGCTGAGCTCGCACGCGGCAAGGCGGGCCGTCTCGTCGGCGACCTGACCGGTCTGCTGACCACCCTGAAGGCGTTGCCGCTCGCCTACAACCGAGATCTCCAGGAGGACAAGGAGCCGGTGTTCGACGCGATCGACACGCTCGAGGTCCTGCTGCCCGCCTTCTCCGGGATGCTCGCGACGATGACCGTGAACACAGAGCGGCTCCAGGCCCTCGCGCCACAGGGCTTCGCCCTCGCCACCGACATCGCCGAGTGGCTGGTACGCGCCGGTGTGCCGTTCCGCACGGCTCATGAAGTGGCCGGAGCCTGCGTCCGCGAGTGCGAGTCGCGGGGGATCGAGCTGTGGGACCTCAGCGACGAGGACTTCGCCCGGATCGACCCCCACCTCACGCCCACGGTGCGCGACGTGCTCTCCGTCGAGGGGTCGCTCGCCTCGCGCGACGCCGTGGGGGGGACGGCTCCAGTGCGCGTCGCCGAGCAGCTCGTCGCGGCTCGTGACCGCTCGGCAGGTGCCCGTGGCTGGGCAGAGCGGGTTACCGTCTAGCCGTGAGGCCACGGACCGACGCGCCACGACTTCCGCGCGACTTCTTCGACCGCGACGTCCACGCGGTCGCTCGCGACCTGCTCGGCGCCCACGTCTCCCACGCGGGGGTCACCGTGCGGATCACCGAGGTCGAGGCCTACGGAGGCGTCGGCGACCCGGGGGCCCATGCCTTCCGGGGGAGGACGCCACGCAACGCCGTGCTCTTCGAGCGTCCGGGTTCGCTCTACGTCTACTTCACCTACGGGATGCACTTCTGTTCCAACCTCGTGGCGGGCCCGCACGGCCAGGGAGCCGCAGTCCTGCTTCGGGGGGCAGAGGTCGTCGACGGGGAGGACCTGGCCCGCGTCCGTCGGGACGCACCGGGCAAGCCGCCGGTGCCGGCCCGCGACCTCGCCCGTGGCCCGGCCCGCCTCGCGGTCTCGCTCGGTCTCTCCCGCCCGCACAACGGTCTCGACACCGTGGCCCCGGACTGTCCTGTCCGCGTCGCCGGCCGACATGCGGACCCGGACGTACCGGTGCGCACCGGTCCCCGCGTCGGCGTCACCGGACCGGGTGGAGACGGGGACTCCTACCCGTGGCGGTACTGGCTCGAGGGTGAGCCAACCGTCTCGGCCTACCGCCCGGGCGTCCTGCGCACCCGCCGTACCCAGCCCTGAGCGGCAGGTTCGGCCGCCGCGCGAGCCGGCCCAGCGGCATACGACCGACCAGACGCCGTGATGTGGGACCGGGGCCCTGCCCATTGGCCCGCTCGGCACCCCGTAGGGCACTCTGTGACACGGGCGGGCAGGCTGTCTGCTCCCTGGACGAGAGGACACCGATACCCGTGACGGACATCTTCGACGAGCTGCAGTGGCGCGGCCTGGTGGCACAGTCCACCGACGAGGCGGCGCTGCGCGAGGCACTCGCTGAGGGCCCCCTCACGCTGTATTGCGGCTTCGACCCGACCGCCCCCTCCCTCCACTTCGGCAACCTCGTCCAGCTCGTGGTGCTCCGGCGGTTCCAGCGTGCGGGGCACCACGTGATCTGCCTCGTCGGTGGCTCGACCGGGCTGATCGGCGACCCGAGACCCACCTCGGAACGCGTGCTCAAGACCAAGGAGCAGACGGCCTCCAACGTCGCGCGCATCAAGGCCTTGGTGCAGCCGTTCCTCGACTTCGACGGGGCCAACGCCGCGATCCTGGTCGACAACCTGGACTGGACGGCGTCGCTGACGGCCCTCGACTTCCTACGGGACGTGGGGAAGCACTTCAGGGTCAACCAGATGGTCAAGAAGGAGGCCATCTCCGCGCGCCTCGAGAGCCAGGAAGGTATCTCGTACACCGAGTTCAGCTACCAGCTCCTCCAAGCGCTCGACTTCCGGCACCTCTACCGCACGTACGGGTGCACGCTCCAGACCGGCGGGAGTGACCAGTGGGGCAACCTCACGGCCGGCGTGGACCTCATCCACCGGTCGGAGGGCGCCTCCGTCCATTGCTTCACGACGCCCCTGCTCGTCGACTCCGGCGGAACCAAGTTCGGCAAGTCGGAGGGGAACGCGGTCTGGCTCTCGGCGGACATGACGAGTCCCTACTCCTTCTACCAGTACTTCCTCAACATCGAGGACGCGTCGGTCGTGTCGATGCTCAAGGTCTTCACCGACCTCGGCCAGGACGAGATCGCAGAGCTCGAACGGCAGGTCAAGGAGGAACCGTTCCGTCGTGCGGCTCAGAAGGCCCTGGCCGGCGACATCACGACGCTCGTCCACGGAGCGGCCGCGACGGCCGCGGTGCAGGCCGCGAGCGAGGCCCTCTTCGGCAAGGGGGAGCTCCACGGGCTCGACGCGGGCACGCTGACCGACGCCACTGCTGAGCTGCCGGGAGCCCGCGTCGAGGTCGGGACCTCGTTCGTCGACGCGCTGGTCGCCGCTGGCCTGGTCGACTCGCGCAACGCGGCGCGCCGCGCCATCGCCGACGGCGGTGCGTCGCTCAACAACGTGAAGGTGTCCGACCCGGACCGCATGCTGGGTGACGACGACTTCCTGCACGGCAAGGTTGCCGTCCTGAAGCGGGGCCGGAAGAGCCTGGCCGCAGCACGCAAGGCTGACTGATCGGCCTGGTTGCGGGGATGTCCCGGCGCCCAACAGGGGTTGGGACACCGCCCTCGGCATGCTCGGAGGGGACGATTTTGCAATGCCCGGAAGGTCGGGTTAATGTTCTCTTCGTCAGCCCGACAGGGAGGAACGGACGCCACAGCGCGGCGAGTATCGCCCAGCGAAGTAGGCCGGTCCCCGGGCAGACATCCCGAAAGAGGCACCAGTTCTGGTGCGCTAGAGTAGGGGCACCGCGGATACCAAGCGGGTCAAGGTCGGTCGTCCTTCAGGGCGGGTCACGAGTTTGACTCCCAAGCTTGAGGCGGGTAAGTTAGTAGGGTTGCCCCGGTGGCTGGCTCGGTGAGCTGGTTGTTGGTGTGTGTCCGATTCTTGAGAACTCAACAGCGTGTCAAAAATCGATGCCAAGTTTTACCTCGTGGTGGGGTGTGGCTGGCTGCCGTTGTGGTGGTTGGTTGTGTCTCGCGACGATTTTTATCCTTTGGTTGAATGATGACTGCTTTTTATAGCTAGTTGTTTACTTCAGTCAGTGATTTTGCCCTTCGTGGGTGTTTTACTTCAACGGAGAGTTTGATCCTGGCTCAGGACGAACGCTGGCGGCGTGCTTAACACATGCAAGTCGAACGGTGATGATGGGGCTTGCCCTGTCTGATCAGTGGCGAACGGGTGAGTAACACGTGAGCAACCTGCCCCAGACTCTGGGATAACTCCGGGAAACCGGAGCTAATACCGGATATGACCCTCGTACGCATGTGCTGGGGGTGGAAAGTTTTTCGGTCTGGGATGGGCTCGCGGCCTATCAGCTTGTTGGTGAGGTAGTGGCTCACCAAGGCGACGACGGGTAGCCGGCCTGAGAGGGCGACCGGCCACACTGGGACTGAGACACGGCCCAGACTCCTACGGGAGGCAGCAGTGGGGAATATTGCACAATGGGCGGAAGCCTGATGCAGCGACGCCGCGTGAGGGATGAAGGCCTTCGGGTTGTAAACCTCTTTCAGCAGGGAAGAAGCGAAAGTGACGGTACCTGCAGAAGAAGCACCGGCTAACTACGTGCCAGCAGCCGCGGTAATACGTAGGGTGCGAGCGTTGTCCGGAATTATTGGGCGTAAAGAGCTTGTAGGCGGTTTGTCGCGTCTGCTGTGAAAATCCGGGGCTCAACCCCGGACTTGCAGTGGGTACGGGCAGACTAGAGTGTGGTAGGGGAGACTGGAATTCCTGGTGTAGCGGTGGAATGCGCAGATATCAGGAGGAACACCGATGGCGAAGGCAGGTCTCTGGGCCACTACTGACGCTGAGAAGCGAAAGCATGGGGAGCGAACAGGATTAGATACCCTGGTAGTCCATGCCGTAAACGTTGGGCGCTAGGTGTGGGGCTCATTCCACGAGTTCCGTGCCGCAGCTAACGCATTAAGCGCCCCGCCTGGGGAGTACGGCCGCAAGGCTAAAACTCAAAGGAATTGACGGGGGCCCGCACAAGCGGCGGAGCATGCGGATTAATTCGATGCAACGCGAAGAACCTTACCAAGGCTTGACATACACCGGACACATCCAGAGATGGGTGCTTCTTCGGACTGGTGTACAGGTGGTGCATGGTTGTCGTCAGCTCGTGTCGTGAGATGTTGGGTTAAGTCCCGCAACGAGCGCAACCCTCGTTCTATGTTGCCAGCACGTGATGGTGGGGACTCATAGGAGACTGCCGGGGTCAACTCGGAGGAAGGTGGGGATGACGTCAAGTCATCATGCCCCTTATGTCCAGGGCTTCACGCATGCTACAATGGCCGGTACAAAGGGCTGCGATCCCGTGAGGGGGAGCGAATCCCAAAAAGCCGGTCTCAGTTCGGATTGGGGTCTGCAACTCGACCCCATGAAGTCGGAGTCGCTAGTAATCGCAGATCAGCAACGCTGCGGTGAATACGTTCCCGGGCCTTGTACACACCGCCCGTCAAGTCACGAAAGTCGGTAACACCCGAAGCCGGTGGCCCAACCCTTGTGGAGGGAGCCGTCGAAGGTGGGACTGGCGATTGGGACTAAGTCGTAACAAGGTAGCCGTACCGGAAGGTGCGGCTGGATCACCTCCTTTCTAAGGAGCATCTTGGCGCCGGCGACGGCGTCCAGGCCTACTACTCGGGCGTACGTCCCGAGGTGGGTAGCTCAAGGGTGGAACATCGACTAGTTGTGCGTCGCAGAGTCGTCCCAGTACCTCCCCTCGGGGAGTGGAACCTGACGAGCTCACGACGCACTAGGCACGCTGTTGGGTCCTGAGGGAACGGGCTACACGCCTGAACCTCGGGTCCGAGCGCCGACTGATACGTCGGCGCTTTGACGCGTCGGACCGGAACCACCGGACGAACCGCCTCGCATCGCGAGGTAGGCGCCGAACGTGGTGACGGGACCGCCCGTACCTTGAGAACTGCACAGTGGACGCGAGCATCTTTTAGTAAGTCTTTGTGGCAAGTTAATAAGGGCAATCGGTGAATGCCTTGGCACTAGGAGCCGAAGAAGGACGTAGTAGCCTGCGATAAGCCTCGGGGAGTTGGCAAACGAACCGTGATCCGAGGATTTCCGAATGGGGAAACCCAGCTGGAGTCATGTCCAGTTACCCACGCCTGAATATATAGGGCGTGTGGAGGGAACGTGGGGAAGTGAAACATCTCAGTACCCACAGGAAGAGATATTCCGTGAGTAGTGGCGAGCGAAAGCGGAACAGGCCAAACCGACGGTGTGTGATAGCCGGCAGGCGTTGCATCGTCGGGGTTGCGGGACCGTTCAGGAAGCTCTGCCGAGCTTCCAGGGAGTCAGAAAATCGCGTCATAGTCGAAGGGCATTGAATGGCCCGGCACAGAGGGTGCTACCCCCGTAGACGAAATGGCGCGATCTCCCGAGCGGGATCCCAAGTAGCACGGGACCCGAGAAATCTCGTGTGAATCCGGAGAGACCACTCTCTAAGCCTAAATACTCCCTAGTGACCGATAGCGGACAAGTACCGTGAGGGAAAGGTGAAAAGTACCCCGGGAGGGGAGTGAAATAGTACCTGAAACCGTTTGCCTACAATCCGTCGGAGCCTCCCTAGCAGGGGTGACGGCGTGCCTTTTGAAGAATGAGCCTGCGAGTTAGTGGTACGTGGCGAGGTTAACCCGTGTGGGGAAGCCGTAGCGAAAGCGAGTCCGAATAGGGCGAATGAGTCGCGTGCTCTAGACCCGAAGCGAAGTGATCTAGCCATGGGCAGGTTGAAGCGCGGGTAAGACCGCGTGGAGGACCGAACCCACCTGGGTTGAAAACCGGGGGGATGACCTGTGGTTAGGGGTGAAAGGCCAATCAAACTTCGTGATAGCTGGTTCTCCCCGAAATGCATTTAGGTGCAGCGTCACGTGTTTCTTACCGGAGGTAGAGCTACTGGATGGCCAATGGGCCCTACAAGGTTACTGACGTCAGCCAAACTCCGAATGCCGGTAAGTGAGAGCGTGGCAGTGAGACTACGGGGGATAAGCTCCGTGGTCGAAAGGGAAACAGCCCAGACCACCAGCTAAGGCCCCTAAGCGTATGCTAAGTGGGAAAGGATGTGGAGTTGCACAGACAACCAGGAGGTTGGCTTAGAAGCAGCCACCCTTGAAAGAGTGCGTAATAGCTCACTGGTCAAGTGATTCCGCGCCGACAATGTAGCGGGGCTCAAGCATACCGCCGAAGCTGTGGCATTCACACAATAGCTAGGTCTTCGTGATCCAGGCGTGTGGATGGGTAGGGGAGCGTCGTGTGGCGAGTGAAGTCGCGGGGTGACCCAGCGGTGGACGCCACACGAGTGAGAATGCAGGCATGAGTAGCGAAAGACGGGTGAGAAACCCGTCCGCCGAATGACCAAGGGTTCCAGGGCCAGGCTAATCCGCCCTGGGTAAGTCGGGACCTAAGGCGAGGCCGACAGGCGTAGTCGATGGACAACGGGTTGATATTCCCGTACCGGCGAAGAACCGCCCATACCGAATCCGGTGATGCTAAGTGCCCAAAGCCTCGGTTATCCCTTCGGGGAGGCTGAGGTGGAGCGCACGACCCGAACCAGTACTAGGTAAGCGCATTAACAGAGGTGACGCAGGAAGGTAGCCCAGCGTGGCGATGGTTGACCACGTGCAAGGCCGTAGGGCGAGGTGTAGGCAAATCCGCACCTCATACAGCCTGAGAGCCGACGACGAACCGCTTACGCGGGAGTGGGTAATCCTATGCTGCCTAGAAAAGCCTCGGCGCGAGGTTCTAGCCGCCCGTACCCCAAACCGACTCAGGTGGTCAGGTAGAGAATACCAAGGCGATCGAGAGAATCGTGGTTAAGGAACTCGGCAAAATGCCCCCGTAACTTCGGGAGAAGGGGGGCCTGAGGCGTGTAGGCACTTGCTGCCGAAGCGTTCGAAGGCCGCAGAGACCAGGGAGAAGCGACTGTTTACTAAAAACACAGGTCCGTGCGAAGTCGCAAGACGATGTATACGGACTGACGCCTGCCCGGTGCTGGAAGGTTAAGAGGACGGGTCAGCTCTTCGGAGCGAAGCTCAGAATTTAAGCCCCAGTAAACGGCGGTGGTAACTATAACCATCCTAAGGTAGCGAAATTCCTTGTCGGGTAAGTTCCGACCTGCACGAATGGCGTAACGACTTCTCCGCTGTCTCAACCGCGAACTCGGCGAAATTGTACTACGAGTAAAGATGCTCGTTACGCGCAGCAGGACGGAAAGACCCCGGGACCTTTACTATAGCTTGGTATTGGTGTTCGGTACGGCTTGTGTAGGATAGGTGGGAGACTGTGAAGCCGGCACGCCAGTGTCGGTGGAGTCAATCTTGAAATACCACTCTGGTCGTTCTGGATATCTAACCTCGGTCCGTAATCCGGATCAGGGACAGTGCCTGGTGGGTAGTTTAACTGGGGCGGTTGCCTCCTAAAATGTAACGGAGGCGCTCAAAGGTTCCCTCAGCCTGGTTGGCAATCAGGTGGCGAGTGCAAGTGCACAAGGGAGCTTGACTGTGAGACTGACAAGTCGAGCAGGGACGAAAGTCGGAACTAGTGATCCGGCGGTGGCTTGTGGAAGCGCCGTCGCTCAACGGATAAAAGGTACCCCGGGGATAACAGGCTGATCTTGCCCAAGAGTCCATATCGACGGCATGGTTTGGCACCTCGATGTCGGCTCGTCGCATCCTGGGGCTGGAGTAGGTCCCAAGGGTTGGGCTGTTCGCCCATTAAAGCGGTACGCGAGCTGGGTTTAGAACGTCGTGAGACAGTTCGGTCCCTATCCGCTGCGCGCGCAGGAAACTTGAGAAGACCTGTCCCTAGTACGAGAGGACCGGGACGGACGAACCTCTGGTGTGCCAGTTGTTCCGCCAGGAGCACGGCTGGTTGGCTACGTTCGGAAAGGATAACCGCTGAAAGCATCTAAGCGGGAAGCCTGCTTCAAGATGAGGTTTCCATGGGGTTCGCCCCGAGAGGCCCCCAGCTAGAACACTGGGTTGATAGGCCGGAAGTGGAAGTGTGGACTAAAGACACACGCAGCTGACCGGTACTAATAGGCCGATGACTTGACACACACTTACTTGTGCTACGCGTCCACTGTGCGGTTCCCGAGATGCGGTCGGGAACTGATTGACATCTCCATAGAGTTTCGGCGGTCATAGCGATGGGGAAACGCCCGGTTCCATTCCGAACCCGGAAGCTAAGCCCTTCTGCGCCGATGGTACTGCACGGGGGACTGTGTGGGAGAGTAGGTCGCCGCCGGACATTCTTTCAGAAATGGGCTGCCCTTAGGGGTGGCCCATTTCTGCGTTACTGTGCAAGGATCGCGAGTCGACGAGGAGGCTGATGTGGGAAGCGGATCAGAACCCGGTCCCGAGTCGGCCGCGGGTGGCCGCAGCCGGCGCCCGGTGAGAGGTTCGTCGGGTCGTGGAGCTGGTGGTTCGTCGGGCCGTGGATCCGGAGGTTCGACGCCTCGTGGAGCCGGTGGCTCGTCGGGCCGTGGATCCGGGGGTTCCTCGGGTCACCCGGTACGCCAGTCATCCGAGTCGCCCGGTCGTGCCCGTAAGCGCGACTCGGACCCGCGCGAGTCGGAGCGCCGTCGCCCGGCTGATGATCGTGGTCCGGTCGGAGCGGATTCCGTCACGCCGGGTGCTGGCCGGCCGGGCGCGGATCGAGGAACGCCGAGTAATGGGACCAGGCAGTCGCGCGAGCCCTCCAGCGCGGACGGAGATTCCGCGCGCTCCGGATCGCTGGGACGGCGGGGCGAGTCCGAACGGCGCGCGCGGCGGGATGAGTCGGGACGGCGGGACAACTCCGAACCGCGCGCGCCGCGGGATTCGTCGGAGCGGGATTCGTCGGCCCGGCGAAACGCATCGGCTCGGCGCCCGAGCACATCCGGTTCGCGGCCCGAGGCGACGGGCCGGCGTCCCGGAACCGAGGGCGGCCGCATCCAAGCTGGCGAGAGGGCGGCGCCGCGGGGTGAGAGGGGCCGCTCTCCCGAGGGCGTGCGCGGAACGGGCGGTCGGAATGCTCGCCCTGCATCCGGTCGGGACGCACGCCCACGGGTGGGTGAGGGCGGGCCACGACGGGCGCGGGATGCCGCAGCGGTGCCCCTGGACATCCCCGAGGATGTGCAGGCATCGGATTTGGACCGCGCCGCCAGGGGCAGGCTGCGGACCCTGAGCAAGGACAACGCCGATGGCGTCGCGCGCCACCTCGTGATGGCCGGACGGCTGCTGGACGCCGATCCTGAGCTTTCGCTCGCTCATGCGCTCGAGGCGGTGCGCCGCGCCGGTCGGGTGGACGTGGTACGAGAGGCCGCCGGGCTCGCCGCGTACCGGGCCGGACGCTACGCCGATGCGCTGCGCGAGCTGCGGGCGGCCCGTCGGTTGAACGGCTCGGATCAGCACGTGCCGCTGATGGTTGACTGCGAGAGGGGGCTCGGCCGCCCGGAGCGTGCGCTCGCCGTGGCGCAGGACCACCAAGGGACGCTGTCCGAGGAGGGGGAGGTCGAGCTCGCTATCGTGCTGAGCGGGGCCCGGATGGACCTCGGGCAACCGGAGGCCGCTCTCGCGGCCCTCAGCACGCCGCTCACCCGGGCCGCAACCGGGTTGGCCGCATGGCGGGTGAACGAGGCACGGGTCGAGATCCTGAGGGCGCTGGGTCGGGATGCCGAGGCGGACGCCTGGGCAGCGACGCTGGCCGCCGATCCTGCGGGCCCCGACGACGAGGGCGACGAGATCGTCGTCGTCGACCTCGAGGACGACGGTGAGGACGTCGCGGAGCCAGTGGATCAGGGCGGGGGTGTGGTGGAGCCCGTGGAGCCCGTGGATCAGGGCGCGGGTGTGGTGGAGCCCGTGGATCCGGGTGCCGGGGTCGCTGATCCCGGTGCGGCCGACGCATCCGTCGCAGGCCCCGATTCCCCTGCGCCGGCACCCGTCGGGGACGGATCAACGGATCGGACCGGGGGGTCCTGATGCTGTCACCGAGCACGGCTCCGCTGAGCCGGACCTTCGACGCGGGGCTGGTTGACCTCGACGGCGTGACGTACCGAGGTCCTGAGCCTGTGCGCCATGCCGCCGAGAGCCTTGCCCTGGCCCGCGCCGACGGGATGCGAATGGCCTTCGTCACGAACAACGCCTCCCGCGAACCGGAGGAGGTCGCGGCACAGCTCACCGATCTCGGCATCGCCGCCGAGCCGGCCGAGGTGGCCACCGCCGCCCAGGCCGCGGCCGCGCTGCTCGCCGAACGCCTGCCGGTCGGTTCGACGGTGCTGGTCGTCGGAGGGCGGGGGTTGGTCACCGCGGTGCGAGCCGCCGGGATGACGGTGGTGAGCTCAGCGGATGACCGGCCCGACGCCGTCGTGCAGGGCTTCGCGCCGGACGTGAGCTGGCGTGACCTCGCCGAGGCGGCGTACGCCGTCCAGCGGGGTGCGTGGCACGTGGCCAGCAACCGCGACATCACCCTCCCGAACGAACGCGGCCTGGCGCCAGGCAACGGGGCCCTGGTGGCCGCGGTTGTTCTTGCGACGGGGCGGGAGCCCGTCAGCGCCGGCAAGCCCGAGCCGGCGATGTTCCTCCTGGCGGCACAGCGGGCCGGCAGCGCGAACCCCCTCGTCGTCGGGGACCGGTTGGACACCGACCTGGCCGGCGCGCGGGCGGCCGGCTTCCCCGGGCTCCAGGTGTTCACCGGAGTGAGCTCGGCCCGGGACGCGGTCCTCGCCCCCGCAGCGCAGCGACCCTCGTTCATCGGCGCAGATCTGCGCAGTCTCTTAGAGCCCCATCCGGCCCCGGCGCGCGGCCCGGAGGGCTGGTGGGCCTGCGGGGACTCCGCCGCCCGGGTGGTCTCCGGCACCGTCGAGCTTGCTCCCAGCCCCGCAGCCGACGGCACCGTCTCGATCGACGCCGTGCGGTCCGCGTGCGCCGCGGTGTGGTCGGCGGTGGACGAGGGCACCACGGTCGACGCGTCACGGGTTCCCGACCTGCGTGTGCACGAGCCGGATGGTGACGGTCTCGACCGGTAGCGTGGTCTCGGATCGGCCGCCTGGAGCGGTAGGTGGCCCCAGCCTCATGGAGGAGCTTGTGTCGCACGACGCGTGGACGCCGACGGGTGACGCGGCCGTCGACGCCGCCCTGACGGATCTCGAGACGCTCGACGACAGGCCACTGCCCGAGCACGTGGCGGTCTTCGACGCTGTTCAGGCGGCGCTGGCCGATCGGCTCGCGGAGACCTGATGGCGCTTGCCACCGCCCGCCTGGATACCGAGCTCGTCCGCCGCGGACTGGCCCGGTCACGGCGGCGCGCCGGCGAGCTGATCGCGGAGGGCCACGTCCGGGTCTCCGGGGCGCCGGCCCGCAAGGCCTCGCAACAGGTTCCCCTCGACGACCCGCTGGAGATCGTGGGGAGCCGGGACCACTACGTGTCCCGTGGCGCTCACAAGCTGATCGGGGCCCTCGAGGCGATCGAGGTGCTGGCTCCGGGACGGCTGCAGGTGTCGGGTCGCCGGTGCCTCGACGTCGGGGCGTCCACCGGAGGCTTCACCCAGGTGCTGCTCGAGCGCGGAGCCGCGCACGTGATCGCCGTCGACGTCGGGCACGGCCAGATGGCGCCGACGGTGGCGGGCGATCCCCGGGTGACGGTGCGCGAGGGCATCAACGCCCGCGACCTGACGCCCGCCGAGATCGGGACTCCGGTCGACCTCGTGGTCGCCGATCTCTCCTTCATCTCGCTCACCCTCGTGGTGCCGACCCTGCTGGACCTGATCGGCCCCGGCGGAACGGCCGTGCTGATGGTCAAACCGCAGTTCGAGGTGGGTCGGGAGCTCCTCGGCCACTCGGGCGTGGTGAGCTCGGCCGAGCTGCGCGCGCAGGCGGTGCTCGACGTCGCCGCATCGGCCGGGCATGCCGGGGCGACCGTCCACGCCGTCGTTCCCAGCCCGCTCCCCGGCCCGGCGGGCAACCGTGAGTACTTCCTGTGGATGGGACGACCGGTGGTCGCCGGAGTCGGTGCCCCGTCCGGGTCGGCGCGCGTCCCCCCGCCGGGGGCGAGCCTGGACCCCGGCTCGTCGGAGGCCGGCGGATCGTCGGCCGACGACCAGCCCGGCGAGTCCTTGCACGACGCCGTCGTCCGAGCGGTCCGGGACGATCAGCCCACGTCGGTCCGCGATCCGAGGACGAGGGTGCGCACATGAGCCGTTCCGTTCTTGTGGTCACCCACTCGGGCCGTCCCGAGGCCGTCCATGCCGCGCAGGAGGCCGTCGCAGCGCTGGAGTCGGTGGGGCTGACCCCGGTCACCGAGGCCGAGCTGACCGAGGCGACCGAGCTGATGATGGCGATCGTCCTCGGTGGCGACGGGACCATCCTGCGCGCGGCCGAGCTGACCCGGGACCGGGGGATCCCGCTCCTCGGGTTCAACCTCGGGCACGTCGGGTTCCTCGCCGAGAGCGAGCGCGAGCACATCGACCAGGCGGTCCGCAGGGTCGCCGCCGGGCAGTACGAGGTCGAGGAGCGCGGGACGATCGACGTCCGCATCATGCGTCCCGGCGTTCCGACGGCCCACGAGTGGGCGCTCAACGACGCGACGGTGGAGAAGGCCAGCCGCGCGAGGATGCTCGAGGTGGTGGTCGAGGTCGATGGCCGCCCGCTGTCCTCCTTCGGGTGTGACGGTGTGGTGATGGCCACCTCCACGGGCTCGACCGCTCACGCGTTCTCTGCCGGGGGCCCCGTCGTCTGGCCTGACGTCGACGCGATGCTCCTGGTGCCGGTCTCCGCGCATGCGCTCTTCGCCCGGCCACTCGTCGTCGGCCCCTCCTCCGTCCTCGCGGTGGAGGTGCTCACCCGGTCGGTCAGCGAGGGCGTGCTGAGCTGCGACGGGCGACGGACGGTCGAGCTGCCGTTGGGCACCCGGATCGAAGTCCGGCGCAGCGCCATGCCGGTGCGACTGGCCAGGTTGTCTCCTGCCCCGTTCACCGACCGCCTGGTCTCCCGCTTCGACCTCCCGGTGAGTGGATGGCGTGGCCGGGCACCGAACGGGACGGGCGGGCCGAACGACGGCCCGCACCGGGGTGGCCCGTGATCGAGGAGCTCAGGATCGAGAACCTCGGCGTGATCTCCGCGGCCCGCGTCCCGCTCGGTGCCGGGCTCACGGCGATCACCGGGGAGACCGGAGCCGGCAAGACGATGCTGCTCACCGGTCTGTCCCTGCTGCTCGGCGGCAAGCCCGATCCGGCAGCGGTCCGGGCGGGCTGCGCGCAGGCGACGGCCGAGGGCGTGTTCCTGGTGGATCCGGGCTCGGCCGCCGCGGAGCGGGCACGTGAGGCGGGCGCCGACCTCGACGACGGACTGCTGGTGGCCCTGCGCACCGTCGCGGCCGCGGGGAGGTCCCGGGCCTTCCTTGGCGGGCGCAGCGTGCCCCAGGGGGTGCTTGCGGAACTGGCTGAGGACCTCGTCACCGTGCACGGGCAGTCGGACCAGGTGCGACTGCGCTCGCCCCGGCGCCAGCGTGAGGCGCTCGATGCCTTCGCCGGTCCCGAGCATGCCCGAACGCTGAGCAGGTACCGCGATGCCTGGGTGGAGAAGAACCGGCTGACCGCGGAGCTGGAGGACCTGCTGACCCATGGCGCCGAGCGGGCACGGGAGGCGGAGCAGCTACGGGTGGGGCTCGCCGACGTCGAGCGGATCAACCCGCAGCCGGGGGAGGACCATCGCCTCGCAGCCGAGAGTGAACGGCTCGGGCACGCCGAGGACCTGCGGGGGGCGTCGCTCGCGGCCCACACCGCCCTGGCCGGCGCCGACGACGCGACCGGGATCGAGGGCGCCGTCGGCCTCGTGGACCACGCGCGGCGGATGCTGGAGCAGGTGGCCCAGCACGACGACGCACTGGCCCGGCTGGCGGCCCGCCTCGCGGAGGTGGGCTACCTGGTCGCCGACCTCGGGGCGGACCTCGCCCGGTACGCGGATCAGGTGCAGGCCGAGCCGGGGCGCCTGGCCGCCATCCACGACCGCCGGGCGGAGCTGGGCTCCCTCACCCGCGCCCACGCGGGAGACGTCGACCATGTGCTCGCCTGGGCGTCGGAGGCCGGTCTGCGTCTGCTCGAGCTCGAACAGGGCGAGGACCGGACAGCCGGACTGCGAGCCACCATCGCCGACCTGGACGCAGAGCTGGACGGGCTCGCCGGAGAACTGACGACCGAGCGCACGCGCGCCGCCGCCGAGCTGTCGCAGGTGGTCACGGCCGAGCTGGCGGGCCTGGCCATGCCGGCGGCGCGGCTGGACGTTCAGCTCACCGCCACGCCGGAACGGGGCCCGTGGGGTGCGGAGGAGGTCGCCCTGCTGCTCACCGCCCATGCCGGAGCCCCCGCGCTGCCGCTGGGCCAGGGTGCCTCGGGCGGTGAGCTGTCCCGCGTGATGCTGGCCATCGAGGTCGCCCTTGCCACCGGCTCCGGCTCCCCACAGCTCCCACCGACGTTCGTCTTCGACGAGGTGGATGCCGGGGTGGGCGGCAAGGCCGCGGTCGAGGTGGGCCGCCGGCTGGCCGAGCTGGCACGCCAGACGCAGGTCGTGGTGGTGACCCACCTTCCGCAGGTGGCGGCCTTCGCCGACAACCATGTGGTGGTGCGCAAGTCTCACAGCAAGGGTGCGGACGTGATCACCGCGTCGGACGTCTCGGCCGTCATCGGCGAGGACCGGATCAGTGAACTCGCGAGGATGCTCTCCGGTCAGGAGGACTCGGCGACCGCCCGCCAGCATGCCGCGGAGCTCCTGGAACGCTCGGTCGTGGGACGATGACCCACGATGAGACTGTCGCTGCGTCAGAAGGTCCCGCCTGCGGGTCCGGGGATCTCCGGACCGGTCCGTGTCGACCCCAGGACCAAGAACCTCACCAAGCGGCTCCGCCCAGGTGAGATAGCGGTCATCGACCACCTCGACCTCGACCGGGTGTCCGCCGAGGCGCTCGCGAGCTGCCGTCCGGCCGCTGTGCTCAACTCGGCGCGATCGACGTCGGGCCGCTACCCCAACCTTGGTCCGGACATCCTCGTCTCCGCGGGCATCCCGCTGGTGGACGACCTGGGACCTGACGTGATGACCATCGCCGACGGGCACCGGTGCCGGGTGGTGGACGGCGCGATCTTCGACGGTGACCGGCTGGTGGCCGAGGGCACCGTGCAGACCCCTGAGACCGTCGCGGCCGCCGCGGACGAGGCGCGGGCCGGGCTCGCCGTCCAGCTGGAGGCCTTTGCCGCCAACACGATGGACTACCTGCGCCGGGAGCGCGAGCTGTTGCTGGACGGCGTCGGGATCCCGGACATCCGCACCAGGATCGACGGCCGCCAGGTTCTCATCGTCGTGCGCGGGTACAGCTACAAGGAAGACCTGATCGCCCTGCGGCACTACATCCGGGAGTACCGCCCGGTGCTGATCGGCGTCGACGGCGGCGCGGACGCCATCCGCGAGGTGGGCCTCAAGCCGGACATGATCGTGGGCGACATGGATTCGGTGTCCGACGCCACGCTCACCTGCGGCGCCGAGATCGTCGTCCACGCCTACCGTGACGGGCGCGCCCCCGGCGTGGAGCGGATGGAGGAGCTGGGCGTGCCCCACCTCGTCTTCCCTGCCACGGGCACGAGCGAGGACGTCGCGATGCTGCTCGCGGACGACAAGGGGGCCGAGCTGATCGTGGCGGTCGGCACCCACGCGACCCTCGTGGAGTTCCTGGACAAGGGGCGCTCCGGCATGGCCAGCACCTTCCTGACCAGGCTGCGGGTCGGGGGGAAGCTGGTGGACGCCAAGGGCGTCTCCCGGCTCTACCGCCAACGGATCTCCAGCTGGCAGCTCGCCTGGCTCGTGCTCGCCGGCATGCTGGCGCTCGCCGTCGCGCTCGCCTCCACCGCCGCGGGGCAGACGATGTTCGCCCTCGTCGGGGCCTGGTTCGACGGCATCTGGTCCTCGATCCAGCAGACCTTCGGCGGCGGTGCATGATCACCGTCGCCACCGATCGAAAGAACCCAACGTGATCGACTTCCGGTACCACCTCGTCTCGCTCATCTCGGTGTTCCTCGCGCTCGCCGTCGGCATCGTCCTCGGGGCGGGGCCGCTCAAGGAGGCGATCGGCGACACCCTCTCCGGTGAGGTCGACGCGCTCCGGGAGCGAGCCTCGGACCTGCGCACCGAGCTCGACGAGACCCAGGTCGCCCTCGGGCTCAGCGAGGAGGCGTTCGCGACCGTCGCCCCGGACCTCCTGGACGGTGTGATGCCCGGGCGCAGGGTCGCGGTGGTGACGGTCGGCAGCGTCGCACCCGGCGTGGTCGAGGCCGTCGGCGAGCGCATCCGCCAAAGCGGGGCCGAGGTCACGGCCTCGGTCCAGATCACCGAGGCGTGGGCGGATCCGGCCCGGCGCGCATACCGGCAGTCGCTCGCGGCCACGCTCGTCGAGTATCTCGACCCCGTGCCGCCGCAGGATGCCGGAACCGGAGCGGAGCTGGCGGAGGCATTGACCCAGTCACTCACCACCGCGGACCCGGCGGATCCCGATGGGTTCTCCCAGGACGCCCGGATCGTGCTCGACGTCCTCGTGGAGGCCGAGCTGGTGACCCTGCAGGGTGAGGTCACCATGCCCGCCGACGCGTTCGTCGTCCTCGTCGAGCCCGCCGTTGTCGCGGAGCCCCCGGCAGAGGGAGCCACCGCCGAACCCGTCGACCCCGACGAGGCGGAGCGCCGTGAAGAGGTCATCGTGACCTCGATGCAGATCGCCACCGTGGCGCAGGCCCGATCCCGGGGCGCCGTCGTCGGGAGCGGTGAGGTGGTCGAGGGTGGTCTCCTCGAGCGCTTGCGCAACGCCAACCTGAACTCCCGGGTGAGCACCGTCGAGGCCGTCGACACGGTTGTCGGCCAGGTGTCGGTTGTGCTCGCGCTCAGCGCTCGGATGGGTGGCCCCCCGGGACACTTCGGACCGTCGGAGTCCGCCACACAGCTCGTTCCCCCCCGGGTGGTCCATCCTCCCTTCGATCGGGTGCCGGAGGTGCCGGAGGAGGGACTCGACGACGGGACCGGATCGGTCGAGGAGGGAACCGACGCTGTCGCGGGTGGCGCCGACGGGACCGCGGCCGAGGTGGAGACCTCCGGATGAGTGCGAGGCCGCCCGACCGGACGGCGCAGGCGCTCCTCGGGGCGGGCGTCGTCACCCTGGGCACGCGTCGACTGCTTGACGGACTCGTCACCGACGGGGCGCGATGGAGCCGGGTGAACCATCGTGGCGAACCCGTCAGCCTGCTCGAGGGTCCAGCTGCTGCCGCCGGGCTGCTCGCGGGGGCAGTCACCGCCGGCGGCCGCGCGGGCCTCGCCGGAGCCGTGGCCGTCACGGGGGCAGCGACGTTCGGGTTGATCGACGACCTGACGGAGGAACCGACGGCCTCCCGCAAGGGGCTGCGCGGCCATCTGGGCGCCCTCGCCAAGGGCGAGCTGACCACCGGCGGGCTCAAAGTGCTCGGGATCGGGGCGACGTCCGTGGTGGCTGCCGCGCTCGCCCTCGGTGGCTCGCGGGCGCACGATCACTCGCTCGGCCGCCGCGTGGCTGACGTGCTCACCGGGGGCGCCCTGATCGCCGCCAGCGCCAACCTGGTCAACCTGCTCGACCTTCGCCCGGGACGGGCGCTCAAGGGCGCCGGGATCGCCGCCCTTCCCCTGGTGGCGGTGCCGGCGGCCCGACCGCTCGCGGCGGCGTGCGTCGGCTCGGTGGCGGGTGCGCTCGGTCCCGATCTGGCCGAGCGGGACATGCTCGGGGACTCGGGGGCGAATGCCATGGGGGCGCTGGTCGGGACCGCCGTCGTCGTCGCGGCCCCCCGGCCGGTGCGGCTGGCCGTCCTGGCGGGCGTCGTCGGCCTGACCCTCGCCAGCGAGCGGATCAGCTTCACGGCCGTGATCGAGCGGACCCCGGCGCTGCGGGCCATCGACAGGTGGGGGCGTCGGCCGCCTGGTGGCGCGCAGTGACCCTCCGGCGGTTCCTCGGCGGGCTCGTCGGGGCAGCGGCGATGATCGCGGTCGTCAACGTCGCCAGTCGGCTCGTGGGGTTCGGTCGCTGGCTGGTGATGCTGAGCGAGGTGGGGGCCGACACCGTCGGCAACGCTTACTCGTCGGCGAACATGCTGCCCAACGTGCTCTTCGAGGTGGTCGCGGGTGGCGCGTTGGCGGGCGCCGTCGTCCCGCTGATCGCCGCGCCGCTCGCCCTCTCCATGCGTAGAGACGTCGATCGGATCGCCTCGGCGCTCCTCGGGTGGGCACTCGCAGTCCTGGTGCCGCTCGCGATCGTCGTGGCGGTGGCCGCCCGCCCGCTGGTCGCACTGTTCATGCAGGGCAGGGCGACGGCAGAGATCGATCTCGCCGCCACCTTCCTGACCGCGTTCGCCGCGCAGATCCCCCTCTACGGCATCGGTGTCGTGCTCACGGGCGTCCTGCAGGCCCAGCGACGCTTCCTCGCAGCCGCCCTGGCGCCGCTGCTCAACAGCGTGGTGGTGATCGCTGTCTTCGTCGTGTTCGGGCAGATGGTTCCGGGGCCGAAGGACGACCCCGCGGCCGTCGCGGCGGGCGCCGTCGCGCTGCTCGGGTGGGGGACCACGGCCGGCGTCGCCGTGATGAGCCTGCCCCTGCTGCTCCCGGTCCACCGGTTGGGTGTCCGTCTGCGGCCGACGCTGCGCTTCCCCGAGGGGGTGGCCGCTCGAGCCCGCGGCCTGGCCGTCGCCGGGCTCGGCGCTCTCGTCGCCCAGCAGGTGAGCGTCCTCGCCGGGCTCGGGATGGCGAACGCGTACGGGGAGGCGGGGACCGTGCCGGTGTTCCTCTCGGCGCAGGCCGTGTACTTCCTGCCGTACGCGGTGCTCGCGTTCCCGCTCGCGACCGCGACCCTCCCACGCCTCGCGGAACGGGCCGCGCACGACGACGCGGTCGGCTTCGCGACCCTGGCCTCCCGGACCACCCGGACCGTCCTGCTCGTCTCGGCGGTCGGCGCGGCGGCCCTGGTGGCGGTCGCGCCCGCCGTCGAGGTCGTCTTCGACGTCGTCGCCGAGGGAGACGTCAGCGGGATGGGCGTGGGGCTCACCTGGATGGCGCCGGGCCTGCTCGGGTTCGCCTTGATCTTGCATCTGTCCCGCGCCCTGTACGCGCTGCACAAGGGGCGGAGCGCCGTGACGGCGTCGGCCGCGGGCTGGCTCGTGGTCGCGGCGGGGGCGGTGGTCGCCGTGCTCGTCTTCACCGGAGGGGAGCGCGACCAGCCCGCCACCCTCGCGGGGCTGGGGCTCGCCACGAGCCTCGGCATGACGGTCGCCGGCGTCGGCCTCCTCCTCGGGGTCCTCCGTGCGGCGGGGCGCGACGCCGTCGAGGGTGTGGCGCGGACCGCCGTCGTGCTCGTCCTGGGGGGCGCCGCCGGGGCAGCGGGCGGTCGCTGGGTGGCGGATCTGGTGCTGTCAGCGGAGTCGGGGGCCGGGATGGCACTCGTCGCCGGTGTCGGGGGCTCGGTGGCGGCCGGCCTGGTGGTCGTCGTCGCGACGTGGTTGCTCGACGCGTCGGCGCTGCGGGCACTGGCGTCCGTGCCAGCCGCCTCCGGGCCGTCAGGCACCGGGCAGGCGCCCGAGGTGCCGCCCGGCACGGCGTCCTGAGCCCGATCCGACGGACCGGGACGTCCACGCCAGGCGCGGCGCAGGCGGGTACCCCAACCCTCGGCTAGAGTGGAACCCCGTGGCAGAGCGCGCAGATCGACTCTCCGGGCGGTCGGACTCAACGACCCGGCACATCTTCGTCACTGGGGGCGTCGCCTCCTCACTCGGCAAGGGCCTGACGGCCTCCAGTCTTGGTCGTCTGCTGCGCTCCCGGGGACTCCGGGTCACCATGCAGAAGCTCGACCCGTACTTGAACGTCGACCCGGGCACGATGAACCCCTTCCAGCACGGCGAGGTCTTCGTCACCGACGACGGCGCGGAGACGGACCTGGACATCGGGCACTACGAGCGATTCCTCGACGTGCCGCTGACCGCCCAGGCGAACGTCACGACGGGGCAGATCTACTCGCGCGTCATCGCCAAGGAGCGACGCGGCGAGTTCCTCGGCGACACCGTCCAGGTGATCCCGCACATCACCGACGAGATCAAGGCCCGGATGCGCGCCCAGGCCGGTCCCGAGGTCGACGTGATCATCACTGAGATCGGCGGCACCGTGGGCGACATCGAGTCGCTCCCGTTCGTCGAGGCGGCCCGGCAGGTGCGCCAGGACGTCGGACGCGACAACGTCTTCTTCCTGCACGTCTCCCTCGTGCCCTACCTGGCGCCGAGCGGTGAGCTGAAGACCAAGCCGACCCAGCACTCGGTCGCCGCGCTCCGGTCGATCGGTATCCAGCCCGACGCCCTGGTCCTGCGAGCCGACCGGGAGCTGCCCGAGTCCACCAAGCGCAAGATCTCGCTGATGTGCGACGTGGACCTCGAGGCCGTCGTCACGGCCGCCGACGCCCCGAGCATCTACGACATCCCGCGCGTCCTGCACTCCGAAGGGCTGGACGCCTACGTGGTCCAACGGCTGCGCCTGCCCTTCCGGGACGTGGACTGGAGTGCGTGGGACCAGGTCACCGACGTGGTCCACCACGCGGGCCACACCGTCGAGGTGGCCCTCGTCGGCAAGTACATCGACTTGCCCGACGCCTACCTGTCCGTCGCCGAGGCGTTGCGGGCGGGCGGGTTCGCCAACGACACCCGGGTCCGGATCCGCTGGGTCGCCTCCGACGACTGCGCGACGCCGGAAGCCGCCGAGCGCACCTTGTCCGGCGTGGACGCCGTCCTCGTCCCGGGCGGGTTCGGCGTGCGCGGCATCGAGGGCAAGGTCGGGGCGCTGACCTGGGCGCGGACCACCAAGGTGCCCACCCTCGGCCTGTGCCTGGGACTGCAGGTGATGGTGATGGAGTACGCGCGGGCGGTCGTCGGACTGAACGGGGCGTCGTCGTCGGAGTTCGACCCGGGAACCGAGCACCCGGTGATCGCCACGATGGCCGAGCAGCTGGCGATCGTGGAGGGTGACGGCGACATGGGCGGCACCATGCGCCTGGGCGCCTACGACGCCCTCCTCGTCCCGGGCACCGTGGTCGCCAAGGCGTATGGGACCGAGCGGGTCAGTGAGCGCCACCGGCACCGGTATGAGGTCTCCAACGCCTACCGCGAGCAGCTGGAGGCCGCCGGCCTGGTGGTGTCCGGTGTCTCACCCGACCGTCAGCTGGTCGAGTTCGTCGAGCTCCCGCCGGACGTCCATCCGTTCTACGTGGGCACCCAGGCGCACCCGGAGTTCCAGTCCCGGCCGACCCGGGCCCACCCCCTGTTCTCCGCCCTGATCAAGGCGGCACTGGCCCGGCAGGCGGCGACCGCCGAGGTCGCCGCCGGCGTCGGCGGATGAGCCGGCTTGAGGACGCTCCCGCGCCGCGCCGCGTCGTCGACTCCCAGGTCGTCCACGACGGGATGATCTGGGACGTCGTCCGCGACGTCGTCGACCTGGGCGAGTCGGGCACCGTCACCCGCGAGTACGTGCGCCACCCCGGGGCCGTCGCGGTCATCGCACTGAACGACGACGACGACGTGCTGCTGCTCCGCCAGTACCGTCACCCCGCCCGCGCGGAGCTGTGGGAACCGCCGGCCGGCCTGCTCGACGTGCCGGGCGAGGACCCGCTGGAGGCGGCCCGGCGTGAGCTCGCCGAGGAGGCGGATCTCGTTGCGGGGTCCTGGTGGGTGCTCGCCGACTACCTCAGCTCTCCTGGCGGCAGTGACGAGACGCTTCGGGTGTACCTGGCTCGCGGCCTGTCCACGGTCCCGGACGGCGACCGGCACGACCGGCAGGCCGAGGAGCGCGACATGGTGGCGGCCTGGGTGCCGCTGGCGGACGCGCTGACCGCCGTGCTGGCCGGTCGCGTGCGCAACCCGTCGACGGTGGTCGGAGTGCTCGCTGCCCACGCAGCGCGCTCAAGGGGATGGGGCGACCTGCGCGAGGCCACCGCCTCCTGACCGACGCCAGCGTCCCGATCCCTAGTGCGTGGATGGCGGGAAGAGGTCGAACGCCTTCAGGCCAGGCTCGGGGGGCTGACTCCGCTCGCGGGTGGACAGGACCTGGTTCACCTGCGCCACGACCAGCAGCGACGCACCGAGCATGTGTGCTGCGACGAGCAGCTCCGGCAGGCCGGCGAAGTACTGCACGTACCCGATGAGCCCCTGCAGCGCCGTCACCGCGAGTAGTAGCAGCGCGGCGTTGCGGGCTGCCGTCGACGCCGCTCCCCGGTGGACGGCCACTACCAGGGCGACCACGCCCGCCACGTAGAGCCACACCGAGCCGGCGTGCACCCTCGCCACGAGCGCGGGGTCGAGCGCGAACCGGTACCCGACGTCCGCGTCTCCGGAGTGGGGCCCCGACCCGGTCGTCACCACACCGAGCACGAGGACGACGACGGCGAGCGGCACCAGCGCGGCCGTCAGGCGGCGGGCGAGCGGACCGACGACCGCGGTCGGGTCGCCGTCGGTCTCCCCGTGTCGGATGAGCAGCGCCGTCGAGGCTGCGACGAGGGTCATCGAGATGAGGAAGTGCCCGGCCACCAGCCCGGGGTGCAGCTCGAAGAGCACGGTCATCCCGCCGACGAGCGCCTGGAGCGCGACCCCGACCAGGGGCACCAGGCCCAACAGGCGGAACGACCGGGACCGGTCACGCCGGGTCCAGACCGCCCAGGCCGTCGCGAGCGCGACCAACGCGAGCACCCCGGTCAGCGTCCTGTTGCCGAACTCGATGTACGGGTGCCAGGAGGTGGCGTCCTGCAGTGCCGGGGTGAACTGGCCGGGCTCGCACTGCGGCCACGTGGAGCAGCCGAGCCCCGAACCGGTCAGCCGCACGGCCCCGCCGGTGAGGACGATCGCGATCTGTGCGACGAGGTTGGCCCACAGGATGCGGCGTTCCCAGGTCGGCCTCGGTCTCCGCCCACCGGCCGGGCGGTCGCCGTGCTCGGTGGAGCGGGGGAGGGTGGGGGCGCTGCTCACGGCTCAACGGTAGCCGCAGGCGCCGGGCGCGCGCCGCCGCTCTCGGCCGCCGGTGGGGCGCTCAGTCCCAGCGGAAGAACCTGGCCGCCGCCGCGCCGAGCCCGACGGCCCAGCCGGTGAGCACCAGCAGCGCGGCCACGTGCAGGCCGTCGCCCCCGAACGCGGCCCGCAACCCGTCTCCGAGCGCCCCGGAGGGGAGCCAGGGTGCGACGTGGGCCAGCGGTCCCGGCAGCATCGTGGCGGGAAGGAGCACCCCACCACCGGCGAGCAGCAGGACCCACACCAGGTTGGCGACGGCGAGCACGCCCTCGGCGCGCAGCACGCCGGCGAGCAGCAGTGCGAACGACGTGAACGCGGCGGTCCCCGCGAGCAGCACGAGCGCGGCCTCGGGCACGCCTCCCAGGTCCGGACGCCAGCCGAGCCCTGCGGCGACGACGGAGAGCACCGCGAGCTGGCCGATCTCCAGGACGAGGACCGAGCTGATCCTCCCCGCGAGCAGGCCACCGCGGCCCAGGGGAGTGGTGCCGAGCAGCCGGAGCACCCCGTTGCGCCGATCGAACCCGGTCGTGATGGCCTGCGACGTGAAGGAGGTCGACATCACGGCCAGGGCCAGGACGCCGGGTGCGACCAGGCCGATCGGATCGGCACTGCCCAGGTCGATCAGCGTGGTCCGGACCAGCATCACGAGCAGCAGAATGGGCAGGACGAGGGTGATGATGAGCTGCTCGCCGTTCCGGAGCACGGTGCGCATGTCGAGCACCGCCTGCGCTCCGATGCGCCGGTGGAGCGGCGCGGCCCGCTGCACCGTGTCGCGTGCGCCGCCGTCCGGCAGGCTGTCCGTCATCGCAGCTGCCGTCCGGTGAGTTCGAGGAAGACGTCCTCCAGGGTGCGCCGTCCGCTGGTCAGCGAGGTGATCAGGAGATCGCTGTCGCGCGCCCAGCGGGTCACGGCGTGCACCAGGTCGGGATCAGCCGACGCGTGCACCTCCAGCTCGCCGGAGGACGGCACGACGATCGGCGCGCCGCCAGGACCCGACAGGGCCCGGGCGAGCCGCTCCGCAAGCAGCTCGGCCGCCGGCGGCGGTGTGAGGTCGGTGGGGTGCACGGTGAGTCGGATCGTCCCGGCGGCTCCGACCAGCTCGGCCGTGGTCCCGGAGGCGACCGCTCGACCGTGGTCGACGATCACCACGTGGTCGGCGAGCTTCTCGGCCTCAGCCATCTGGTGCGTCGTGAGCAGCACCGTGGTCCCGGCGTCCCGCAGCTCGGCGATGAGGTCCCAGACCGCCAGCCTCGCCTGGGGGTCGAGCCCTGCGCTCGGTTCGTCGAGGAAGGCCACCTCAGGGCGCCCGACGACGGCGGTGGCCAGCGCCAGTCGTTGGCGCTGACCGCCGGAGAGCCGTCGTACCTGCGTCCCCGCGAAGCCGTCGATCCCGAGGCGCTCAGCGAGCTCACCCACGGGGCGCGGCCGCGCGTACATCGCCGCGATGTGGTGCAGCACCCGACCTGCCGGGACGGTGCTCGGCAGGCCGCCGTCCTGCAGCATCACCCCGACCCGTGGCCGCAACGCGCGGGCATCGAGGCGTGGGTCGAGGCCGAGAACCCGCACGCTGCCCTCATCCGGGCGGCGCAGCCCCTCGCAGCACTCGACAGTGGTGGTCTTGCCCGCTCCGTTCGGACCGAGCATCGCGGTGATCGCCCCCGTCGGTGCGAGCATCGCCAGCCCGGCGACGGCAGGGCGTCCGCGGTAGGCCTTCCGCAGCCCGGAGACCTCCACCGAGGCGGATCGGGGCTGAGATGTCGGCACAGGGGGCACGAACCCGGAGTCTAGGTGCCAGGGCAGCGGCGGGAGGTGAGGGTGCCCTTCGTTGCGCGGAAGGATTTCAGCAACAACAATGTTGTCTATATCGGCGGCACGTGCTGGCAGGCTCCCGAGCGGGTGAACCCGTACGCGTTCGCCCCGGACGACTCAGAGGACACGACGGAGGTGGGATGTGACGACGCACGCGGTCGCACCCGTCCCGGTCGCCCCAGTCACGGAACACGACTCCACCAGGCGTCACATCCTGCGGCTCGTGGTCGAGGAGGGGCCGGTCTCGGTGGTGCAGCTTGCGCAGGAGCTCTCGCTGACCACGGCCGGCATCCGCCGCCACGTGGCCGCGCTCGAGGAGGCCGGTGAGATCACCGTGCACACGGGAGCGGTTCCCGGGCGTGCGGGACGCGGCCGACCGGCCCGACGGTACGTCGCCACCCCGCGGGGTCAGGAGGTGCTCACTAGCGCGTACTCCGACCTGGCGGCCCAGGCGCTCGAGTTCCTCGCCCAGCTCGGTGGCCAGGACGCGGTGCGGGACTTCGCACGCCAGAGGGTCGCCGACATGTCCACCCGGCACGGTGACGCCGTCGCCGCGGCGGGGCCGGACGTCGCCGACCGGGTCTCCGCGCTCGCGGCCGCGCTGTCCGCCGACGGGTACGCGGCGTCCGTCCGGCCGCTGCCCGGTGGGCGGGCGATACAGCTGTGCCAGGGCCACTGCCCGGTCCATGCCGTCGCCACCCGTTTCCCCGAGCTGTGCGAGGCGGAGGCTCAGCTGTTCTCGCGCCTGCTCGGGGTGCACGTGCAGCGACTGTCGACCCTCGCCTCCGGCGGGCACGTCTGCACGACCCACGTCCCGACGACCGGCTCGACCAGCACGACCCACGTCCCGACGACCGGCTCGACCGGCACGTCCCACCCGACCTCGAGCACGACCGCCCATGCAGCCGGCACGACCGCCCCTGCAACCGACCACCGCTCACCCGCGGTGACCGTGGAAGGACGACGATGAGCGCACCTACCGAACCGATGACCACCGATGCCGAGATCATCGACTCGATCGGGAGCTACGGCTTCGGCTGGCACGACTCCGACGCCGCGGGGATGTCCGCCCAGCGGGGCCTGTCCGAGGCGGTCGTCCGGAACATCTCGACCTTGAAGAGCGAGCCGGAGTGGATGCTGAAGACCCGGCTCAAGGCCCTGCGGCTCTTCGACAAGAAGCCGATGCCCCACTGGGGTGCTGACCTCTCCGGGATCGACTTCGACAACATCAAGTACTTCGTGCGGTCGACCGAGAAGCAGGCCACCAGCTGGGACGACCTGCCCGAGGACATCAAGAACACCTACGACCGGCTGGGCATCCCGGAGGCGGAGAAGCAGCGCCTCGTCGCGGGAGTGGCGGCACAGTACGAGTCCGAGGTGGTCTACCACCAGATCCAGGAGAGCCTGGAGGAGCAGGGTGTCATCTTCGTCGACACGGACACCGGCCTGCGGGAGTACCCCGAGCTCTTCGAGCAGTACTTCGGCTCGGTGATCCCGTCCGGGGACAACAAGTTCGCGGCACTGAACACGGCCGTGTGGTCCGGGGGCTCGTTCATCTACGTGCCCCCGGGTGTCCACGTCGACATCCCGCTGCAGGCCTACTTCCGGATCAACACCGAGAACATGGGCCAGTTCGAGCGGACCCTGATCATCGCCGACGAGGGCTCCTACGTGCACTACGTCGAGGGCTGCACGGCGCCGATCTACTCGTCGGACTCGCTGCACTCCGCGGTGGTCGAGATCATCGTGAAGAAGAACGCCCGGGTGCGGTACACCACGATCCAGAACTGGTCCAACAACGTGTACAACCTGGTGACCAAGCGCGCCACGGCCGCACAGGGGGCCACCATGGAGTGGGTGGACGGCAACATCGGGTCCAAGGTCACGATGAAGTACCCGGCGATCTACCTGATGGGGGAGCACGCCAAGGGCGAGACCCTGTCGATCGCCTTCGCCGGTGCGGGCCAGCACCAGGACGCAGGCGCGAAGATGGTGCACGCAGCGCCCCACACGTCGTCCTCGATCATCTCCAAGTCGGTCGCCCGCGGGGGCGGGCGCACGTCCTACCGCGGCCTGGTACAGGTGCTCGAGGGCGCGGAGCACTCCGCCTCCACGGTGCTGTGCGACGCGCTGCTGGTGGACCAGATCTCCCGCTCGGACACCTACCCCTACGTGGACGTCCGTGAGGACGACGTGTCGATGGGGCACGAGGCGACCGTCTCCCGGGTCAGCGAGGAGCAGCTCTTCTACCTGATGTCGCGCGGGATGCCGGAGACCGAGGCCATGGCGATGATCGTGCGCGGGTTCGTCGAGCCCATCGCGCGTGAGCTCCCCATGGAGTACGCGCTCGAGCTCAACCGGCTCATCGAGCTGCAGATGGAAGGCTCAGTCGGCTGAGGCCCCACGGACCACATCACCACGACGGAAGAGGCTAGATGACCACGGACCTGTCCACCGACCACAGCCGTGCCGTCGCCGAAGGCGCGCACACGCACGGCCGCGGTGGCACCCCGGAGAGCTCACGGGCCGCTCGGCGGACGTCGTTCGAGCTCGGGGACTTCCCGGTTCCTTCGGGGCGGGAGGAGGAGTGGCGTTTCTCGCCGCTCGCGCAGCTCGCCCCCCTGTTCGACGCCACCGGCGAGGGCCTGACCGGTACGGGCACCCGGATCACCGTCGTCGACCCGTCCGAGGTGGACGTGGAGATCGTCGGCCGGGACGACCCTCGGCTCGGCACAGCTGGGCGTCCGGGTGACCGGGCCGCCGCCACCGCGTGGGCATCATTCCCCGAGGCCACGATCGTGACCATCCCGACCGAGGCCGTCGCGTCGGGGCCGATCAGCATCCGGGTCGAGGGCACCCAGCCGGAGCAGCAGCCGTCGGCGGTGCACCTGGTGGTCCACGCCCGGCCGATGTCGCAGGCCGTTGTCGTGATCGACCACCTGGGCTCGGCGGCGCTCACCGAGACGGTCGAGATCGTGGCCGACGACGGCGCCCATCTCACCGTCGTGAGCATCCAGGACTGGGACGCCGGGTCGGTGCACGCCGCCTCCCACCGGGTCCGGATGGGCCGGGACGCCACCGTCAAGCACATCGTGGTCACCCTGGGTGGTGACGTGGTCAGGATCACTCCCGACGCCGAGTTCACCGGCGAGGGCGGGGACCTGGAGATGCTCGGTCTGTACTTCGCCGATGCCGACCAGCACCAGGAGCACCGGCTCTTCATCGACCACGCCGTCCCGTCCTGCAAGTCCCGGGTGGCCTACAAGGGCGCGCTCCAGGGCGACGGCGCGCACACGGTGTGGGTCGGTGACGTGCTGATCCGGGCCAACGCCGAAGGCACCGACACCTATGAGCTCAACCGGAACCTGGTGCTCTCCGACGGCGCACGCGCCGACTCCGTGCCGAACCTGGAGATCGAGACCGGCCTGATCGAGGGAGCCGGGCACGCCTCGGCAACGGGTCGCTTCGACGACGAGCAGCTGTTCTACCTACGCTCCCGGGGCATCCCCGAGGCCGACGCGCGTCGGCTCGTCGTCCGCGGGTTCTTCGCCGAGCTCATCGGGCGGATCGGGCTGCCGGACGTCGAGCAGAGGCTGATCGCAGCCATCGAGGCCGAGCTGGAGAAGAGCATGAGCGAGCTCGACCGGGTCGCGCCGAAGGCGGTCGGATGAGCGCGCAGATGGTCTGCCTGACCTCCGACGTCGCGGTGGGCACCGCGTTGCGCGTGGAGCTGGACGGTGCCGCCGGGCCGGTGGAGGTCGCCGTCGTGCGGGACGAGGACGGCGAGTTCCACGCGATCTCCGACATCTGCTCCCACGGGCAGGTCTCGCTGTCCGACGGCGAGGTCGAGGGGTGCACCATCGAGTGCTGGCTGCACGGGTCGAGCTTCGACCTGCGCACCGGTGAGCCTCTCGCCCTTCCGGCCACGCGGCCCGTCCCCGTCTACCCCCTGACCATCGACGGCGATCGTGTGCTCGTCGACGTCGACATCACCTGAGGAGAAGCATGGCCACGCTGGAGATCCATGACCTGCACGTCAGCGTCGAGACCAAGGAGGGCGCCAAGCCCATCCTGCGCGGCGTCGACCTGACCGTCGCGAGCGGTGAGACCCACGCCATCATGGGGCCCAACGGCTCCGGCAAGTCGACCCTCGCGTACTCGCTCGCCGGGCACCCGAAGTATCAGATCACCGCCGGGACGGTCACCCTGGACGGCGACGACGTGCTCGCGATGACCGTCGACGAGCGGGCGCGCGCCGGCCTGTTCCTCGCCATGCAGTACCCCGTCGAGGTCCCCGGGGTCAGCGTCTCGAACTTCCTGCGCACCGCCAAGACGGCGATCAGCGGGGAGGCACCCGCACTGCGGCACTGGATCAAGGACGTGAAGGCCGCCATGGAGCAGCTCCGCATCGACCCGGCCTTCGCCGACCGGAACGTGAACGAGGGGTTCTCGGGTGGCGAGAAGAAGCGGCACGAGATCCTCCAGATGGAGCTGCTCAAGCCCCACTTCGCCATCCTCGACGAGACCGACTCGGGCCTCGATGTCGACGCGTTGCGCATCGTGGCCGAGGGCGTCAACCGGGTGGCGTCCACCGGTGAGGTCGGCATCCTGCTGATCACGCACTACACCCGCATCCTGCGGTACATCACCCCCGACTTCGTTCACGTGTTCGTCGACGGCCGCATCGCGGAAGAGGGCGGACCGGAGCTCGCCGAGCGGCTCGAGGCCGAGGGCTACGACCGGTTCCTCACCGCGGCCACCGGTTCGTCCGCCTGAGCCTGCCCGACTCCAGGGAGCATCTGATGACCACCGCCGAGCTGTCCACGGCTGAGCTGGCTGCCGTCCGGGCGGACTTCCCCCTGCTGCGCCGCAGGATGCGTGGGGGGCGGCCGCTGGTCTACCTCGACTCCGCGGCGACGTCGCAGAAGCCCGAGGTGGTCATCGACGCGGAGCTGGACTTCTACACCGAGCGGAACGCCGCGGTGCACCGGGGGGCTCACCAGCTCGCCGAGGAGGCGACCGACGCGTTCGAGCAGGCCCGGACCGACGTCGCCGCCCTGGTCGGCGCCGACGCCGGTGAGATCGTCTGGACGACCAACGCAACCGCCGGTCTCAACCTGGTGGCCTACGCGATGTCCAACGCGTCGGCGGGACGCGGTGGCCGGGCCGCGCAGCGCTTCGCCCTCGCGCCGGGCGACGAGGTCGTGGTCACCGAGGCCGAGCACCACGCCAACCTGGTCCCGTGGCAGGAGCTGTGCGCCAGGACCGGAGCCACGCTGCGCTGGATCGGGGTGGACGACGACGGCCGGCTCCGCACGGACGACCTCTCCGCGATCACCGAGCGCGCGAAGGTCGTCGCCTTCGGGCACGTCTCCAACGTGACCGGGGCGATCGCCGACGTCGCGTCCATGGTGAACCGTGCGCGCGAGGTCGGGGCGCTCACCGTGCTGGACGCCGTCCAGAGCGTCCCGCACCTGGCCCTCGACCTGCCGGCGATGGGCGTGGACTTCGCCGTCTTCTCCGGGCACAAGATGTACGGGCCCACCGGGGTCGGGGCCCTCTACGGTCGCCGCGAGCTGCTCGAGGCGCTCCCGCCGGTGACCACCGGAGGGTCGATGGTCGAGGTCGTCACGATGGAGTCCACCACCTTCCTGCCCCCGCCCCAGCGGTTCGAGGCCGGCTCCCAGATGGTCGCCCAGGCGGTGGGGATGGGCGCGGCGGCCCGGTACCTGCGCGAGCTGGGGATGGACGCAGTGGCGACCCACGAGGCGGAGATGACCCGGCTGCTGCTCGACGCCGTCGCGGCCGCCCCCGCCACCCGGGTGATCGGCCCGACCGACGAGCGGGACCGGCTCGGCCTGGTCTCGTTCGTCGTCGACGGGGTGCACGCCCACGACGTGGGACAGCTGCTCGACGACGTGGGCGTCGCCGTCCGGGTGGGACACCACTGCGCCCAGCCGCTGCACCGGCGGCTCGGAGCGACCGCCTCCGCTCGGGCGTCGGCAGGGGTCTACACCACCGCCGACGACGTGGCTGCCTTCGCGGCGGCCGTGGCGGGGGTCTCGCAGTTCTTCGGGGGTGCGCGATGAGCAGCGGCGCGATGGAGCAGCTCTACCAGCAGCTGATCCTGGACCATGCCAAGGATCCGCACGGCAAGGGTCTTGACGAGGGCTACGCGGCCGAGTCCTTCCAGGTCAACCCGATGTGCGGCGACGAGGTGCGGCTGCGCGTCCACCTCGCAGGTTCGGACGACGGACCGGTCGTGGGACGGGTCAGCTGGGACGGGCAGGGCTGCTCGATCTCCCAGGCCTCGGTCTCGATCATGTCGGACCTGGTGAGCGGCCAGCCCATCGCCCGCGTCGAGCACCTGAGCGAGGCCTTCCGGTCTCTCATGCACGCCAGGGGGCAGGGGCTCGACCCGGAGACGGAGGACGAGCTCGCCGACGCGACGGCCTTCACCGGGGTGGCCCAGTACCCCGCACGCATCAAGTGCGCCCTGCTCGGCTGGGCGGCACTTCGGGACGCACTTATTCAGGCTGGCGCGACCAAGGAGGACTCATGAGCACAGCAGAGATGACCGGTGGCAGCCCGCCCACCGCGGCCGACGTCGAGGAAGCCCTGCGTGATGTCATCGATCCCGAGCTCGGGATCAACATCGTCGACCTCGGGCTGGTGTACGGCGTGGCCGTCGCCCCGGACAACAACGCGGTGATCGACATGACCCTCACCTCGGCGGCCTGCCCGCTGACCGACGTGATCGAGGATCAGGCCGCGTCGGTCCTCGACGGTCTGGTGACCTCCTTCCGGATCAACTGGGTCTGGATGCCGCCGTGGGGACCGGACAAGATCACCGACGACGGCCGGGAGCAGCTGCGCGCCCTGGGCTTCAACATCTGAGCAGCCCGACACTCAGAGATCTGAGCAGCCCGACACTCAGAGGGAGCCGGCCTCAAGGGCGTTGCAGTCGTCGAGGGTCCCGCCGTCGAACCCGATCCGGAACCATCGCTGGCGCTGCTCGCTGGACCCGTGGGTCCACGACTCGGGCGTGACGGTGCCGGTGGCCTGCTCCTGGATCCGGTCGTCGCCCACCGCGGCGGCGGCGGAGAGCGCATCGGCGATCTGCTGGTCGGTGAGCGGGAGCAGGAAGGGCACGCCGGTCTCCGGATCGGGGACCGTCGACGCGTTGGCCGCCCACATCCCGGCCAGGCAGTCGGCGGTGAGCTCGATCCGCACCGAGTCCGACTCCGGCCCGGTGCCGCTGCGGTCCGCGGCATCCATCAGGCCGGTGATCTGCTCGATGTGGTGGCCGTACTCGTGGGCGACCACGTACATCTCGGCGAGCGGCCCCCCGGAGGACCCGAACCGGTCACGCAGCTCGGCGTAGAAGCCGGTGTCGAGGTAGATCGACTGGTCGGGCGGGCAGTAGAAGGGCCCGACGGCGCTCGTCGCCGTCCCACAGCCCGTGGAGACCGAGTCGAGGAAGATCTCGGCGCCCGGGGCCACGAAGTCCCCACTCGCGGAGGGCAGCTCCTCGGCCCAGTAGGCGTCGAGCGAGTTCAGGGCGCCGACCACCCGGCACTCGGTGTCCGCGTTGGCATCGGCCCCCGTCTCGCAGTTGGCGACGAGACCGGCCTCCTCCTGCGACGCGCCGTCCCCGCCGCCGTCGACCAGCGGGGCGAGACCACTGAGGTCAACCCCCAGGGCCTGGCCGATGAGCACCAGGACGACGACCCCCAGGCCGGCGCCACCGCCGATGGCGGCTCCCTTGCGCCCGCGGCTCGTCCTGACCCGTCCCGTGTCGAGCCGGGCGCCCTCGTTGAACGTCATGGCGACACGGTAAGGGGCCGCGGGCCGTTCGGCCCGGGCAAGCCGGCCGACCCGGCCGACCGCACGAGCTCAGTCCCCGATCCCGCGCGCGGCGAGGGCGTCACCGGTCAACCGGGCCCGGGCTACCGTCCGCACCACGAATGGGACGAGATGGGCCCGGGGGGAGCGCTCCAGCCCGCGGGCCCGGGCCGCGTCGCGGACCTCCGTGAAGAGGTGGCCCAGCGCCGGGATGGTGCGCAGCATGAGGGCGACAGCCAGCGCCACGGACTCGGGCGCCACCCAGCGGCGCAGCGGCCGTGCTGCGCGGGTGAGCAGGTCGAGCAGCTCGTCGGTGGGTGTCGTGGCGGTGACCACCGTCGCTGCCAGCACCAGGGTGAGCAGATCCGCCGCCACCTCGACTCCGAGCGGCCAGCCCCGCTGCCAGGTCTGGTACAGCCCGACCAGGAGCGCCGTCACCACGATCGGCAGGAGCCCGCGCAGCGACCGCACGGGTAGCCGGGCGGCGACGGCGAGCAGAAGCGTGCCGGCCAGGGCCGCCCCGGCGCTCGCGGGCCCGCGGAGCACCACCAGGCCGACGCCGAGGGCGCCGATGCCGGCGAGCTTCGTCCATGCGGGAACCCGGTGCAGCACCGAGGTGCCCGGCCGGTACAGGCCGACGGGTTCGACCCACGGTGTCATCGCACAGCCATCAGGTCACGGTAGGCGGCGACTGCCTGGTCCGGGGGGCCGTCGAACGTCACCCGGGCCGAGTCCATCACCAGCACCCGGTCGGCGCGGGCCGCAGCCTGGAGGTCGTGGGTGATGTGCAGCACCTGAGCGGGCACCTCGTCGAGCAGGTCGTCCACAACCCGTTGCCAGCGCAGGTCGAGCAGAGTGGTCGGCTCGTCGCAGACGAGGACCTCGGGATCGGTCGCGAGCACCCCGGCCAGCGCGAGGAGCTGCTTCTGCCCTCCGGACAGCGCGTGCACGGGGGTGTGCACCTGCTCGGCCAGCCCGAAGCGGGTGAGCACCTCACGTGCCCGGACGGACCGTTCGGTCGGGTCGGCCACCGTGCGACGCAGGGAGAGGGCCACGTCCTCGACAGCCGTCGGCATGACCAGCTGGGCGTCGGGGTCGGTGAACACGAAGCCCACCCGGGAGCGGACCGCGGCGCCGTGGGTGGCCACGTCCAGCCCGCAGGTCAGGACCCGGCCCGTCGTGGCCGGACGAAGGCCGTTGACAAGCCTGGCCAGGGTCGACTTGCCGGAGCCGTTCGCGCCGATCACCGCGACCCGTCGCTCGACGAGGCTGCAGGTGAGCGGTTCCAGCAGCGTGAGTATGCGTGCGCCGTCGACGACGACGCTCACCCCCGCGGCCTCGAACTGGATCATGCGTCGGGCGTCGTCCTGCGGCGGTCCAGCAGGTCGGGGAACGCCCGGTGCACGCTGGCCGCCACGATCGCGACGAAGGCGACCTTGACCCCGTCGAACGGCAGGAACGCGTTGTTGATCACGATGCCCTCGGCGAGGCTCACCCCGATCCGGGCTGCGAGGACGGGCACGCCCACGGCGTAGATCGCCAGCGAGCCTAGGGCGCCGGCGAGCGCGATGATCCCGGTGCGCAGGGCCCAGCCCCGCCGACCGAGCCGCTCGACGATGAGTCCCACCAACCACGCGGCGACGGGGAACCCGATCAGGTAGCCCAGGGTGACCCGGCCGAACGTCGCGGGTCCGCCGACGCCCTGGGCGAAGATCGGCAGTCCGGCGAACCCCACCGCGAGGTAGAGGAGGACTGCGAGCGCGCCCCGACGAGATCCGAGCACCGCGCCGGCCAGCAGCACCGCGAAGGTCTGCAGCGTGATGGGGGCGCCCGACGGGCCGACCGGGATCGCCACGAGCGAGCACACGGCCGTGAGCGCGGCGAACGTCCCGATCAGCGCGATGTCCGTCGCCGCGGTCGGGGCGCCGGTCGCCGTCGCACCAATCCGGCCGGCGGGGCCGTCCCCCGCGAGCGCGGGCTCAGGGCGTGGGGTGGCGTCGTCGTGCTCCCTCATGGTTCTCCAGGTGTGCTCGGGATCTGGTGGGGGCGACTCGGGTCGGAGCTTCACGCTAGTCGGTCGTACGATGGGCGGCGTTTGTGTTCCGTCACAAGACCCCACGTCGGCGCTCGGAGGAAACCGCAGTGATCACCGCGCACGACGTCGAGCTGCGCGTGGGTGCCCGCGTGCTGCTCATGCCGTCGTCGTTCCGGATCGGCAAGGGGGACCGGATCGGGCTGGTGGGTCGCAACGGCGCGGGCAAGACCACGCTGACCAGGGTGCTCGCCGGCGAGGGGCAGGCGACGGGCGGCACCGTCACCCGCACCGGTGGCGTCGGGTATCTGCCCCAGGACCCGCGGACGGGGGACCTGGACGTCCTGGCGATGCATCGCATCCTGTCTGTGCGCGGGCTGGACACGATCGTGGACGGGATGCGGTCGACCGAGGGGTCGATGGCGAGCGCCGACTCGGAGACGCGCGACGCGGCGATGGAGAGGTACTCGCGGCTCGAGCAGAGGTTCACCGCGGCCGGTGGCTACGCGGCCGAGAGCGAGGCGGCCCGGATCGCCGCGAACCTTGGCCTGGACGACCGCGTCCTGCATCAGCGGATCGGGACCCTGTCCGGGGGGCAGCGGCGTCGTGTGGAGCTGGCCCGGATCCTGTTCTCCGGCGCGGACACCCTGCTGCTCGACGAGCCCACCAACCACCTCGACGCGGACTCGGTGGTGTGGCTGCGCGACTTCCTCACCTCCTACTCGGGCGGCTTCCTGGTGATCAGCCACGACGGTGGCCTGATGCGCACCGCCGTGAACCGGGTGTTCCACCTGGACGCCAATCGCAGCGAGCTCGACCAGTACGCGCTCGGCTGGGAGGCGTACCTCGCCCAGCGCGAGACGGATGAACGACGACGCAAGCGGGAGCGCGCCAACGCCGAGAAGAAGGCCGCCGCCCTGATGGCCCAGGCCGACAAGATGCGGGCGAAGGCCACCAAGGCCGTCGCGGCCCAGAACATGGCACGGCGGGCCGAGAAGCTCCTCTCCGGCCTGGAGGCCGAGCGTGCCGGGGACAAGGTGGCCAAGCTGCGGTTCCCCGCGCCGGCGCCGTGCGGCAAGACCCCGCTGACGGCGACCGGTCTGAGCAAGTCCTACGGCTCACTGGAGGTGTTCACCGACGTCGATCTTGCGGTGGACCGGGGGAGCCGGGTCGTGATCCTCGGGCTGAACGGCGCCGGCAAGACGACACTGCTCCGTCTGCTCGCGGGGATCGAGCCGGCGGACACCGGCCAGATCGAGCCGGGCCACGGGCTGCGGCTGGGGTACTACGCGCAGGAGCACGAGACCCTCGACACCGCGCTCACCGTGCTGGAGAACCTCAACCATGCGGCCCCCGACCTGTCCGACACCGAGGTCAGGTCGGTCCTCGGCTCCTTCCTGTTCTCCGGGGACGACGCCGACAAGCCCGTGCGGGTGCTGTCCGGCGGGGAGCGGACCCGGCTTGCGTTGGCCACGCTGGTGGTCTCGGCCGCGAACGTGCTGCTGCTCGACGAGCCGACGAACAACCTCGACCCGGCCAGCCGGATCGAGGTGCTTGCCGCGCTGCGCCGGTACACGGGGGCGGTGGTGCTCGTCACACACGACGAGGGTGCCGTGGAGGCCCTGCAGCCCGATCGAGTGGTGCTTCTGCCGGATGGCGACGAAGATCTGTGGAGTGACGCCTACGCCGATCTGATCTCGCTCGCATGACCGCGGGACCGGCCCGACCGGCGGCGTCGCGGGCCGGCACCGCACACGAGGAGGACCACGATGGCCGCAAAGATGCAAAAGGGGACCCGAATCACCGGCGAGGGGCGCAAGGACCTGGCTGACTCGCTGGTCGCGCGCTATCAGCGGGGCGAGAGCATCAGGTCCATGGCGCAGGACATCGGACGGTCGTACGGGTTCGTGCACGGCGTGCTGACCGAGTCAGGGGTGAACATGCGCAGCCGGGGCGGGGCCACCCGTGGCGAGGCTGCTGAGGCCCGCCGCGCCCAGCTCAAGCAGGGTCGCTAGGCGCGCCCGGGTGGCTCGCCGCGTCCACCAGTGCGTCCTCCTCCTCCTCGGCTGTCAGCCGGCGGGGACGCCGCGGTGGATGCGGACGTGCGGCGGCGTCCGGGCGGGTCGCCGGGACGCCGCCGTCGTGTGTCGGGTGGCCGGGTGCCGGTGCGGCGTGCTCACGATCACGCCTGATCAGCACCAGGGCGCCCACCAGGGCCCCGACCGCGAAGACCCACCACTGGAACGCGTACGACAGGTGCGGCCCGAATCCGGTCTCGGGCAGGGGAACGGTGTGCAGGCCCTGCGGGGGGGCGCCCGCCTCGGTGACCACCACCCCGTAGGCCTCCAGCGGCGCGGCTCGCTCCGCCTCCGAGGCGGCCAGCACCTGGTCCGTCGCGATCCGCTGCACCTGACCTCCTGACGGTTCCCGGCCCGGGGTCTCGCTCGGCCTGAGCCGGACAACCAGCTCGACCACGGTGTCCGGGACCGGCGGGACGGGCTCGTCGTCGGCGACGTCGTCGCCCGGGGCCACCCACCCGCGGTGCACCACCAGGGTGTGCCCGGCCAGCCCGCCCTCGGTGATGACCAGCATCTCCAGCAGGCCGACGGCGGGTCGCCCCTGAACGGGGCGGTTCCGCAGCTGCACCGTCGCCCCCGGCAGGTACTCCCCGACGACGGTGACAGGCCGCCAGGTGTCGGTCCCCGGGAGTGGTCGTCCCGGGTCGACCAGGCGGTCGATCGGGACAGGGTCGCGGTCGACGTTGGACTCCAGGGTCGCATTGGCCGCGCTGCGCGCCCGGTGGCGTTCCCACTGCCACGTGCCTGCCGCCACGCACAGGGCCGCGACGAGGACGGCGACGGCGAGGATGGCGATCCGCCGGCCGACGGAGCTCACGGGGCCTCCGGTCCACCGGTCGGGTCGGTGGGGCGAGCCGGGGCGTTGGGGTCGGTCGGGTCGGTCGGGTAGCCGTCGTCCTCGAGCTCGCTGACGGGCACGGTGTCCTTGTGAAACCCGCGCCGGCCGAGGAAGTGCTCGAGCGACTCCCGGTGCGCGGCGCAGGCGAGCCAGATCTTGCGGCGCTCCGGTGCGTGGATCCGCGGGTTGTTCCAGCGCAGGGCCCACGTCGCGGTCTCCCGGCATCCCCGGGCACTGCAGCTCAGCGATGTCATGACCCTGGTCCTCCGGGGTGCTCGGGAGGTTCGTCGGGCCGCAACGGCCCGCCAATTGCGGGACGGTCCGGATCCTGGAGCAGGGTTCCCGGGTCGGTGCTCCGCTCCCGGCCCGCGTTGGCCAGCACGACCGCGACGTACGGCAGCACCACCGCGCCCACCAGCAGCAGCCAGCGCGTCCAGTGGTCGATGAGCACGGCCCCGAGGAAGCAGCCCACCCGGACCCCCATCTGGATCAGGTACCTGCGGCTGCGCGCCGCGATGTCATCGGACAGGGGGGTGGCAGCCGTCGTGATCCGCACCGGTTCCACCGACCGGTCCGGGGTCGCTCGACGGAGTCGCGCTCTCACCTGGCGAGTCTATGCAGCCCGGTGCACGACGGCGGCGCGGGCGCCCTGGGATGATCGGGTGCGGCGCGCAGGTGGGCCGGTCGGCTACGGTCGGCCTCGGATCGGTACTCTTCTGGTCCTCCCGACGACGGCAGGAGATCACATGGCCGACACGTCTCGCAGCGTGCTCATCACGGGCGCCAACCGGGGAATCGGACAGGCAATCGCCGAGCGCTTCGTCGCCTCCGGTGACCGGGTCGCGTCGCTCGACATGGGTGGGGAGCCGCCGGACGGCGTGCTGGGCGTCGCGGGCGACGTGACCAGGACGGCGGACGTCGACGCGGCCTTCGCCGAGGTCGAGGCGGCGCACGGTCCGGTGGAGGTGCTGGTCGCCAACGCCGGGATCACTCGCGACCAGCTGCTGATCCGGATGAGCGACGAGGAGTTCGAGCGGGTCATCGACATCAACCTCACCGGCGCCTTCCGCTGCGTCCGGCGGGCCGCGACCGGGATGATCCGGATGCGCCGCGGTCGCATCGTGCTGATCTCCTCCGTGGTGGCGCTCTACGGCGGGCAGGGCCAGGTGAACTACTCCGCATCGAAGTCGGGGCTGATCGGCATCGCCCGCTCGGTCACGCGTGAGCTGGGTGGCCGCGGCATCACCGCGAACGTGATCGCCCCCGGGTTCATCGACACCGCGATGACCCAGGCGCTGCCTCCCGAGCGCCAGGAGGCCTACCGCGTCGCGATCCCGGCCGGCCGGTTCGCCCAGCCCGAAGAGGTCGCCGGGGTGGCACACTTCTTGGCCTCGCCCGACGCCGGGTACATCAGCGGCGCGGTGATCCCGGTGGATGGCGGGCTGGGAATGGGGCACTGAGCTCGCCCGGCGGGCGCCACCTGCCCGTCGACCTGCATCACTGGTACACCGACAACGAAGGGGAAGCGTCCATGGCGCTGCTCGAAGGCAAGAAGCTCCTGGTCACCGGCGTCCTCGTGGACACATCGATCGCCTTCCACGTGGCCCGGCTGGCGCAGACGGAGGGCGCCGACGTGATTCTCACCGCCCCCGGCCGCCAGACCCGACTGACCGCCGCGGTGGCCAAGCGGCTGCCGTTCGAGGCGCCGGTGGTGGAGCTCGACGTCACCTCGACCGACGACCTGGAGACCCTGGCGGACCGCGTCCGCGAGCACACCGACCGCATCGACGGTGTGGTGCACTCCATCGGGTTCGCCCCCCAGACGGTCATGGGCGGCAACTTCCTGACGGCGCAGTGGGACGACGTCGCCACCGCGGTGCACGTGTCCGCCTACTCGCTCAAGGCGCTCGCCGTGGCCGCGCAGCCCCTGATGCCCCGGGGGTCGTCGGTGGTGGGCCTCACCTTCGACGCCCGGTACGCGTGGCCGGTCTACGACTGGATGGGCGTGGCGAAGTCCGCGTTCGAGTCCACCGCTCGCTACCTCGCCCGCGACCTCGGTCCCGAGGGCATCCGGGTCAACCTGATCTCGGCGGGCCCGGTGCGCACCACCGCCGCGACCCACATCCCAGGCTTCGAGCAGATGGAGGGCGGCTGGTCCGAGCGGTCGCCGCTCGGGTGGGACAGCGGGGACGCCGAGCCGACCGCGCGCGGCGTCCTCGGCCTGCTGTCGGACTGGTTCCCGGCCACCACGGGGGAGATCGTCCACGTGGACGGCGGTTTCCACGCCATGGGTCAGTGATGCCGACCACCAACCCGGCGGGCCGATTCCTGGTGCTCCTGCGCCATGCGCAGGCTGAACCGATGGGTTCCGAGTCCGACGAGATCCGGGCGTTGACCCGGAGGGGTCGGCGGCAGTGCGGCTCGGTCGGCGCCGGCCTCATGGCGGCCGGCCTGCTGCCCGAGCTCGTCGTGGTATCCGCGGCGATGCGGGCCCGGCAGACCTGGGAGTCGGTGGCCGCGGCGCTGGGCGACACGCCCGCTCCCGAGGTCGTCATCTCGGACGTGATGTACCAGGCGCGGGTCACGGACGTGGTGAACCTGGTGCGAGCGACCGACGACCGGGTGCGAACGCTGCTCGTCGTCGGTCACGAGCCTGTCATGTCCGCCAGTGCCGCCTTCCTCGCCGGTTCCGGGGGCGCCACCGACCTGCAGCAGGTGCGGACCGGGCTCGCGACCGCGTCCTATGCGGTGCTGGACGTGGCGACCGGGTGGGGTGCCATCGAGCGGGACGGGTGTGTTCTCCGGGACGTGGTACGGCCCGAGTGGTGACTCGCCGACGCCGGTGACCATCGCGTGGACCGGGCTACGCGACGTCCCCGCGGGCATGGAAGGGTAGGCGGGTGGCCATGATCCGACCGTTCCGAGCCCTCCGCCCGCCTCCCGAGGCGGTCGGTCGTGTCGCTGCCCCGCCGTACGACGTCGTGGACACCGCCGAGGCACGGGCACTCGCCGCCGGCAACCCGGACAGCTTCCTGCGAATCTCCCGACCGGAGCTCGAGCTGGGCGTCGACGTCGACCCCCACTCCGACGAGGTCTACCGGCTGGGGCGGACCAACCTCGAGGACTTCGTGCGCCGCGGCGTCCTGCTACGCGACGCGACGCCGGGCCTCCTCGTGTATCGCCAGCGCATGGGCGACGCCGTCCAGACCGGTGTCGTCGGCTGCGCCTCCGTCGAGGACTACCGGCGGGGGCTGATCGCCACCCACGAGCACACCCGCCCGGACAAGGAGACCGACCGGACGCGGCACATCGATGCGCTCGACGCCCATGACGAGTCCGTCTTCCTGATGTACCGACCGGACGCCCCCGGTGCCTCTGCCGTCGCCGCCGCCCTCGGGACGGTCGTGGTTGGAGCCCCCGAGTACGAGCTCGAGATCGACGGGGTCGGGCACACCCTGTGGACCGTGACCGATCCGCTGGCCGTCGAGACCCTGGTGTCGGCCTTCGCCCAGGTCCCGCTGCTGTACGTCTCGGACGGGCACCACAGGTGCGCCGCGGCGGCGCGTGTCGCCGACGGGCGGGACGAGCGTGGCGCGGCGGAGTTCCCCTGCGTCGTGTTCCCGGCGGACGAGCTCACGATCCTGGCCTACAACCGGGTGGTGCGTGATCTGGGCCCCCGCGACGCGGCGTCGTTCCTCTTGGCGCTCGGCGACGCATTCGAGGTCGAAACCTCGTCGGGACCGCCCACCCCTGGTCGCCATCAGCTCGGGGTCTACCTCGAGGGCCGGTGGTGGCTGCTGACTGCCCGGGGCGGGGTGGTGGACGAGTCCGACCCGATCGCCCGCCTGGACGTCTCCCTGCTCAGTGAGCGGGTCCTGGATCCTCTGCTGGGCATCACCGACCAGCGCACCGATCAGCGGATCGCCTTCGTGGGGGGCATCCGGGGGACGGACGAGCTCGAGCGGCTGGTGGACTCGGGAGAGTACGCCGTGGCCTTCGCCCTGCATCCGACGTCCCCGACCGAGGTGATGGACGTCGCGGACCTGGGCAAGGTCATGCCGCCGAAGTCGACGTGGTTCGAACCGAAGCTGCGGTCGGGGTTGTTCGTCCACCCGATCGACTGACGTCCGGTCGATCCGGGTGCTGGCGGCCCGGTCAGTTCTCGATGACCGTCCCCTTGGGCACGACCGTGATGCCCGACTCCGAGACGGTGAATCCGCGCGCCCGGTCGTGCTCCGGGTCGAGGCCCACCCGCGCCCGCTCGTTGACCACCACGTTCTTGTCCAGGATGGCGCGGTGGATCTGGGCGTGCCGGCCCACGGTGACGCCGTCGAGCACCACGGAGTCGCTGACCGAGGACCACGAGCGCAGGTACACCCCGGGAGACAGCACGGACCCGGAGACCGTGGCCCCCGAGACGATGACCCCGGGGGAGACGAGGGAGTCCGAGGCGTGCCCCAGCCGTCCCGGTCCCGCGTGCACGAACTTGGCCGGCGGTAGTCCGGCGTAACCGGTGAACAGCGGCCACTCGGTGTTGTAGAGGTTGAAGATCGGGTTGATCGAGATGAGGTCGATGTGCGCGTCGTAGTAGGCGTCCAGGGTCCCGACGTCGCGCCAGTAGTCGCGGTCGCGGTCGGTGGAGCCGGCGACGTCGTTGTGGATGAAGTCGTAGACGCCCGCGGTGCCCTTGTCCACGAAGAAGGGCACGATGTCCCCGCCCATGTCGTGGCGCGAGGCCGGGTTGTCGGCGTCCCGGGTCACCGCATCGATGAGCGCGTCGGCGTTGGCGACGTAGTTGCCCATCGAGGCGAGGATCTCCTCGGGGGAGTCGGCGAGCCCCTGGGGGTCGCTCGGCTTCTCCAGGAAGGCCGAGATGCGGGTCGGGTCGTCGGCCTGGGTCTCGATCACGCCGAACTCACGGGCCAGGCCGATCGGTTGGCGGATGGCCGACACGGTGAACTCGGCGCCGGAGGCGACGTGTGCGTCGACCATCTGGGCGAAGTCCATCCGGTACACGTGGTCGGCGCCGACGACGACCACGATGTCCGGGCGTTCGTCGCGGATGATGTTCAGGCACTGGTAGATGGCGTCGGCGCTGCCCAGGTACCAGTGTTTCCCGACCCGCTGCTGGGCCGGCACCGGGGCCACGTAGTTGCCGAGCAAGGGCGACATGCGCCAGGTGCGGGCGACGTGCCGGTCCAGGCTGTGCGACTTGTACTGGGTCAGGACGACGATCTGCAGGTACCGGGAGTTGACCAGGTTCGACAGCGCGAAGTCCACCAGTCGGTACAGGCCACCGAAGGGCACTGCGGGCTTGGCCCGGTCGGCGGTGAGCGGGATGAGTCGCTTCCCCTCGCCGCCTGCGAGGACGATGGCCAGGACGCGTGGCGCTGACATGGAACGACCCTAGGGCCGCGCGTGCGCCTGGGGCCACATGAAGCGCGGGTGAGGCCGGGTGGCGTGGCGTCACGCGGCGCGCATGGGGCTGTGCAGGATAGCCGTGTACTGGCGCTGTGCAGGATAGCCGTGTACTGGCACGGCCGCGGGGTGGTGGCCTGCGCCTCCCACCCCACGGCCGTGTGCCTCAGTCGACTACTTCCCCGACCTGCTCAGGGGGTCCACCGCCAGCTCGATGAGCTCACGAGCCTGCTCGCTGAACCATGCCCCGGCGGGCGGGTCGAGGATCCCGCGCTCCGGGTCCAGCTCGCCGGCGGAGCCGTCCCGGAAGCAGGCGCCGTCGGACTCGCCCGGCACCTTGATCCACAGGAAGGCGTCCACGAGGTCGTTGCCGGTCTCGGTGGTCGGCTTGATCCCGAGCCCGCGGTCCGGCGGGTTGCACCAGTCCTGAGCCGACCCGGCGTCGGAGTACCCAGCAGCCGCAAAGTCCCATGGGCCAAGGCCGTTACGGCTGGTGTCCACCACGAAGTGAGTGGTGGGCTCGCCCCAGAACCGGTACGGGTACCCGGAGACGTTCAGCGCCGGATCGTCCGAGTCCTCGCTCCACTCGCCGTACGGGCTCAGCGCGACGCCTGTCCACTCGCCGAGCAGCTCGGCGATCTTCGCGGGGAGCGGCCCGCCGTTCCAGTACTGGTTCGGGCAGCTGGCGTAGTCGCCCTGTGCCAGGCACTGGGAGATCCAGGTGCCGTAGTAGACCTGGTTGGTCGTGAACTGGTAGTTGGACGCATTGAGGTAGAACCCGTCGGCGCGCTCCACGCCCGCCTGGTCGAGCCGGTCCGCCGCGTCGCCCACGCCCAGCCATCCGCTGTGGGTCCCGTCGAGGTACACCACCGTGCCCGGGTTCGCCTTGAGGGCGTCGACGGCGTAGTTGAGCATCTCGAACCGCTCGTCGGCTGCGGTGGCCGGGTCGGCCTCGGCCGGCTGGCACCACTCGAGCTCACCATTGATCGTGGTGTACCAGGGGATGATGCCCAGGCCGTCCGGCTCGAGGATGACGACGGCCTCGGCGTCACCGATCCCGGCCGCGAAGCCGTCGATCCAGGCCTTGTACTCCGCCATGGTGGTCGCTCCACCGGCGGAGAACTGGGCGCAGTCCCGGAACGGGATGTTGTAGGCCACCAGGACCGGCACCTTCTCACCGGTCCGCTTGACCAGGTCGGCGACGTCGCTCTCGACCTCCGCGGGGGTTCCGCCGGTGAACCACGTGGCGCTCGGGTACCGGCTGAGCAGCAGCGCGTCCTGCTTCGGCTGCCCCTTGAGATCCAGGGCGGCCTCCTTGGTGGTGCTCTGCGGGTCGACCCAGAGACTGGTCTGGTCGTCCAGGACGTCGTTCGCGGCGAACGACGGGGCGGTGAGTGCAAGCCCGAAGGCGAACGTGCACGCGACGACGGCCGCGCCGCGTCGCAGGGCGGATCTCTTCATGGTGGCTCCCGTTGGTCCAGAACACTTCTTCGTGGTCTGTACGGAACGGCCCGGCCGGGGGCGCCGAACGACCGCACCGTGTGAGACTTGCGCGGTAAAGAGGAGATGTCAAGCCATAGCGACTCGAATCGGTCCTCGACCCGTCCACGGCGGCCGCGGCCGTATGGCAGGCGGCTGGCGCCGCGCGCGCTAGCGTGTGGCCTGTGCGCGTCGACCTGCTGACCCGGGAGTACCCACCGCACGTGTACGGCGGAGCCGGCGTGCACGTGAACGAGCTCGCGGCTGTGCTGCGGCCCCATGTGGACGTCCGCGTGCGCTGCTTCGACGGCCCCCGCGAGGAGCGAGGCGTGACCGGGTACGAGGTGCCCGGCGGCCTGACGGAGCACAACGCCGCGCTGCGGACGCTCGGCGTGGACCTGCTGATGGCAGCGGACGTCGCGGGCGCCGACGTGGTGCACTCCCACACCTGGTACACCAATCTCGGCGGTCACGTCGCGGGCCTGCTCCACGCCATCCCGCACGTGGTCACCGCCCACAGCCTCGAGCCCCTGCGGCCGTGGAAGGCCGAACAGCTCGGGGGAGGGTACGCGCTGTCCAGCTGGGCGGAGCAGACGGCCTACGAGGCTGCGGCCGCGGTGATCGCGGTCAGCGCCGGGATGCGCGCCGACATCCTGCGCAGCTACCCACGCGTCGACCCGGACCGGGTGCGGGTGGTGCACAACGGCATCGACCTGACCGGATGGCGCCGCCCGGAGGGCGTGGACCAGGCGCGGGCGGACCACATCGTGCGCGGTCTGGGGATCGACCCGGACCGCCCCTCGGTGGTGTTCGTCGGGCGGATCACCCGGCAGAAGGGGCTGCCGTACCTGCTGCGCGCGGCCGAGCGCCTGCCCGACGACGTCCAGCTGGTGCTCTGTGCCGGGGCGCCGGACACACCCGAGATCCTCGCGGAGGTGTCCGGGCTGGTCGAGGCTCTTGACCGCACGAGACGGGGCGTCGTCTGGATTGAGCAGATGCTTCCTCGGGACGAGCTCACAGCCGTGCTCTCGGCGGGCACGGTGTTCGTCTGCCCGTCGGTGTACGAGCCGCTCGGGATCGTGAACCTCGAGGCGATGGCCTGCGGGCTTCCCGTCGTCGGGACCGCGACCGGCGGAATTCCCGAGGTCGTCGACGACGGCGTGACAGGCGTCCTGGTGCCGATCGAGCAGGTCTCGGACGGGACCGGCACTCCGCTGGACCCGGACCAGTTCGTGGCGGATCTTGGCGCCGCGCTGGCCTCGGTGGTCAGCGACCAGGCCCGCGCCGCCGAGATGGGCAAGGCAGCCCGACGGCGGGTGGAGGAACACTTCGCCTGGGAGGCGATCGCGGAGCAGACCATGGAGGTCTACCGCTCGGTGATGTGAGCCGTCAGGGCTGGAGCATCACCAGCGTCGCCGCCGACATCGCGCGACGGGCCGCGTTGTCGATGTGACGCAGCGCGGCGGCTCGCTGGTCCGCCTGCCAGAGGTTCACGGCGCCCCCGGAGTCGGCCGTCGCCAGCTCGACGATCACCCGGAGCCGGGCCGCCAACGCGATGACCCGGGCCCGCCGGGCATCCACCTCGAGCGGCAGGTGCCACGCGGGGTCGACGGGCGAGCGCAGGGAGGAGATGACGTCGGCGGCGTCCGGGTGCCACTGGGCGACGTCGAGGGTGTCCAGGGCCTCGGTGGCCGTGAGCAGGGCCGTGCGCAGCTCTCCCTCGGCATCCGCGACGGAGCCGATCGCCCCGAGCACGCCGACGGTCCACTCCGGGACCGCTCGCAGGTGCCAGGTGACCAGGTGGCCCAGCTCGCGCGCGCTGCCGAACTCCTCGATCTCGGGTAGCGCAAGGAACGAGCCGCTCGGACCCGCCACGAGGACCGCCTCCCCGGCGTCGACGGCGTCGACGCTGGCCGCGGCCGGGACACCCGCGGCGTCACCCGGCACCGGCAGCACCGCGACGACCGACGTCATGGCCGCGCCCCATGTCGTGAGCAGGTCCGCCAGGGTCCCTCCCGGCACCTCGAGGTCGTCGTCCGCGACCACGAGGTGCGGCTCGTCCTCGCCCTCGACAGCCGCGACGGCGCGCGCAACCTGGCCGGCCGAACCGTGGAGGTGGGGAACCCACACCGCCAGGTGCACGGACCGGGGGAGTTCGACGCCCGCGCGCTCCATGCCTTCACGGTAGTGCTCTCGGGCGGAAGCCCCGTGTCCGGTCGGAGGTGAAGTGAGGTCCAGGTAGGGTCGTGGAATGACAGTGCTCGACCTCCAGGACGTGACGATCCGCCGGGGCGGCACCATCATCCTCGACCACGTGACGTGGTCGGTGCGTGCGGACGAGCGCTGGGTGGTGCTGGGTCCCAACGGCGCCGGCAAGACGACCCTGCTACAGATCGCCTCCGGGCGGATGCACCCGACGAGCGGCACCGCCAGCGTGCTCGGCTCCCGTCTGGGCGCGGTCGACGTGTTCGAGCTGCGCCCCCGGGTCGGGGTGACCTCCGCAGCTCTGGCCGACCGGATATCGGGCGGCGAGCGGGTGATCGACGTCGTGCTCACGGCCGCCTACGGGATGACGGGGCGGTGGCGCGAGCACTACGAGGCCCTCGACCATGAGCGCGCCCGGGCGCTGCTCGACGTGTTCGGGGTCGCGCGGTTCGCCGACCGGATGTTCGGGACGCTCAGCGAGGGCGAGCGCAAGCGCGTCCAGATCGCCCGCGCCCTGATGACGGACCCGGAGCTGCTGCTCCTCGACGAGCCCGCCGCGGGGTTGGACCTGGGCGGGCGCGAGGAGCTGCTCGCCTCCCTGACCGAGCTGGCCCACGACGCCCTCGCCCCGGTGCTGGTGCTGGTCACCCACCACGTCGAGGAGATCCCGGTGGGGTTCACCCACACCCTGCTGCTCCGTGAGGGCCGGGCCCACGCCGCCGGCCCGCTGGACGAGGTGCTCACCCCGCAGAACCTCTCGGAGACCTTCGGGGTGGGGCTGGTCGTCGAACGGCACGGCGAGCGCTGGAGCGCCCGGGCGCTCGGCTGAGTTCCCACCCCACGCCTGATCGCGTTCTGGCTAGGATCGAGGTCGTCGGAACGACGCCTGTCGTGGCCGGACGCGACCCCGGGGGACGCATGGACCAGATCGAGATCCACTGGCTCTGGTGGCTCGTGGCCGCCGTCGCCCTCGGTGTGGTGGAGATCCTCACGCTCGATCTCGTGCTGCTGATGCTGGCGGCCGGCGCGCTCGCAGCCCTCATCTCCAGCCTCTTGGGCGCGGGTGTGACGGTGCAGGTGCTGACCTTCGCGATCACCTCGCTCATCATGCTGCTGGTCCTTCGGCCCTACCTGCTGCGCAACATGCGCAAGCGCTACCCCCTCGTGGAGACGAACGCGGCGGCCCACGTGGGCCGTCGGGCGCTGACCCTCACCGAGATCACCGACCGCTCCGGCCTGGTGAAGCTCGAGGGGGAGGAGTGGTCGGCACGGACGGACGTACCGGGCCAGGTGCTGCCCCAGGACGTGACGGTGACGGTGCTCCGGATCGACGGGGCGACAACCATCGTGGGGCCCGTGACCCCGCCACCGTCTCCGACGACGCCGGTGACTGATTCCGAGAACGACAACCCCGAGGAGCGGTGAAGATGGAGATGCGGAGCCTCATCGAGAGCCCGACGATCAGCGCGAACCAATTCATCCTCTACCTCGTGCTGGGCCTCCTCGCCCTGTTCGTCATCGTCACGCTGATCCGCGCCGTGCGGATCGTGCCGCAGGCGGTGGCGATCATCGTCGAACGGCTGGGCCGGTACCAGCGCACGATGGACGCGGGCCTGCACCTGCTCATCCCGTTCGTGGACCGGGTCCGCGCGTCGGTGGACCTCCGGGAGCAGGTCGTGTCGTTCCCGCCCCAGCCCGTGATCACCTCGGACAACCTGGTGGTCAGCATCGACACCGTCATCTACTTCCAGGTCACCGAGCCCCGATCCGCGGTCTACGAGATCGCCAACTACATCACTGGAATCGAGCAGCTGACGGTGACGACGCTGCGTAACGTCGTCGGGTCGATGGACCTGGAGCAGACCCTGACCAGCCGCGACCAGATCAACGGCCAGCTGCGCGGGGTCCTCGACGACGCGACCGGTCGCTGGGGGGTCCGCGTGAACAGGGTCGAGCTGAAGTCGATCGACCCGCCGCAGTCGATTCAGGGCTCGATGGAGCAGCAGATGCGCGCCGAGCGCGACCGGCGAGCGGCGATCCTGACCGCCGAGGGCGTCAAGCAGTCCGCGATCCTGACCGCCGAGGGTGAGAAGCAGTCGGCGATCCTGCGGGCCGAGGGCAACGCGCAGGCCGCGATCCTGAACGCCGAGGGCGAGGCGCGCGCCATCCTCCAGGTGTTCGACGCCATCCACCGCGGTGACGCCGACCCGAAGCTGCTCGCCTACCAGTACCTGCAGATGCTCCCGGAGGTCGCACGCACCCAGTCGAACAAGGTCTGGTTCATCCCGACGGAGTTCACCGCGGCCCTCAAGTCCATCGCCACGGGCTTCGGGGGGGCACCGCACGAGGAGGAGGTCGCCGCGGAGGGCGCGCGCCCACCGGGCAGCTCGCCCGTCCGGCAGGAGGACCTCGGTCCGTCGGCGCTGACCGACTCCGCCCAGGCACTCGCCGAGGCGCGGGCGGAGTCGCAGGCAGCCACCCAGGACGCGACGAGCGCCGGAACACTCGGCGGACGGACATCCCGCTCCGCAGGCAGGCCGCCGACGCCCCCCGCCCCCGATATCCCGCCGGCCCCGCCGGAGACGTAGGCGAGACGGACGCCGCGGGCGGCTCCTGCGGGACGTCAGGCGTCCCGCAGGGCGCTCGCAAGGCGTGCGGCGTCCGTCACGAAGCCCACCCACGGCGGCGGCGTGCGCCTGAGCAGCGGCTCCGCGGCGATCGCGGAGCAGGACCTCTGAGCCCAGGTGTCGACCCGGCCGTCCCGCTGCTGCAGGCTGACCAGGGTCCCGTCCGCCCAGCCGTGGATGGCGGCGTCGCCGGCCCCGGGCACCGTGACGCGCTGCTCGGCGCCGACCCAGGACAGCGCCGCGATCTCGTCGGAGATCCGCGCCGACACCTCGAACGCGAGAGCCGTGGCGGCGTCGGACCGGCGCTGCACCAGGAGGTCCGTGACCAGGGACAGCGCCGCGGAGTCCCGTGCCAGGACGGCGGTCGCGATCCTCACCCGGTCGGCTCGGTCGGATGGGGAGACGCCACGGACCCGTGCCATGTCCCGGTCGAAGCCGCCCAGGCGATCGGCCGGGTAGTCCAGGCACAGCGCCCGGTTCAGGCCGTCGACCGCGAGCCGGGTCTGCGTGCCGCCGAGATAGGGTCCGAAGGTCGTGGCGTCCTGGGGCGCGGCTGGGGAGTGCACGACGTCGAGGCGCGCCGCCCCCTGCCTGCTCACCAGCCGGATGTAGACGGGCACCTCGAGGCCGCCGCGGACACGGTTCCACCGGGGCTTCGAGCACTCCAGGAGGTTCCGCTCCAGCCAGGCGGCCTCGGCTCGCGAGGCGCACGCGATCGCCTCGACCCGGGCGATCTGCGGCACCATCCGGCGCAGGTGTCGGCGATCGGCCAGATCTCCCCAGTACGACGCGACCCGGGCGCGCAGGTCGGCCGACCGGCCGATGTAGATCACGCGGCCGGCCGTGTCGCGGAACCGGTACACGCCCGGAGCGGGCGGCAGGGCGGCGACGGCGGGGAGCACCCCTCCATCCGACCACCGGAACGGGCCCGGTCGTGATTGCGACGCGCTACCGGACGCCGGGACATGACTGAGTGAGTGCTCACTCAGTCGTGCTACGCTTCCCCGCGTGATCAGCTCCATGAGGCCGACAGGCGAGGAAGGCGGGCACGACGACGCCGTCGACGCGTGCATCGAGCGAACCGGGCGCGCAGCCCCGATGGCCCCGGACGACCGCCGTGCGGCGATCCTCGCCGCCGCCGTCCCGCTGCTGCGGGAGCGGGGCGTCGCGGTGACCACACGAGAGCTCGCCGAGGCGGCGGGGGTGGCCGAGGGGACCCTGTTCCGGGTGTTCCCCGACAAGGTCTCCATCGTGCACGCGGCGCTCAGCCACGCGCTGGACCCGAGCGCGGTCGTCGCCGAGATCGAGGCCCTGGATCCCGCCGCCGACCTGCGCGAGATGCTCGCGGGGGTCGTGCGCATCGTGCACGCCCGGTCGCGTGAGGTCGCGGCACTCTTCGCCGTGGCCACGCAGCTGCACGAACCGGAGGGGACCGGCCTGCACCACCACCCCGGTCGCGGACGGCACCGGGCCCACCTGGAGCCGGTTGTCGCGGCGGTCTGCTCGCTGCTCGCGCCCCATCAGGAAATGCTGCGCCGTCCGCCTGAGGTGTGTGCCAGGATGCTCGTCGCCTCGGTCCTGGTGGCCACCGGTCCGCTCGCCGGCGACGGCGCCCTTGCGCCCGACGACGTCGCCGCGCTCGCCCTGGACGGCATCGTGAGAGGAGACACCCCGTGCTGATCCGACTTCTCCGGGAGCGGCTGCGGCCCTACCTCGGCCTCGTCGCCGTGGTCGTCGTCCTCCAGCTCGTGCAGGCGATCGCCAACCTCTACCTGCCCGCTCTCAACGCCGACATCATCGACGACGGGGTGGCTCAGGGTGACACCGGGGTGATCATCCGGCTGGGCGGCATCATGCTCGCCGTCACCGTGCTCCAGGTGATCTGCGCCGTCGGCGCGGTCTACGCCGGGGCCAAGGTCGCGATGTCCGTGGGCCGCGACGTCCGGGCGGCCGTCTTCGACCGGGTGCAGACCTTCTCCGCCCGCGAGCTCGGCCACTTCGGTGCGCCGACACTGATCACGAGGAACACCAACGACGTCACCCAGATCCAGACGGTGACGTTCATGACCTTCACGATCATGGTGGCCGCACCCGTGATGCTGGTCGGCGGCGTCATCATGGCGCTGCGCGAGGACGTCCAGCTGTCCGGGCTGCTCCTCGTCATCGTCCCGGTGCTGGCGGCGCTGCTCGGGTTCGCGGTGCTCAGGCTGCGCCCGCTCTTCGGCACCATGCAGAAGCGCATCGACGCGGCCAACCGGATCATGCGCGAGCAGATCACCGGCATCAGGGTGATCCGGGCGTTCGTCCGGGACACCCACGAGCGGGAGCGGTTCGGCCGCGCCAACTCCGACCTGATGACGGTCGCGGTCGGCGTCGGGCGGCTGATGTCCTTCATGTTCCCGTCCGTGTTCCTGATCATGAACGTCTCCAGCGCCGCCGTCCTGTGGTTCGGCGGGCAGCGGATCGACGACGGGTCGATGCAGGTGGGGTCGCTCGTCGCGTTCCTCAGCTACCTGATGCAGATCCTGATGTCCGTGATGATGGCCGTGATGATGTTCATGCTCGTTCCGCGGGCGGAGGTGTCCGCGGGCCGGATCTCCGAGGTGCTCGACACCAGGAGCACGGTCGTCCCGCCGACCCGGCCGATCACCGTGCGGACCGGCCGGGGACGTCTTGAGCTCCGGGACGTCGGCTTCAGCTACCCGGGCGCTGCCGACCCGGTGCTGCGGGGCGTGAGCTTCACCGCGGCCCCGGGCGAGACCACGGCGGTCATCGGGTCCACCGGGTCGGGCAAGACGACCCTGCTCCAGACGATCCCGCGGCTGTACGACGTGACCGAGGGGTCGGTGCTGGTCGACGGCGTCGACGTGCGCGACCTGGCCCTCGAGACCCTGTGGGGCACCATCGGGCTGGTGCCGCAGAAGCCGTTCCTGTTCAGCGGCACCGTCGCGTCCAACCTGCGATACGGCAACCCCGACGCGTCCGACGACGAGCTGTGGCACTTCCTGGAGGTGGCGCAGGCGGCGGAGTTCGTCCGGGCGATGGGCGGCCTGGAGGCCGAGATCACCCAGGGGGGCACCAACGTGTCGGGGGGTCAGCGACAGCGGCTGGCGATCGCCCGGGCGCTCGTCCGCCGGCCCGAGATCTACCTCTTCGACGACTCGTTCTCCGCCCTCGACTTCGCGACCGACGCGGCCCTGCGGGCGGCCCTGCGACCCGAGACCCGGGATGCGACGGTTGTCGTCGTCGCCCAACGGGTGAGCACGATCCGGTACGCCGACCGGATCGTCGTGCTGGACGACGGCGTCGTCGTCGGCACCGGAACGCACACGGAGCTGATGGCGACCAACGAGACGTACCGGGAGATCGTCCTCTCGCAGGTCACCGAGGAGGAGGCGGCATGAGCGCGCCGACGACCACCCGCACCGACTCCGCCGGCGACATCCCCCGGCGGCCGCCGCGGGGACCGATGGGCCATGGCGGTCCGATGGGCATGGCCGCGCCGGTGGCCAAGGCGATGAACTTCAAGGGGTCCCTGCGCCGGCTGCTCGGCGAGCTGCGCCCGGAACGGGTCCCGCTGGCGATCGTCGTCGTGCTCACGGTCGCGAGCGTCGGCGCCATGGTGATGGGCCCGAAGGTGCTCGGCTGGGCCACGGACGTGATCTTCCGCGGCGTCGTCGGGCGGATGCTGCCCGCCGGCGTCTCGCAGGAGCAGGCGGTGGCGGGTCTGCGCGCCGACGGTCAGGACCAGCTCGCCGCGATGCTGGAGGCGATGCAGGGGCTCGTCCCCGGACAGGGCATCGACTTCGACGACCTGGGTCGGGTCCTCGGGATCGCGTTGGCGCTCTACCTCGGGTCGTGGCTGTTCGGCTTCGTGCAGGGCCTGATCACCACCGGTCTGGTGCAGCGCACCGTGTACCGGCTGCGCCAGCGCGTGGAGGTCAAGCTGGGTCGGGTGCCGCTGAGCTACGTGGATCACCAGCCGCGCGGCGAGGTGCTCTCCCGGGTGACCAACGACATCGACAACCTGGCCCAGACAATGCAGCAGACGCTCAGCCAGCTGATCAGCTCCCTGCTGACGATCGTCGGGGTGCTGGTGATGATGTTCTGGATCTCGTGGGAGCTTGCCCTGATCGCCCTGGTGATGATCCCCGCGGCCGGGGTGGTGACCATGCTCATCGCCAAGCGCGCGCAGCCGCAGTTCGTCGCGCAGTGGTCGCGGACCGGGCGGTTGAACGCCCACGTCGAGGAGATGTACACCGGTCACGCGCTGGTCAAGGTCTTCGGCCAGCAAGAGGCGGCCGCGGAGGCGTTCCACACGGAGAACGAGGCGCTGTACGAGGCCACCTTCAGGTCGCACCTGATCTCCGGCCTGATCCACCCGGCGATGATGTTCCTCGGCAACCTCAACTACGTGGTCATCGCCGTGGTGGGCGGGCTGCGGGTGGCGTCGGGCGCGATCAGCCTCGGCGACGTGCAGGCGTTCATCCAGTACTCCCGCCAGTTCACCCAGCCGATCATGCAGGTCGCGTCGATGATGAACATGCTCCAGTCCGGGGTGGCCTCGGCGGAGCGAGTGTTCGAGCTGCTCGACGCGCCGGAGCAGTCCGAGGACCCGGTCGACGGGCCACGGCCCGAACCGGTTCGCGGCCGGGTGGCGTTCGAGGACGTGGCGTTCCGCTACGAGCCGGACACGCCGCTGATCGACGACCTCTCGCTGGTGGCCGAGCCCGGGCAGACGATCGCGATCGTCGGGCCGACCGGTGCCGGGAAGACGACGCTGGTCAACCTGCTCATGCGGTTCTACGAGCTGGACGGCGGCCGGATCACCCTGGACGGGGTCGACATTGCACAGATGGACCGCGAGGTGCTGCGCAGCGACCTCGGGATGGTGCTGCAGGACACCTGGCTGTTCGGCGGGACCATCCGCGACAACATCGCCTACGGGCGGGATGGCGCGACCGAGGAGGAGATCCTGGAGGCGGCGCGTGTCACGCACGTGGACAGGTTCGTGCGCACGCTCCCCGACGGCTACGACACGGTGATCGACGAGGAGGCCGGCAACGTCAGCACCGGTGAGAAGCAGCTGCTGACCATCGCGCGGGCGTTCCTGGCGGATCCGGCGATCCTGGTGCTCGATGAGGCGACGTCCTCGGTGGACACCCGCACCGAGGTGCTCGTGCAGCACGCGATGGCGGCCCTGCGCACCGGCCGGACGTCGTTCGTGATCGCGCACCGGCTCTCGACGATCCGGGACGCCGACGTGATCCTGGTGATGGAGGACGGCGCCATCGTGGAGCAGGGCAACCACGACGAGCTGATCGCGGCCGACGGCGCGTACGCACGGCTGTACGCGAGCCAGTTCGCCGCAGCCGCCGCTCCGGTCGACTAGGCGCGGCACCGCCGGACGTACGTGTGCGCACAACCGCGCGTTCGGCGTACTGATGATGTGCGCCGGACGCGCAGGTGCTCGAACGCGAACATGTGGAACCTGGTTGGCGGCTGCCTGGCGCCCGCGCTGGCAGGATCGTCGGTGTGCCGTTGATCCGCGTGACCGACCCGGACGACGTACGGCTGGCCGACTACACGCGGCTGACCGACGTCGTGCTGCGCACCCGACTGGAACCCGCCGCGGGGCTCTACATGGCGGAGAGCTCGACGGTGATCCGGCGGGCGGTGGCTGCGGGCCACCGACCGCGGTCGTTCCTGATGGCCGAACGCTTCCTGCCGGACCTGGCCGACCTGCTCGATGCGGTGGGGGCGGGGGAGTCCGGGGACGTCCCGGTGTTCGTCGGGGAGCCCGAGGTGCTGGAGTCGATCACGGGGTTCCACCTGCACCGGGGTGCCCTGGCCGCGATGCACCGGCCCGCACCCGTCCCGCTGGAGCGCCTGCTGTCCGGCGCCGGCCGCCTCGCGGTGCTGGAGGACATCGTCGACCACACCAACGTGGGGGCGGTGTTCCGGAGCGCCGCCGCGCTCGGGGTGGATGCCGTCCTCGTCTCCCCGCGCTGCGCCGACCCGCTGTACCGGCGCAGCATCCGCGTCTCGATGGGAACGGTGTTCCAGGTCCCGTGGGGTCGGTTGGAGCCCTGGCCGGGCGGGCTGGATCAGCTTCGAGCGCTCGGGTTCACGGTCGCTGCGCTCGCCCTGACTGACCGGGCGGTCTCCCTGGACGACGTCGCCTCAGCACTGCCCGACAAGCTCGCGCTGGTCCTGGGCACGGAGGGTGACGGGCTGTCGCGCGGGGCAGTGGCCGCGGCCGACCTGGTGGTGCGGATCCCGATGGCCGGGGGCGTGGACTCCCTCAACGTGGCCGCGGCGTCGGCGGTCGCCTTCTGGGCCACCCGCCGATGACCGGCCCACCTCAGGGCATCAGCAACCGGGCCTTGAGCGAGGCGGTCTCCGCGCCGCTCATGCCGGCCGAGATCAGGTAACCCTCCACGTCGAGGTCCGTGAGCCAGGCGGTGAGCATGGCGCGCGCCTCGGCGACCATGACGCCCACGGTGGCCTCGTCGACGCCCGGGTGCTCGGCAAGAGGGCTCGTGCGCCCGAATGCGTTGCTGGCGCGCATGGCGAGCTCGTAGTCGTCGGCGATCACCTCGTTCGGGACACCTACGAGGGCGAGCAGCATCGCGGCGACCTGCCCGGTGCGGTCCTGTCCCTCTACGCAGTGCACCACGACACCGCCGGGTGGCGCGCCCGCGATGGCGCGGAACGCCGCGGTCACCAGGCGGGGCCAGCGGACCAGCACCTCGGGGTAGTACCGGGGGGTGCTCAGGTGCATCCCGAACTGCGCCATGAAGCTGCGGTCGCCCTGGTCCTCGATCGGTGCGTGGCGCACGACGACGCCGCGGGGGGTCGAGTAGTCCGGGCCCTCGCCCCGGTTGCGCAGGTCGACGACCGTGCGGACCCCGGCGGCCGTGAGCGCAGCCCAGCCTGCCTCGGTGAGGCGGGTGAGGGCTGCCGAGCGGTACACCCGGCCGTGGATCGTCGTCCTGCCGTCCGGGGAGACGACGGGGAGGCCGCCGAGTGAACGCGCGTTGGGCAGGCCGTCCCAATCGAGCTCGCGATTCACGTCCGCAAGTCAACCAGCCATGATCATCCCAGAGCGAGGTCCTTGATCACGTGTGCTCCGGGCATCTGAGCCATCAGGGCCCCGGGCAGCGCGAGCTTCGAGCCGCGCACGCCACTGCCGATGATGACGTGATCGGCTTCGGCAACCCGCGTGTCGACCAGGACCGGCCACGCCGCGGGCAGCCCTACCGGGGTGATCCCGCCGTACTCCATCCCGGTCTCGGCGACCGCCCGCTCCATGGCCAGGAACGAGGCCTTGCGCACGTCCAGGTGATGCCGGATCCGGCTGTTGACGTCCGCGCGCGTGGTCGCGAGGACGACGGCGGCCGCGGTCCGTTCGCTTCCGGCTCGCCTTCCGAGCACGACGACGCAGTTGGCCGACGCGGCCAGCGGCAGGTCGTAGGCGGCGGTGAGCGCCGTCGTGTCCGCCAGGGCGGGGTCGATCGGCGCCAGCATCACCTGGGAGGCGACGCGCGGGTCCTGGCCGGCCCAGGCCGCGAGGGCGGCGGCCGTGACGGGGGCGAGCAGGTCGGGGCGCTGGAGCGCGGTTACCCAGTCGAGCGCCGGGAACGGTGGGAGGGTGTTCATCGGACCATCCTGGGCCACACGGCGTGCCGCCAGCTGGGGTTGGGGAGACACACCCGCAGCATGCGCGGGTGTCTCCCAGCTCAGTGCTGGAAGGTCGGTGCGATGACCGCGCGGGCGATGGTGTGGAACAGGGTCTGCAGGGCGACGGTCGTGGGGCTGGCCGACTCGTCGACGTTCAGGTGCTCCACGTCGAGGGCGTGCACGGCGAAGAAGTACCGGTGCGGGTGGTCGCCGCCTGGGGGAGCGGCTCCGGTGTAGCCGATGGTGCCGCCGTCGTTGCGGCTCTGGAACGCGCCGCGGGGAAGAGCGGAGCCGTCGGGAGCGCCCGCACCGCGGGCGAGCTCCGTCGTGGTCGCGGGGAGGCCGGCGACGGTCCAGTGCCAGAACCCGGCAGGGGTGGGCGCGTCGGGATCGAAGCAGTTCACGACGAAGCCGCGAGTGTCGGGCGGGAAGCCGTCCCAGGCGAGGTGCGGGGACGTGCTCCCGCCGGCCGCGGTGAAGGGCGCGGCGAGCGGCTCGCCGTCGGCGACGTCGTCGCTGGTGAGGTCGAACGAGGGCACCATCGGGAGCATGTCGTAGGGGGCTGGGGCAACGGGGCGGGACAGGTCCATGAGTGCCTCCGGATCCGGACAGGTGGTGTCTCACACCCATCTTGCTCGGTCACCGGCGCCGTGCACCTCGGGGCGTGCTTCGGTTCGACGGCGGGGGCCCAGGTGCGAGCGGCTTGCGAGGTGCTGCGAGCGTGCTGCGAGCCCCGTGCGAGCACGGGCCCGGATGCTGATCACCTTCGGCCCGTCCGGGCCCAAGGTGAGGAGGACAGCATGACGACACCTATCGACGTCGCAGCCGATCCGCAGGTAGGAGCGCCCCCGAGCTCCGGCACTCCGTCCGACCTGATGATCGCCCCGCTGCCCGACGCGCCCGCGGAGGTGATCGCAGAGCGCCTCATGGCGGCCACGCTCGGCGGGATGGAGATGATGGCCGTCCACCTGGGCGGGCGTCTGGGCTGGTACCGCGCCCTTGCCGAGCACGGTCCGCTGACCTCTGGGGAGCTCGCCCGCCTCACCCGGACCGCCGAGCGGTACGCCCGCGAGTGGCTCGAGCACCAGGCGGCGAGCGGCTACCTCGACGTCCACCACGACGGGGTGGATGCGATGGCCAGGAGCTACCGGATCCACGCCGGGGCCGTCGAGGTCTTCACCGACGTGGACAGCCTCAACCACGTGGCACCCATGTCCGGCATGTTCGCAGCCGTCGGCCGGGTGACGGATCGACTGGTGGAGGCCTATCGCAGCGGCGGCGGCGTGAGCTGGGAGGAGCTCGGGAGCGACGCGCGGCAAGCGCAGGCGGCCCTCAACCGCCCCCTCTTCCTGCACCAGCTGACCCAAGAGATCTTCCCGGGGATCCCCGAGCTGCACAGCCGGCTGCTCGCGGGCACCCGGGTGGCCGACATCGGCTGCGGTGAGGGGTGGTCCGCCATCGGTGTCGCGCAGGGCTACCGGGACGTGAGGGTGGACGGCGTCGACATCGACGGGGCCTCGATCGATGCGGCGACTCGTCACGCGTGGAGCTCCGGCGTCGGGGAGCGGGTCTCGTTCATCCGCCAGGACGCCGCTGAGCTGGGCGACGCGTCCGGACGCTACGGGGTCGTGTCCGCCTTCGAGTGCGTGCACGACATGCCCGACCCCGTCGCCGTGCTGACCGCGATGCGCCGGATCGCGGCCCCGGATGCGTTCGTCCTGGTCATGGACGAGCGGACCGGTGAGTCGTTCGCGGCCCCCGCGGAGCCGATCGAGCGCCTGCTCTACGGCTTCTCGCTGCTGGTCTGCCTGCCCGACGGGCTCTCGGCGGAGCAGAGCGTGGGGACGGGGACCGTCATGCGGCCGGGGACTCTCGAGCGGTACGCCATCGACGCCGGGTACAGCGCCGTCGAGGTCCTGCCCGTGGAGCACGAGATGTTCCGCTTCTACCGCCTCCACCTGTGAGGTCGGCAGCCGTCACGCCGCGCTCACCCGGGGGGTCACCCTCGGGTGAGCGCGGCGATGGTGTCCAGCGCGGCTCGAGCCGCGGCCATCACGTCGCGCGTCCCGCCCACGGCGAGCCGTTCGGCCAGAACCTCCTCAGCGAGGCGGTCGGCCAGCGCGCCCCGGGCCTCGTCCAGGCGCGACCGCTCCACGCCGAAGCTGCGCGAGGTCCTGTCTGAACCCACGGTTCCCCAGAGCTCGGCGGCCGGTCCGTCCGCGCCCAGGCGGAGGAACAGGGCGAGCAGGTTGCGCAGCGTGGTGATCAGGTGCGGGTGGTCCCCGCTCTCGAGCCACCACCGGATGACGTCCGCGAACGCCCGGAGCGCCGCGTCCGGCTCACCGTGCCGAGCCTGCACCGTCGTCGCCGAGACCCGCGCGACCCCCCCGAGGTAGGTGTTCCCCGCGAGGCCGGCGAGCTCGATCGCCCGGTCGAGAGACCGCAGCGCCGTCGCCGGATCGGCATCGAGCTCGATCTCACCCGCCGCGTACGCCATCCACCCGAGCGCGGTCGGCGAAGGCGAGGACGGCAGCTGGCCGAGCCGGACGGTGAAGTCCTTCAGCTCTGCCCGGGCCCTGTCGAGATCGCCCTCGTACGCGCTGGCGAGGACCAGCGACCCGGCCGCCATCGCGAAGCAGTACGGGTCACCGACCCGGGCCGCCAGCGCGGCGAACTCCACGCCCCGCTCGCGCCCCTCGGCCAGGCGGCCCTCGTAGATCGGGGTGTCCGTCAGGAGCTCCAGAGCCTGCATCCGGGTGAGGTCGTCCTGGGCGAGGTCGAGGGCGAGGGCGGCGCGCGCGTTGGCGGCTGCCAGGTCACCGGTGATCGCCAGCTGTGCGGCCAGCGCCACGTTCCCGGCCGCTGCCGCCGCGTCGTCGTCCTCCACCAGCAGGTGCGCTCCCCAGCCGAGGACCTCCATGTCGAGGGTGTTGACCGCGTAGGTCTGGAGTGCGCGGGAGATCTCCACGGCACGCTCGACGTCGTTGCGCCGTGCCCATTGGTGTGCGGTGCGGAGCTCGGCGATCAGGGCACTGATCCGGGCCACCGCCCGGGGCTCGTCGGGGCCCCGGAGGACCCGGTCGCACTCGGTGGCCACCGCGGCGACGTGTGTCGCCTTCCGGCGGTGGAGCGAGTCCGGCACACCGTCTGCTGCGGCGAGCACCGCCGAGCGCACCGTGTGCAGCATCCGGTACAGGGTGGGGCCCCCCGCCGGGTCGGGGACGGCCATCAAGAGCGAGCGTTGCGCCAGGCTCTCCACCACCTGCCGACCGACCCCGAGCACCTCGCGGACGTCTCGTGCCTCCACCGGCCCCACGAACACGGGCCACCGGTGCAGGGCCTCCCGTTCGTCGGCGTCGAGCAGGGCGTCCGACCAGGCGATCACGTTCCGCAACGTGCGGTGACGCTCGGGACCGCGGCGGTGCGGGTTGCGCAGCAGGTCCGGCTCCTCGTCGAGCTCGGAGTCCAGCATGTCGGCGAGGTCACGCAGGCCCACCGTGCTGGTCCGGGCCGCCGCCATCTCGATCGCCAGCGGAAGCCCGTCGAGTCTCCGGACCACCCGGTCGACTGTCGCGGGGTCGAGCTCGTGCGCCGACTGGCCGAGCCCGGCCGCGGCCGCCCGCTGGACGAACAGCTCGCGCGCGGTCGGTTCGTCTCCGGACATCGGAAGGGGCGTGACGGGATGAGCCCGCTCGCCGGGCAGCCCGATCCGCTCCCGGCTCGTCGTCAGGACGCGGACCCGCCCGCCGGCAAGGAGGTGCTCGAGGGCCTCGGCGACCGCATCGACCACGTGCTCGCAGTTGTCGAGCAGCACGAGCCGGTCGATCTCCCCGGCGCGGCGCAGGGCCGCCTGCGGGGGACCACTGTCGGCGGAGACTCCGATGGCGGCGACCATCGCGGCGGGGACGGCTTCCGGGTCGGTCAGGGTGGTCAGCTCGACGACCCGGGTGGCGCCCGAGCTCGGGTCGTCGCGCCGACGGACCACCTCGAGGGCGAGCCGGGTCTTACCGACACCGCCCGGGCCCACCAGGGTGACGAGTGCAGCGTCGTCGAGCAGGGCGCAGACGGCCTCGATGTCCTTCTCCCGTCCGACGAGCGACGAGCCGGTCATCGGGATGGACGCACCGACGCGGCCGGGCCCCCGCGAGACGACCGGGGCGGGGCCCGCCACGACAGGGGCAGGCCCTGTCGCGTCGACGGGTTCGGGTGGGGTCGGCGGCTGGCGGGGCGGCGCCGGAGGGGCGAGAGCAGCGCTGTGCGCGGCTCGCAGCTCCGCCGAGGGCAGCAGGCCGAGCTCGTCCAGGGCTCGAGCGGCGCGGGCGTACGCGTCCACCCCGTCCGCCGGGCGCCCGGCGGCGACGAGTGCGTGGATCAGGGCGACCCAGGCGGTCTCCCTGGTCGGGACACGACCGACCAGGTTCTCGGCAAGGGCGACGGCCTCCGCCGGACGACCCGCCGAGCCCAGGGCCTCGACCAGTCCCTCCTGGGCCAGCAGCCGGCGCTCCTCGAGGCGGCGCGCCGCTGGGCGGACCGCGGGCAGGTCGGCGCTGCTGCCGTAGGCGGGGCCGCGCCACAGCGCCAGGGCGCGCTCCAGGAGGACGACCGCACCGCTGGGCGGCAGGCGGGTGGCCTCGGCCATGAGGGCGTCGAACCTACCTGCGTCGGTCTCCTCGGCGGCGACGTCGAGCAGGTAGCCGCCGTCGCGGGTGAGCACCGGGACTCCGAGGGTCCGGCGCAACCGGGAGACATGGGTGTGCAGGGTGTGCTCGGCAGTCCGGGGCGGCTCCTGGGGCCACAGGGTGTCGATCAGGTCGGCCAGGGGGACTGTCCGTCCCGGCCGAGCGAGCAGGGCGGCGAGCAGCGCCCGCTGACGGCGGCCGGTGACCGGTTGCGTGCCGGCGTCGGTGCGCAGCTCGAGGGGCCCCAGGACTGCGAAGTCCATGTCGTGATGATATGGCAATGGCCGTGTTTATTGTCCGATCCGGAGGCTGCGAGGACCCGCACCGGGGAGCCGTCGGCTCCGGGATCACGGTCAGACGGCAGCCCTCTCGGCGGATTGACAGCCGCCCTCCTGTCGGCGTGTACTGAGATACTCGAACACATGTTCGATACGCTGACGAGGAGCTGCAGTGAGTGTCGCGGTTGCGCGTGAGGACCCGGTGGCCGACCGGGTAGCGCTGGCGCGCGCCGTGCTGGCCCGCGCCGAGGAACGTACCGGGACCGCCCGGTGGGTCCGGCCCCTGACACCGGCCAGGGCACCGGCTGTGCACACGGTTGCGGCGGCACCGCGGCCGACGTCAGCGCCGGTGACGGCATCGGCACAGGGCACCGCAGCGATCGAGCCCGCCGCAGATGCCCGAGTGCTGTCGGTCCCTCCGGCTCTGGCCGGGGTGCTGCCCAGTGGGGTCCTGGAACGGGGCAGCACGGTGGTGGTGCGCGGCTCCACCTCGTTGACCCTCGGACTTCTCGCCGAGGCATCACGGACCGGCAGCTGGGTGGCGCTCGTGGGGTTGCCCGCCGTCGGTGTGCTGGCCGCTGCCCAGCTGGGCCTCGACCTGGACCGGGTGGTGCTCGTCCCGGCACCCGGTCCGGACGGCCCGACGGTGGTGGCTGCCCTGCTGGACGGCGTGGACGTCGTCGTCGTGGGCGATGTCGCCCTGGGTGACGGTGACCGCCGGCGGCTCAGTGCGCGGGCCCGTGAGCGAGGAGCCGTGCTGCTGTCCACCGCAGCGTGGCAGGGGGCCCATCTGGTGCTGACCGCCGAGGCGTCGCAGTGGGAGGGGCTGGGGCACGGGCACGGCCGGCTGTGCAGCAGGCGGATGACCGTGGGCTGCGCAGGGCGGGGGGCTGCGGCCCAGGGGTGGCGCGCGGAGGTCACGGTCCCGATCACCGCCGCGGTACCGGCAGTGGTTGCCGGCACATCCGGGTGGGAAAGCCGGCGGGCAGGATGACCGCCGCGACAGTGGCGACCCCCACCAGGATCACGCCGACCAGGATGGCAGCGCTCTGGGTGCCGGACTGGCCGGTGCTTGCCGCCATGACGGCCGCGGACGTTCCTGCCCATCAGCCCACGGCGGTGCACGACGGACGGCGAACCACAGCCGTCTCCGCGACCGCCCGGGCCTATGGGGTGCGCCGTGGCATGCGCCGTCGGCACGCCCAGGAGTGCTGCCCCGACCTGATCATGCTGACCGCCGACCCCGGCCGGGACGTCCGACTCTTCGAGCCGGTAGCTGCAGCCGCCGAGACCGTAGTGGCCGGGATCGAGGTGGCACGCCCGGGGTTGCTGCTGCTGCCCGCAGGGGGCGCGGGGCGATATCACGGCACCGAGCAGACGCTGGCGGCCGAGCTGCTCGGAGCGGTCGCGGAGCTGGCCGGGTACGAGGCCCAGGTGGGGATGGCCGACGGCGCCGGTGCGGCGATCATGGCGGCTCGCGCCTCCCGCATCGTGCCCCCTGGCGACACCCCGACGTTCCTCGCCCCGCTGAGGATCGGTGAGCTGATGCACGCCTCGGCTGATCCCACCCCGGAGGTGGCCGGGCTCGTCGACCTGCTCGGCAGGCTCGGACTGCGGACCTTCGGCGACCTGGCCCGGCTGCCTCGGCCGGACGTGGTCACCCGTTTCGGGCGGTTGGGCACGTGGGCGCACCAGGTGGTGGCCGGCGACGACGACCGGCCGACGGCGCTGCGTCGGCTGGAGCCCGACATCGTGGTGTCCCAGGAGCTGGATCCCCCCGTCGAACGGCTCGAGGCGACGGCGTTCGTCGCCAGACGGTTGGCGGAGGCCCTGCACGAACTGATGGTCGCCCGGGGCGTCGCCTTCGGCCGGTTGCAGATCGTCGCGCGCACGGACGACGGCCAGGAGCTGATGCGTGCCTGGCGGACCGACGCCGCGCTGGGGGGCCTGGCGGTTGCCCGGATGACGGACCGGGTGCGCTGGCAGCTCGAGGGATGGCTGACCGGGCACGCCATCCGTTCCTCGGGAGGTTCGGATCCGGTTCCGGGGCCCCTGGTGCGGCTGACGCTGCGCGCAGAGGAGGTCACCGCCGCCGGCGCGGAGCAGGGTCGGCTCTGGGGTGGGGCGAGCGGGGCGGACCTGCGCGCGCACCGTGCGGTGCAGCGGGTGCAGGGGTTGATCGGTGGTGAGGCGGTGCTCAGCGCCGCCCTCCAGGGTGGGCGGGACATCCGCGACCAGGTGCACCTGGTGCCGTGGGGAGAGGACAGCCCACCGGCCCGTTCCACGGCGGCCCCGTGGCCCGGGCGCCTCCCGCCCCCCGCCCCCGCAACGGTGCTGGTCTCACCCCAGCTGGTCCAGGTGTGCGACACCGACGGGCGCAAGGTGGAGGTCGACGCCCGGCTCCAGCTCAGCGGCGAGCCGGCGGTGGTCTGGTGGCCGCCGCAGGACGGTGTCGAGCGGGAGGCGGCGGTCACGGGCTGGGCCGGGCCGTGGCCGGTGGTGCAGCGGTGGTGGTCGGACAACCCCGACCGCCAGGTGTACCTGCAGGCGGTGCTGGCCGGGGGTGGGGCGGTGCTGCTCGCCCTACGGGCCGGCGTCTGGCAGATCGAGGCGCTCTATGACTGAGCGGCGCTGGCTGAGCGGCGCGTCCGGCGATGCCGTCCCGCCCGAGCGCCTTCGGCGCTATGCCCGCCGAGCCCCGGACGGCATCGCCGGACGCGCATGGCGTCTCCCTCGGAGGCAGCATGAGCGCTCCTGAGTACGCCGAGCTGCATGCGCACTCGGCGTTCAGCTTCCTCGACGGCGCCAGCCAGCCGGAGGATCTGGCGCACGAGGCTGCCCGGCTGGGGCTGTCCGGGCTGGCTCTGACCGACCACGAGGGTCTGTACGGCGTCGTGCGCTTCGCCCAGGCCGCGCGCGACGTCGGGCTGCCCACCGTCTTCGGGGCCGAGCTGCATCTGCCCGACCCCGACGGTGTGCTCGACCCACCGACCGGACCGCCCGACCCCCGCGCCACCCACGTGGTGGTGCTCGCCCGCGGCCCCGACGGGTACCGCGCCCTGTCCACGGCGATCGCCGAGGCGCATCTGATCACCGGCACCAAGGGGACCGCCCAGTACAGCCTGGAGGGCCTGGCCGAGGCCGCCGCCGGGCAGTGGCTGGTGCTCACCGGGTGCCGCAAGGGGGCGGTGCGCCATGCCCTGGAGCGGCGGGTGCGTCGCGATCCCGCAGGGGTGCTGGACCCGGCGGCGGCACGCACCGAGCTGGACCGGCTGGTGGCACTGTTCGGCGCCGAGAACGTCGCGGTGGAGATCACCGACACCGGTGACCCGTGGGACTCCCACCGCAACGACGCCCTCGCCGAGCTGTCCGCCGCCGCCCGGCTGTCGCTGGTGGCCACCGGCAACGTGCACTACGCCCGGCCCTCCGACGGCGACCTGGCCGCCGCATTGGCAGCGGTGCGGGCCAGGTCCAGCCTGGACGACATCGACGGTTGGTTGCCGTCCGGTCCCGGCAACCACCTGCGCTCCGCCGCCGAGATGCTCGCCAGGCATCGGCGGCACCCCCAGGCGGTGCGCACCGCAGCAGCACTGGCCGCCGAGTGCGCCTTCGACCTGGCGCTGGTCGCCCCGAACCTGCCGCCGTACCCGGTGCCCCGGGGGCACGACGAGGCGAGCTGGTTGCGTGAGCTGGTCCGCCGCGGCGCGGCCGACCGGTACGGCCCACCGGAAACGGAGCGGATCCCCGGCGCCCATGCCCAGATCGCCCACGAGCTCGACGTGATCGAGTCCCTGGGGTTTCCGGGGTACTTCCTGATCGTTCACGACCTGGTGAACTTCTGCCGTGCGAACGGCATCCTCGCCCAGGGCCGGGGCTCGGCCGCCAACTCCGCGGTCTGCTACGCGCTCGGGGTGACCGCCGTCGACGCGGTGCAGCACGGCCTGCTGTTCGAGCGGTTCCTCGCCCCGGAGCGGGACGGCCCGCCCGACATCGACGTCGACATCGAGGCGGGGCGACGCGAGGAGGTCATCCAGTACGTCTACTCCCGGTTCGGGCGCCGCCACGCCGCCCAGGTCGCCAACGTGATCTCCTACCGACCCAGGTCGGCGGTGCGCGACGCCGCCCGGGCGCTGGGGTACGACGTCGGGCAGCAGGACGCCTGGAGCAAGAGCATCGAGCGCTGGGGGTCGTTGCGCGGGCCGGAGCCGGACAGCCCGTGGTGGACGATGCAGCGGTCGGGGGCGGTGAGCCCGGTGGAGGTGAGCGAGGACAAGCATGACGTCGTCCCCGCACGCCGCCCGGAGCCGGCGTCGGAGCTGGGTGAGATCCCCGACCCCGTGCTCGACCTGGCAGATCGGTTCCTGCGCCTGCCCCGCCACCTGGGCATCCACTCCGGCGGCATGGTGATGTGCGACCGCCCGGTGATCGAGGTGTGCCCGGTGGAGTGGGCCCGCATGCCCGGGCGGACGGTCCTGCAGTGGGACAAGGACGACTGCGCCGACGCGGGACTGGTCAAGTTCGACCTGCTCGGGCTAGGGATGCTCACGGCACTGCAGACCGCCTTCACCCTGATCGCGGAGCACGAGGGGGTCCACCTGGGGCTGCACACCCTGCCCCAGGAGGACACGTGCGTCTACGACCTGCTGTGCGCCGCCGACACCGTCGGGGTGTTCCAGGTGGAGTCCCGGGCCCAGATGGCCACCCTGCCGCGCCTGCAGCCCCGCTGCTTCTACGACATCGTGATCGAGGTGGCCCTGATCCGACCCGGGCCCATCCAGGGCGGCTCGGTGCACCCGTACATCAACCGGGTACGCGGCCGGGAGCCGGTGACGTACGCCCACCCCCTGCTGGAGAAGTCGCTCGCCAAGACCAAGGGCGTGCCGCTGTTCCAGGAGCAGCTGATGCAGATGGCCATCGACGTGGCGGGGTTCACCGGCGCGGAGGCGGACCGGTTGCGCCGGGCGATGGGCTCCAAGCGGTCGATGGAGAAGATGGAGGCGCTCCGGGCCCGGCTGATGTCCGGGATGGCCGAGCGCGGCGTGACCGCGCCGGTCGCCGAGCAGATCTACGACAAGCTCAGGGCGTTCGCCGACTTCGGGTTCCCCGAGTCGCATGCCTTCTCCTTCGCCTACCTGGTCTATGCCAGCGCCTGGCTCAAGGCGCACCACCCCGCTGCGTTCTACGCCGGGCTGCTCGCCGCCCAGCCGATGGGCTTCTACTCCCCGCAGTCGCTGGTCGCCGACGCCCGACGGCACGGGGTGAGCGTGCTCCGCCCGGACGTGGCGGCCTCGGGGGCCAAGGCAGGGTTGGAGCGGGTGCCGGCCACGGGTGGGGCGACGCAGCCCCGCGCGGGACAGGTGAGGCTCGACGTCGATCCCACCCTCGCCGTCCGCCTGGGGCTGGCCGGGGTGCGGGGGGTGGGGGAGCAGGTCGCCGAGCAGGTGGTCGACGAACGGACCGAGGCAGGCCCGTTCGTCGACCTGCGTGACCTGGTCCGGCGCGTCCGACTGAGCACGGCGCAGCTCGAGGCGTTGGCCACCGCGGGGGCCTTGGGGTGCTTCGGGGTGGACCGTCGTGAAGGGCTCTGGGCAGCCGGAGCGCTGGCACAGGAGGGCCCCGACACCCTGCCGGGGGTGGCGGCGGGTGTCCAGGCGCCCACCCTGCCCGGCATGTCAGCGGTCGAGACCTCCATGTCCGACGTATGGGCCACCGGGATCTCGGTGGACTCCTACCCGACCCAGTACGTGCGCGACGGGCTGGTCCGGGCGGGCGTGCTCACGGTGGCCGACGCCGTGGTGCACGAGGCGGGACGGCGGGTCGCGGTGGCCGGCGTCGTCACGCACCGCCAGCGGCCGGGAACCGCCCAGGGGGTCACGTTCCTCTCGCTCGAGGACGAGACGGGCCTGCTCAACGTGATCTGCTCCGCGGGCTTGTGGCGACGGTTCCGCACGGTGGCGCGGACCTCCGCGGCCATGGTGGTCCGGGGGCGGCTGGAGCGGGCGGACAACGCCACCAACCTGATGGCCGAGCACCTCGCACTGCTCTCGCTGCAGGTCCCCACCGCGTCGCGCGACTACCGCTGATCCGTCGCTGAGCGCGAGCCCCCGTACTGGCCGAGCCCTAGCCCGAGTACGCCTCGTCCGGCTCGCCGTCCGTCAGGATCTCCTCCGGCGGCCCCGGCTCGCCGTCGTCGTCGAGCTCGTCGAAGTCCGTCGGCGGGTCCACCCGCCGCAGCCGCGCAAAGACCGCCCAGGCCACCGAGATCAGCGGGACCGCGATGATCGCACCGAGGATCCCCGCTACCAGCGTGCCCGCGGCCACCCCGACGGCGACCACCACCGGGTGCAGCGACACCTGCTTGCCCATGATCAGCGGCTGAAGGATGTGACCTTCAACCTGACCGATCCCGGCGATCACCAGGCCGACGACTATCGCATTGATGGGCCCGTTCGCCGCGAGAGCCACGACCATGGCGATCACCATCGCGAGCGGGGCACCGATCAGCGGGATGAACGCGCCGACGAACACGAGCACCGCCAGCGGCGCGGCCAGCGGCACGCCGAGGATGAGCAGGGCGATCAACGCCATCAGCCCGTCCGCCGCCGCAATGATGAATGTGCCCCGGGTGTAGCCGGAGAAGGTGTACCAGGCGATGCCACCGCCGGTGTGCCAGCTCTCCCGGGCCCGGGCGGGGAGCTGGTTGAGGAACCAGTGCCACATCTCCGTGCCGCGGAGCAGGAAGAAGACGGTGAGGAAGACGGCCAGGGCGAGGGCGATGAACACCTGGATCACCGAGCCGACGCTGGACAGCGCCTGGCTCGCGATCGCACTGCTGTTCGCCTGGCTCCACTCCTGCACCGCGTCGATCCAGCCCTGCGTGTCGTCGGCGGTGATGGTGATGTTGAACGGGGGGCCCTCCACGTAGCTGAGCAGCTCGGCGATGCCGTCGTTGAACTCGACGAGCAGGGTTTCCCACTGCCCTGCGACCGAGAAACCGATGTAGGCGAAGATCCCGCCCACCACCCCGATCGAGAGGAGGAAGGACACGACGATCGCTAGCCCGCGCGGAAGCGCCCGGGCCAGGACGTTGACCACCGGGCGCAGCACGGCGGTGAAGACGAGCGACAAGAACACGGCAATGAAGACCAGCAGCACCTTGCTGGTCGCCCAGAAGACGAGCGCGACGGCGAGGAGCACGATCAGCATCCGCCACGACCACCCGGCGGCCACCTGGAGCCACCGGGGCGCAGTGCCGCCGTCGTATCCGACCGCTGAGGGGTTGCGACGGGCGCCGGCGACCTTCTTCGCCGCCGGAGTGGTGCCGGCGAGGTGCCGGATCGACGGCTTCGGGCGATCGACCTCGGTGGGTGTCGACTCGGTCTGGTCGGTCACCGACACCTCCAGCGCATCAGGGCGCCTCGCGCGCCGTCGGGAGCCAGTGTGCCGCAGGTCCGGCGTCCGTGGGCGGTGGGCGCTCCGTGCTATCTTGGCTGCCGCGCTCCGGGCCCCTCGTGGACCTGATCGCGCCTGCCTGTCCGGGTGGCGAAATGGTAGACGCGCTAGCTTGAGGTGCTAGTGCCCTTAATGGGCGTGGGGGTTCAAGTCCCCCTCCGGACACTCTTAGAAACGGCCTCTGACCTGCGACAACACGGTCGGAGGCCGTTCCGTTTTGTCCGCCGAGGGAGCACCACAGGGAGCACGGTGTCCGGAGGGGGAGTCGATCCCCGGCCGACGCTGCAGGAGCGTCGATGGGAACCCCGGATGGCTGGAGACATCGAACCGCCGACCGTCTCAGATGTGACTGGGCCTTGCGGTTGCCGAAGCGCTGACAGATCGGCTCACGTGTTGCGAGCCGTGGTGAACCTCCCACAGGGCGCCTCAGCCCGTGAGTAGCATCGGCTCGTTCACTCCGTGACAATCGAGGTGCGCCTACATGTACATCAGCCGAGTCGTGCTGCAGGGAATCAAGGGCTTCCAGGCGACTGAACTCAGTTTCGAAGGAGCGGACGGGCACCCTGGCTGGGCCGTCATCACCGGCGACAACAGCGCCGGCAAGACCGCTCTCCTTCGCTCTATAGCACTCGCCCTGCTAGGACCTGATCAACTCCGCACCCTCGCTCCCGACTTGCGTGGCTGGGTGACGCATGGGATGTCCGTCGGGAGCATCTCGGTGGAGGTGCGCCCGAACCACGACGTTGACCGAACGTTCAAGGGCGGATACCCAGTCCAGGGGACATTCTGGGCGGAGATAGAGATCGTAGAAGAGTCCGGTGCTTGGCGTGCGCAGCCAACAGATGTGTTTCGCAACAAGCGGGTCAGTGCCGTCAATGGCCCTTGGCAAGAGACCACGAGCGGCTGGTTCATGCTCGGGTATGGACCCTTTCGCAGGCTTACGGGCAGTTCTCCAGATGCCCAACGATTGATGGTGCTCCCGGGGCGGATTCCCAGGTTCGCCACCCTCTTCAAGGAAGACGCGACCTTGGCTGAAGGCGAAGAGTGGCTTAAGCAGCTCCAGTATCGAAGCCTAGAGAGCAAGGCGGAAGAGCGCGAGACGCTTAACACCTTCCTTGACTTCGCAGGTGACGCCTTTCTGCGCCAGTCAGTGCGCATAGAGAGGGTCGATTCCGACGGCGTTTGGCTCCGGGATATCGCGGGCCAAGTGATTCCTCTCGCCGACATGAGCGAAGGGTACAGGTCGACCCTCGCGATGCTCATCGACATATTCCGTCACATGGCCGCGGCCTACGGGCTGAAGGGGTTGGTCGAAAAAACTAATGGCCAGAAGCAGGTCGTACGACCCGGTGTGGTGCTGATTGACGAGATCGACGCGCATCTCCATCCGCAGTGGCAAAGGGAAATCGGCTTCTGGCTAAAGAACCACTTCCCAAACGTTCAGTTCATCGTTACGACGCACAGCCCGATCGTTTGTCAGGCAGCCGACGGTGGCAGGATTTACCACATACCGACTGATCGAGGCGAGATCGGCGCCTTCCGGCTATCGACCGAGGACTTCCGCAGGGTCGTCGCTGGGCGCCCGGACGAGATTCTCGTGTCGCCTGCTTTCGGACTGGACCACACTAGGTCGGCGGCGGTTGTTCGAGGTCGGCAGCGGCACAGCCAACTTCTTGCGCGGAAGCGCTCGCTCGGAGAGCTTTCCCGTGACGAGGAGCAGGAGTATGAGCAACTTTCATTCGCGCTGTTTGACGAGGCGGAGGGGTGAGACGGCTCTCTCGCGAACAGCTGGATGCTGCCGCTCGCGTTGCGCTGTACAAGGAGCGCGTGAAGATTGCCTCCGGCCGTGATGCTCGACAAGCGTGGGACACGTTCCGGGGGCGAGTCTCCTTCCGCCCTGTTCTTAAGGCGCTTGAGCGCTCTGCCGGGCTCAGGCAACGTTGCATGTACTGCCGCGACTCACGCTCGTGCGACGTGGATCATTTCGTACCGATTGCGGTTGACCCGGCGAAGACGATGTGGTGGCCGAATCTCCTTTGGGTATGCGCCGACTGCAATCGGCGAAAGAGCGCACGCTACGACGTCGATCTTCTTAGTCCATTCGAGTCGGACCCTTGGAGACATTTCGTGTTCGTGCCAATCTCGGGTGAGATCTCCCCGCGTTGGATCGACCCCAATAACGAGGATCGGTGTGCGCGTGTGACGATGTCGATTCTGCCTGCCCTACAGCACGAAGCAGTGACCGAGGGGCGCCGCCGTGCCTACCGGCGTATCCGACGGGCGGCTGACGCCTGGCTCCGGTCTCCCAATGACCGCGATCTCCGCCTCGACTTGGTGACCGCGGTCCGAGAGGACGAGTTTGGTGTTGCTGGCTGGTTCCTCGTGCACGAGGGGGGGAGGGAGGCGCCGTGGCCGGATGTCGAGCGCACGGACTCGATGCTCATGCGGCGCCTCCGCGCGTTGTGTTGGTGAAAACGTCCTCGCTATGGAGTCGCTCCGCGTCGGTGCAGGGCCGGTTATCTATCGCGGCAGCTGGCACGTCGGACGGTGCTCCCTGGGGAGCACGGGAGTCACACAGATGTCCATAGATGAACACACGTGCTCCCTCGGATGGTGCTCAGATCCCCCGATTTGAGCGTTTCCGCAGGTCAGAGGCTTGTGCTCGGAGAGTTTCAAGTCCCCCTCCGGACACTCGTTGAGACAGCGACGACAAGCCCCTGACTGCGGCGTCACGGTCAGGGGCTGTGTCGTTCCCGGATCATCTGCACTCCGCGGGAGCACCAGTACTCCCGCCGGAGCTGCACTGCGCGCCATGTGGGCGGCCCTGCCATGGAACCGGTGTCTAGGGGGAGCCGACGGGCTGGCGGCGAATCGGTGTTCGGGCCACGCCGGGACCGTTGACCAGGGCACAGGTGCGGCCCCTGGTCGTTGGTCCAGGCCGCCTCGGCGCCCGGTCGCCACCCCGCGCCGGCGGGCGTACGCTCCGGGTCCGTCGTTCCACCTGTGTCGTTGGTCGAGGAGGACCCATGGCAGGAGCCGCTCCCCTCATCCGGCTCGAAGAAGGTGGTACTGCGCCGGTGCTGCGCTACGACCTGCCTGAGCCCACGTCGTACGAGGGCAAGACGTTCATCGAGCTCGCATTCGACGATGACGTGTTCCTCCCCGTCGCATCGGAGATGCCGACGGCGGCGGCCGCGTCCGAGCTGCGGCAGCTGCCGCGGGACGAGCTGCGGGCAGAGCTGGCCGAGTACGTGCGCACTGGCGTCTCCGCGCGGTCCGGGCTGCCGCGGGTGAGCCCTGCGGTCCTGCGTAGCGCCGGTCGCGGACGTGCAGTCATCGGGGGTGCGGAACAGCCGGTGGCCGGTGGCGTGAATGGTGGCGGCGGGGTGGTCTTCGGACTTCCGCCCGGTGTCACGCCGCCGTCCTCCGGTGACCAGCGTGAAGGGCTGATCGTCGACGGGCTGATGGTCGAGGTGCTCGATGGACGGAACATCGTTCCCGGCGTCGGTACTGATGGCGAGCCGACGGTCGATACGGCCCCGATCCCGGTCGAACCCGACCCGCACCTGTACCTCGTGGAGTCGCTCCGCCTGACGTCGTTCCTCGGCGACTACGGCGCCGGGCGGATCGTGAAGACGTTCACCCTGCTGCCGGGGGAGGTCACCAAGATCAGTATTCGGACGTTCAAGGGCACCGAGGCCACGCGCAAGTCGGCGTCGAGCGTGCTCGACTCGCTGACGAGCGAGAGTGCCGCGGACCTGGAGACGTCGGTCACCCGGGAGCAGTCGGACCAGAAGTCGTACCAGAAGACCAAGGAGTACTACGCCGACGCGGAGGCCAGCGCGACCTGGGGTTGGGGGAGCGCGAACGTCAAGGCCGGCGTGAAGGGCAGCTCGAACGCTGCGCGTGAGGAGTCGGTGAAGAACGTCACCAACGCGACGGAGAAGCACTCCGCCCGGGCGTCGGCCAAGCGGGAGGTCGAAGTCAACACGAGCTACGAGGAGACCGTCCGCACGACCGAGGAGGTGGCGATCGAGCGCGACATCGAGAACATCAACCTCAGCCGAACACTCAACTTCGTCTTCCGCCAGATGAACCAGCAGTTCGTCACGCTCCTGCATCTGACAGATGTGCGCGTGGCGTTCTTCAACGGCGACAGGGCCTCGCGCCGTGAAGTGCCTCTGTCCCGGCTCGACGACCTCCTGGTGCAGGTGCTCAAGCCCGACAAGGTGGACGCGGTGCGGGACTCGGTGCTCGAGCAGCTCTCGGCGGTGCGCGGGCTCGACGGCTCGGCTGTCGACGTCGTGCGCCGCGTCCAGATCGGTCAGGACGATGAGTACCTCCAGTTCGACCCGGCGTTGCGCGCCTCGGTCACGGACGATCACGGACGCACGCACACGGTCCCCGGCGTCTTGCTGGAGCACCGCGACCTCGTCATGCGTACGGAGGGCGTCGTGGTCGAGGCGTTGCTGGGCAACGGGGATGCGCTGGATGGCTACGCGGCCCAGCTGCAGCAGCTCGAGGTCGAGCGGCGCGAGGCGGAGGTGGCGCTCGCGCAGGCAAGGGCCGCTCAGCTCCAGCTCGTCAACTTCGCCATCGAGCACGGCGACGCGGAGCAGGCCGACCGCGCGGAGCGTCTGGCGTCCCGCTGCTGCCCCGACGTTCACGCGATCGGCAACACCCCTACAGCGCCCTCGCCGAACGATGGGTGATCCGGCCGAGACCCAGGATCGGACCGAGCGCGTCGTCGACGATCCGGCTACCGGCGCGACGGCGTACGGCGACCGTGCCGTGGCGCAGGGCGTCCGTGTGGCTCAGGGTGGCAAGCCTAAGCCGCGGAAGAAGAGGGCTCCCGCGCCGCCGAAGGACCCGGTCCACGTCCGGCAGGCGCGCGCCCTGTGGACCCAGCTCTTCGCCAAGGACCCGCTCCTGTCGAAGGTCCGGATCGGGGACCTCAAGGCGCACAGCGCCAGGCACCGGGCCAGCAGACCGGGCATCGGAGGGCTCTACGCGGTCGGCTACGAGGCGTGGACCAACTCGAGCACGGAGGTCTACGTCGCAAAGACGCTCTTCCGCTCCGGCGGGCCGATGCCGCGGTGGTACTCCAAGGCCATGTTGGCCCACGAGGCGGAGCACGTCGTTCAGTTCGCCGACGTCAAGGATGCTGTGCCGAGCTACGCAGCGATGATCGCAGCCGAGGCGACTGCCTACGGCGACACGCTCAAGGAGATCGAGGCGGTGAGCCCCGCCCCGTCGGAGGTGGACTTCCATGCAGCGGTGACCGAGAAGCTGGCTGAGATCGTGGCTGGCTTCGCCGGACGCACGGGCGTGACCGCGACCCCAGCCGAGCACCAGCAGTGGATGATCGACCGCGGTTTCCTTCCCGAGCACCCGCTCGGCACCCAGAACCTCTACGTGCGCTGAGAGGGGCAGGCGCTGGACGGCCACGCCTCCGAGCCGTCAGCTCGCGGAACTAGGCGGAACTCGTCAGAGCTCGGGCGCAGTGCCCGGTGCCGGCTCAGGTACGGCCCGGGCATCTTCGTCGGCGTGGGAGATGTGCGCGAGCTGGCGCCAGATCAGAACCACGAACACCGCCGAGCCCACGAACGCGAACCAGAACGGGGCCGTGACGTCCCACCGCTCGGCGAGCACCCCACCGATCACGGACCCGATCACCAGGCCGCCGAACACCCCGACCAGGTTCACGGAGCCGACGCGGCCCTGGAGTGCGGTGGGAACCACCCGCTGGCGGATGGTGATCGACGTCGTGCCCCAGATGAACGCGTGCGCCCCGAAGACGAAGAAGATCGGCATCGCAACCCCGGGCTCGCTGGTCAGCGCGAGCCCGAGGTGGGTGAAGGTCTCGACGATCAGGCCGATCCGCATCAGGTTGCCCAGGCTGACCCGCCGGGTGATCCACCCGTAGCAGGCCACCCCGACCAACCCACCCGCCGCCATGACGGTGGTCAGCAGCCCGAAGCCCACGGGCCCCATCCCGAGCCGGCGCGTGGCGTAGAGCACCAGCACGGACCACGCGGCTCCGTACGTGATGTTGAACGTGAAGATCGTGAGCACCAGCGTGCGCACCGCGGCGTGCCGGACCACCCACCGGAAGCCCTCGGCGATGTCGGCCCGGATCCGGGTGCGCGCGGCCCGGTCCCGCCCGTGCGGCGGCAGGACGATCCGCGAGATCAGCAGCGCGCCGGCGCCGACGACCACGGCCTGCGCGGCGAACGGGAAGAGGGATCCCAGCGCGAAGAGGGCGGCCCCGATCGGCGGCCCGGCCAGCTGGTTCACGGTGATGAAGCCCGTCTGCAGCCGGGCGTTGGCGACCGCGAGGTCGTCCCTGTGCACCAGCATGGGGAGGAGCGTCTGGGAGGTGTTGTCGGCGAACACCTCGGCGGTACCCACGAGGAACAGGGCGACGAGGACGACGACGATCGACACCCGGTCGGTGAGGATCGCCGCGCAGAGCACCACGAGAATCGCGGCCCGGATCAGGTCGACGGTGACCACCAGGCGACGCCGGTCGAGCCGGTCGGACAGGGCGCCGGCGAACAGCCCGAACACGAGCGGAGGCAGCCACTGGACCGTTGCGGCGAGGGCGACGAGCCGGGCGTCCTCGGTGAGCGAGGCGACCAGCAGTGGGCCGGCCGCGAGGGCGATCCCATCGCCGAGGTTGCTCACCCACGACGACGCGAGCAGCCATCGGAAGCCCACACCCAGCCGGGTGGGCACCACCACCTCGACGATTCGGCTCACAGTGGGCAGATGCTAGCCCTGTGACGACCGGGTGGGAGAGCGCCGCTCAGGCAGGGGTCTCCGCCGTGAACGGCCGACCGGGCCAGTAGGCCCACTCCTCGAACATCTCCACGCGGCCGTCGTCGGCGAACCGCAGCACCCACAGGTCGCGGTACTCCTGCGGTCGGTCACCCGTGTACCGGACCTCCACCCGCACGACGGCGTCCCGGCCCTCCACCGCGACCGGCTCGGCGCGCATCGCGAACGGCGTCGGGTCCGACCAGCGTTCGCGGATCTCGTCCAGCCCGACCAGCGGCGGCGTGTACGGGGAGGTGAGGTACCGGGCGTCGTCGGTGAACAACCCCGGCAGCGCCGCCAGGTCGTCCTCGCGCCAGACGCGCTCGTACTCGTCCACCCATGCCATCACGCCGGCCGTGTCCACAGCCGCATCCTCGGACCGTCGCAAGGGCTCCGCAAGGGCGCAGCGGGGGATCCTCCGCGCGTCGGCTGCCGGCGGACGGGACGGCGGAGGAGGCTGGCACCATGATCGACCACACTCCCGTGACCCTCACCTTCCTCGGCGGTGCCGGCACGGTGACCGGCAGCCGGTTCCTGGTGACCCATGGGGGCCGCCGCCTGCTCGTGGACTGCGGCCTCTACCAGGGCGAGCGCGAGCTTCGGCGCCGCAACTGGGCCCCGTTCCCCCTCCCTCCCGGCACGATCGACGACGTCGTGCTGACCCACTGCCACCTGGATCACTCCGGATACCTGCCGGCGCTGGTCCGGGATGGCTTCACCGGGCCGATCTGGATGACCGAGGGCACCGCCGCGCTCACCGAGATCGTGCTGCGAGACAGCGCCTACCTCAACGAGCGAGACGCTGAGCAGGCCCGGGAGGGTGGCTGGTCCAAGCACGACCCGCCGCTGCCGCTGTACGGGATCGCCGACGCCGAGCGGGCGATCACCCAGTTCCGCACCGTGGTCTTCGACACCCCGATGTTCCTGCACGACGACGTCGAGGCCACGTTGAGCCGGGCCGGGCACGTGCTGGGTTCGGCGAGCGTGCTGCTGGAGATCGGGTCGACCAGCGTCCTCTTCTCCGGCGACCTCGGCCGGGTGGAGCATCCCGTGCTCCGCCCGCGGGCCGACCCGCCCGCCGCGCGCACGGTAGTCGTGGAGTCCACCTACGGCGACCGGAGCCACCCGACGCCCGCGAGCCCGCATGCGGTGTTCGCCGATGCGATCCGGCGCACGGTCGAGCGCGGAGGATCGGTGCTGGTCCCGGCGTTCGCGGTCGATCGGACCGAGCTGGTGCTGCACGCCCTGTCCGACATGGTGCGTGACGGCGAGATCCCCAACCTGCCGGTCTACGTGGACAGCCCGATGGCCTTGGAGGCGCTCAAGGTCTACCGTCGCGACTCCCAGCGCGCCGAGCTCCGTCAGGACGTCGACCCCGAGCTGGTCCATCTTCCGCTGCTCCGGACTGCCCGGACCCAGGAGGAGTCGATCGCTCTCAACCACCCCGCGATGCCTTGCGTGATCATCTCCGCCTCCGGCATGGCCTCGGGCGGACGGGTGGTCCACCACCTGCGACACATGCTGCCCGACCGGCGCAACACCGTCGTGCTCACCGGCTACCAGGCCGCCGGCACCCGCGGGCGCGCCCTGCAGGACGGGGCGCGTGAGCTGAAGATGCACGGGCGCTACATCCCCGTGGAGGCCGAGGTGGTGACCGACGACGAGTTCTCGGTGCACGCCGACGCCGACGAGGTGGTCGGCTGGCTCCGGCGCATGCCCGAGCCCCCCGAGACCGTCTACCTGGTGCACGGCGAGCCGACGGGGTCACAGGCACTGGCCGAGCGGGTGCGCACCGAGCTCGGGTGGACGGTGGCTGTGCCGCACCTGGGAGAGCGCGTTCGGCTCGCCTGAGTCAGGCGGCGAGGGCTCGGTGCACGACGGTCTACTGGGCCGTCCAGCCGCCGTCGACCGGGAGCACGGTCCCGGTGACCAGGCCCGCGGCGGGGGAGGCGAGGTAGATGACCGCCCCCGCGACGTCCGCCGTCGTGCCGAAGTGGCCGACGGGGATTCGGGCCAGCACGTCGGCCGCGAAGTCGGGGTCGTCGAGGCGCTCGGCGGTCCCCGGCGTGCGGATGAAGGTCGGCGCCACTGCGTTGACGGTGATCCCGTGCGGTGCCCACTCGAGGGCCAGCACGCGGGTGAGCATGTTCACGCCCCCCTTGCTCGCGGAGTACACGGCGTGGCGCCGGATGCCGACCAGCCCCGCCTGCGAGCTCAGGTGGACGATGCGCCCGTAGCCGCGGGGAACCATGGTCCGTGCCACCGCCTGGGTCACGAAGAACAAACCCTTGAGGTTGACGTCCATCATGTCGTCCCAGTCGGACTCGGTGACCTCGAGGGCGTCGTGGTTCGCCCCGACGCCGGCGTTGTTGACCAGGATGTCGATCCGGCCGTGGTCGTCGACCACCCCGCGGACGGCCGGCTCGATGCCGGCCAGGTCCGTGACGTCGAGCTCGACCGCCGTCGCGGTGCCTCCGAGCGAGCGAACCTGGTCGACGAGCGCCGCCACGTCCTCGGCCGATCGTGCCGCGGCTGCGACTGTCGCACCCGCCGCTGCCAGCGCCAGCACCAGGTCGTGCCCGATGCCGCGCGACGCGCCGGTGACGAGGGCCACCTGGCCGTTCAGGGAGAAGTCGGGGTTCACGGATTCGAGCGTAGCCGTGTTCCGGACGTCGGATGCCGCACCTCCGATTCGCCCACGATGCGGGCCTGGCCCGCCCGGCCTAGCGTGCAGGAATCAGTGGTCGCCAGCTCCGGGAGGACGAGATGACACGGGCTGCTCTTCGAGCCGCAGTGGCGGCGGCGTCGGCTCTGCTGATCGCGGGATGTGCGTCCGACGGCGCGGATCCCGGTCCCGTCGACGAGTCCCTGATCTCCGAGTCCCCGACCCCGGCACCCGGCGGTGGCGGACTGGACGAGTCGGTGGAGGTTCCCGACGTCACCGACGAGGTGCTGGTCGACGCACAGGCCGAGATCCTGCGCGCCGGGCTCCAGCACGAGGAGGTGGACGCCGATGGTGAACCCGTGGTGGTCGAGGACCCGGCGGACTACGTGGTCGTGGACCAGGAGCCCGCGGACGGCACGGTCGACCCGCAGAGCCCGGTGATCCTCACCGTCGAACCGCGCGACTGACCGGCCGACTCCCCGCGCGTTCCCTCCCCGGACGGGCGTGCGGCCGTCAGGCGAATCGCGACACCAGCCGGGCGAACTGCCCCACGTACCCGCCGCCGAACAGCACGGCGTGCATGCCGAGCGGGTACAGCTGGTGCAGCCCGACGACGTCGTCCCACCGGTCGGGCAGGGGATGGATCGACCGGTACCCGGCGAGCACCTCGGTGAGGTGAGGCAGCCCGAAGAGCTCCAGCATGGCCAGGTCGGTCATGCGGTGGCCCCCATGGGCGGCCGGGTCGATGAGCACTGCCCCCTCCGTGGTCCACATCACGTTCCCGGACCAGAGGTCGCCGTGCAGGCGGGCGGGGGGCTCGTCGTCGTCCCAGGCGCCCGCCCGCATGGCCTCGGTGACTCGGGCGAGATCGGTGGCAAGGGCGGGGTCGAGCCGACCACGGGCAGCAAGCAGCTCGCGCACCTGGTCGAGCCGGAGGTCGGCGTAGAAGACGCCCCACGTGGCGCGGTCGCCCATCGGCAGGGGCAGCGGCTCGTCCAGCGGACCGAAGAACCCATCGCCCTCCCACCCCTCGGGCGCTGCCCCGAAGGCTGGGGCACCGGCGTCGTGCAGGCCGGCGAGTGCCACCCCGAACGCCCGGGCCGCCTCGACCGTGGGACGGGCGGGTTGCAGCCGCTCGAGCTCCAGCGCCGTGGGCGAGACGTCGAGCACCCGGACCACCAGCGGCCCTCCCGGGACGGGCAGCCAGCGCAGGCCAGCGGCCTCCCAGGCGAAGAATCCGGACGGGGCATCGTGGCGCTGCTTGCGGAACGACATGCACCGCAGTCCACCACGCCCGAAGGTCACCGGCATGGGATTCTCACCTCAGGGCCAGTGCCGCCCGACCGGCGGCGACCCGCGACCGGCGGATCCGCCGGTGACGAACCCGGCACACCCGCCGGAGGAGGAGGACACGGCGATGAGGATCGGGATCCCCACCGAGGTCAAGGACCACGAGTACCGGGTGGCGCTCACCCCGGCCGGGGCGCGGGCGCTGGTCGAGGCCGGGCACGAGGTTCTGGTTCAGGCCGGCGCGGGGGACGGTTCCGGGGAGCCCGACGGGGCCTACCGGGCAGCCGGTGCGCGCATCGTGCCCGACGCCGACGCGGCGTGGTCCGCCGAGCTGGTCTGCAAGATCAAGGAACCGGTCGCAGGCGAGTACCACCACCTGCGTCGTGACCTGGTCCTCTTCACGTTCCTTCACCTGGCGGCAAGCCGGGCCTGCACCGAGGCCCTGCTGGACGCGGGCACCACCGCGCTGGCCTACGAGACGGTGCAGCGTCCGGATCGCTCGCTGCCGCTGCTCGCCCCGATGAGCGAGGTGGCCGGCAGGCTGGCGACGCAGGCGGGCGCCCACCACCTGATGAAGAACCACGGGGGCCGCGGTGTGCTGCTCGGAGGCGTCCCCGGTGTCCGCCCCGGGAGGGTCGTCGTGCTGGGGGGCGGAACAGCGGGCCGGAACGCCACCGAGATGGCCGTCGGGCTGCATGCGGAGGTGACGGTGCTCGACGTCGACCCGGAGCGCCTGCACGAGCTCGACGCCCGCTTCGACGGTCGGGTCCGGACGCTGGCCTCGACCGCCCACGCGATCGAGGAGGCGGTGCTCGAGGCCGACCTGGTGATCGGCGCGGTGCTGGTCGCCGGGGGACGCGCACCCACGCTGGTGGGCAACGACCTGGTCGGCCGGATGCGCCCGGGCGCGGTGCTGGTCGACATCGCGATCGATCAGGGGGGCTGCTTCGAGGACTCCCGCCCCACCACGTACAGCGAGCCGACCTATGCGGTGCACGACGCCCTCTTCTACTGCGTCGCGAACATGCCGGGAGCCGTGCCGGTCACGTCCACGCAGGCGCTGACCGCCGTCACCCTGCCCTACCTGCTCGCCCTCGCCGGCAGGGGATGGCGGGATGCCGTCGGCGCGGACGAGGTGCTGGCGGCGGGGCTCACCACGCACCACGGCGTGCTGCTGCACGCGGGCGTGGCGGCGGCACACGGCTTGGCGCACGCGAAGGCCGCCGACGCCCTCCGCTGACGAGGGCAGGCCCGGTCGGGCGGTGCGGGACCGGGCGTCAGAGCATGGCGGCAACCCGAGCCGTCGCGGCGGCATCCGCCCGGGTGAGGCGCGCCTTGCGGAGGTTCGCACGAACCATCCAGCGCACGTCGTCGTCGGGGTGCGTCGCCCAGGCCTCGAAGGCGGGAAACCCGGCCGAGGGGTTCGCAGCCACCGCAACGCTCCAGCAGTAGCCGAGCACCTGGCGGAGGGTGCGGACGTCCGGCGACCGTCGGTCCGCCTCGTCCAGCAGGGACCGGGTCACCCGATCCAGCAGCGCGAGCGCGTGCTCGGACGCCCCTCGTGGGCGAAGCAGTCGTGGCTCGCACTCGCCCGCGATCGCGGCTCGACGCACGAGGGCCGGTTTCGTGGACCACTCGTCGGTGACCGCGTGCATCCCGGCGAGGTCGGCGTCTCCCAGGCGCTGCAGCGCGACCGCAACCCCCTCCCGGACCCTCCAACGGTGATCCGCGGCAAGGGCGCGGAGGGTCGCGAGGTCGCCGACCTGCCCCTCGGCGACCAGTCGGCCGAGGCCCGCGGCTCCGACCGTGGCGCGGTACTCGTCGGGGCTCGCGGCCCACTCCCGGAGCGTGCCCGCCGGAGCCAGGTCGGCCGCAACCTCGAGCAGCTCGAGGTTGGCTCGTGGTCCGGGCAACGCGCTGTGCGCATCCAGGTACTCGCCCCACCGGTCGGCGGGCAGCGCGCGCAACGCGACCCGGTGCATCTCACGAGCCGTGACCCGACCAGTCGCCATGCCCCTCATCCTGGCCCAACCTCGCCGGCAGGGGCTGGGACGGTGGAAGACTGTGCGGTGAGCACCGACCACCAGGGAGCAGGCGGCGTGGAGACCACGGCAGGCGGAGACGGCGTCAGGGCACCACGGGTCCCGCCCCCAGTACCGGCGGACGGTGCGGTGCGCCACGAGGACACGCTCGCGACGATCCTCGACGCGACGCCTGTGGGCGTGTGCATCACGACGGATGAGGGCGTGTTCGAGCAGGTCAACCCCGCGTACGAACGGCTCTACGGGTACTCGGCGTCCGAGCTGGTCGGGCGGCACTTCACGATGGTGGTCCCGGAGGGGCAGCAGGAGATGCTGGCATCGCTCCACGACCGGTTCATCGCCGAGGGGGTCGAGATCCGCGGGGAGTGGAAGGTCGTCGCCAAGGACGGCCTGGAGCGCACGATCCTCGCCGACGCATGCCGGATCGTGGGGGAGGACGGCCGCTACCGGAAGGTGACGTTCGTCCTGGACATCTCCGAGCGCATCGCCGTCGAGGAACGGCTCGCGCACAGCAACGAGCTGCTCGAGGAGGCCAACGACCGGCTCGCCCATCTGGCCGCGCACGACTCGCTGACCGGCCTGGCCAACCATCGTCGGAGCCAGGAGATGCTGACCGCCGCGGTCCAGACCGCGCTCCGGTACCGACGCCAGCTCGCGGTCGCCGTGATCGACCTCGACCACTTCAAGTCCGTGAACGACACGCACGGGCACCGCATCGGCGACGAGGTGCTCGTCCACTTCGCGGGGATGCTGCGGGTCGAGACGAGGGCGGCGGACACCTCGGGCCGGCTCGGCGGCGAGGAGTTCGTGCTCGTCATGCCTGAGACGGGCTCGGACCAGGCGGCGGCGTTGGTCGAGCGTCTCCGCGTGGCGTGTCGCGAGCGCGTGCTGACCTCCGCGGGGGTGAGGGTCACCTTCAGCGCAGGGATCGCTCAGTGCACCGAGGACGACACGCCCGAGTCGCTGCTGGAACGGGCCGACGCCGCCCTCTACCGGGCCAAGGCTGCAGGCCGGGACCGCACCGCGCGAGCTGACGCACCCGCGGCGGACACCGGGGACTGATCCACCGCGGGGCAGGCGCCCCCGCTGGCGGAAAGGGGCCGACAGCGGTCCCGGACCGCGCCTAGGGTGGCCGCGTGCAATCCACCGACCTGACCGACGGCGTCGTCCTCCTGAGGGCGCCGAGAGCGGCGGACATCGACGCCATCACACGTGCCTGCCAGGACCCGGAGGTCACGGCATGGACCACGGTGCCTGATCCGTACCGGCGCGAGCACGCCGAGGGGTTCCTCACCTCCGTGGTCGAGCCTGGTTGGGAGAACGGGACCGAGCGCACCTGGGCGATCCTCGACGCCGCCGACCTGCGGCTGCTCGGCATGATCGGTCTGCACGGCGTGGCGGACCGCTCGGCCGAGATCGGCTACTGGATGGCCCCGTGGGCCCGCCGTCGCGGCCACCTGCGACGGGCCATCGCGCTCGTGCTCGACCATGCCTTCGCCCCCGAGGGCCTCGACCTGGTCAGGGTCGGCTGGCAGGCCTACGTGGGCAACTGGCCCTCGCGGCGTGCGGCCTGGCGGGCGGGCTTCCGCGTGGAGGGGACGGTCCGGCTGCACGCGGTCCAGCGCGGCGGGATCCGGCGGGACGCCTGGCTCGGGACGATCCTGCGAGACGACCCGCGCGAGCCGAACGAGCCGTGGCCGGCCGACGCGCCCGGGGGTGCGGCGCCTCGTGGCTGAGCCCGGCGCCGGACTTCCCGCGGCTGCACAGCTCACGGCGGTAGCGTGAAGCATGACCCCGCCGGCCCCCCGCTCCCACCCCTCGGCCGAGGACGAAGTCGCCACGATGTGCCAGGACCTCCTGCGCATCGACACGTCCAACTTCGGTGACAACGACGGCCCGGGGGAGCGGCTCGCAGCCGAGTACGTGATGGCGGCGCTGACCGAGGTCGGCCTGGCGCCGGAGCTGTTCGAGTCGGCGCCGAAGCGCGCCACCGTCGTGGCCCGCTGGGCGGGCGCCGACAGCAGCCGGCCGGCTCTCGTGCTGCACGGGCACACCGACGTCGTCCCGGCCGAGGCATCCGACTGGGCCGTCGACCCGTTCGCCGGCGAGGAGATCGACGGCCTGCTCTGGGGTCGCGGTGCCGTGGACATGAAGAACATGGACGCGATGATCCTGGCGGTGGTTCGCCAGATGGTGCGTGAGGGGCGCCGGCCCCCCCGCGACGTCGTGCTCGCTTTCTTCGCCGACGAGGAGGCAGGTGGGGCGTACGGGGCTCGGTTTGCGGTCGACAACCGCCCGGAGCTGTTCGAGGGCGCGACCGAGGCGATCAGCGAGGTGGGTGGCTTCTCCGTCGACGTGGCGGGTCGCCGCACCTACCTGCTGCAGACGGCGGAGAAGGGCATCGCGTGGCTTCGGTTGGTCGCGGACGGCCAGGCCGGACACGGGTCGCAGGTGAACCCCGACAACGCGGTCACGCAGCTGGCCGCGGCCGTGGCCCGGATCGGGGCCCACCCGTGGCCGATGCAGCTCACCCCGACGGTCCGCGGACTGCTGGAGGGTGTGGCGGAACTGACGGGCCTGGCCTTCGACCCGGAGGACCCCGACACGATCGGGCGCCTCGTGGACGCTCTCGGCCCCGGGGCAAGGTTCGTGGCGGCGACGCTCTCCACCACCGCCAACCCGACCCAGCTCGCCGCGGGCTACAAGGCCAACGTCATCCCCGGACGGGCGGAGGCGGTCCTCGACGCCCGATTCCTCCCCGGGCAGGAGGATGTGATGCGCGCCACACTCGCCGAGCTGGCCGGCCCGCGGGTGCGCCTGGAGCAGATCCACTCCGATGTGGCGCTCGAGGTGCCCTTTGCCGGCGACCTGGTCGACGCGATGGTGGCCGCCCTGCAGGCCGAGGACCCCGGATCCGCGGTCCTGCCCTATGCGCTCTCCGCCGGCACGGACAACAAGTCGCTGTCCCGGCTCGGGATCGTCGGGTACGGGTTCGCCCCGCTCCGGCTGCCGTCGTCGCTGGACTTCCCGGCCATGTTCCACGGCGTGGACGAGCGGGTCCCGGTCGACGCGCTGCGGTTCGGCGTACGGGTGCTGGACCGCCTGCTGACGACCTGCTGAGCACGAGGGCGCGATCACCCCGCTTTGCGCGGGACTCAGAGGGTCTTCTGCACCCGGATGATCTTGCGGCGCAGCCAGACCTTGCGCATCCCGCCGGCGGAGAGCCTGGTGCGGGCCAGCTCCCAGCGTCCGTACTCGGCCTCGTCGGTGAGCAGGCGCCGCGCATCGGCGTGAGTAGTGGTGTGCCCCATCGTCACCACTCGGTACTCGTAGGTGGCCCCTTGGGCCCGCCATCCGTCGCGGAGCGGTCGCATCATCGCGTTCGCGTCCACCTGCATACCTCCGCCTGCTCGCACCCACTCACGCCGATCGAGTGCCATTGTGCACGCTGCGGCGCTACCTTCGGACCATGACCGTGGACCCCCGTGCAGCGCTCGACCGCCTCCTCGCCGCCCTGGAGGCGCATTTCCATGCCGTGAGCACGCGCCGGGCGGACGACGACCCAGCGGTCGACGACGCGTACGACGTGCTCGCGGATGCGTTCGAGGTCTACGACGACTCGCTCGCGCGGGTGCTCTCCGAAACACTTCCGTTCGGGTTGCTGGACGACTCCGACGACGACGATGACGACGATGACGACGAGGATGACGACGACATCGACGAGGACGATCTCGACGACGAGGACCTCGACGGGGCGGACATCGACGACGAGGAGGCCTGAGGTTCAACGCCGCTCGGGATAACCCATCGGCGGGGCGCTGACCTCGTCCAGGGCGTGCTGGATCTCCAGCGGCAGCACGAGGTCGGTGTCCAGCGCAGTGCGCAGCTGGCCGACCGTCCGCGCGCCGACGATCGCCGAGCTCACGCCCTCGCGCCCGAGCACCCAGGTCAGAGCGACCTCGAGCGGGCTGCAGCCGAGCCCGTCGGCAGCCGTGCAGACCGCCTCGACGACGGGTGCACTTCCGCTGCCCAGGTAGGGCTCGACGAATCCCGCCAGATGCCCCGACGCAGCCCGGGAGTCGGCGGGAACCGTGCGCCGGTACTTGCCGGTGAGCACCCCGCGACCGAGGGGCGACCAGGCGAGGATCCCGGCGCCGAGGTGAGCGGCCGCGGGGACCACCTCGCGTTCCACGCCGCGCTGGAGCAGGGAGTACTCGACCTCGACCGCCGCGAGCGGGTGGCTCGGTTCGAGCAGCGTGGCCGTCCGGGCCGTCTGCCAGCCGGCGTGGTTGGACAGGCCCACGTATCGCGTGCGGCCGGAGTCGAGGGCGTACCGTAAAGCGCCGGCGGTCTCCTCGAGCGGGGTTCCCGGGTCCGGTGACTGGACCAGCCAGAGGTCCACGTGGTCGGTGCCCAGGCGGGCGAGCGAGGCGTCGAGACCGATCAGCAGGGAGCGCCGCGAGGCGTCCACCACGGCACCGCGTGCGGTCTGGCGCACACCGGCCTTGGTACACAGCACGACGTCGTCGCGGTTCACCACGGGTCCGAGCAGCGCGCCGATCACCTCTTCGGCCGCGCCGTCGGCGTACGAGCCGGCCGTGTCGAGCAGGGTCCCGCCCGCTTCGACGAAGGCCTGCAGCAGCGCGGCCGCCTCGTGGGCGTCGGTGTCCCGGCCCCACGTCAAGGTGCCCAGCCCCAGTGCGGAGACCCGCAGTCCTGTGCCGCCGAGCGGTCGTTCGTCCATGGTCGGCAGGCTACCGGCACCACCGAACACCGACCGGCGCCGGTAGGGTGCGCGTCGTGACGTGGTGGGAGGCAGTGATCCTCGGGTTCGTGCAGGGGCTCACCGAGTTCCTCCCCATCTCCTCCAGCGCGCACCTGAGGATCGTCGGCGACCTGCTTCCCGGGGGCAGCGATCCCGGAGCGGCCTTCACCGCGATCAGCCAGATCGGGACCGAGCTGGCGGTCCTGGTGTACTTCCGCCGGGACATCGTGAGGATCGTGGTGGCCTGGTGGCACGCGCTGCGCACCGGAGACGGGTGGCGGGCCCGGTTGGGTGCCGGCGGCGACCCCGACGCACGCCTCGGTTGGTGGATCGCCGTGGGCTCGGTGCCGATCGTCGTGCTCGGTCTCGCGTTCGAGGACTCGATCAAGGGTCCCTTCCGCAACCTCTATCTCATCGCCCTCACCCTGACGCTTTTCGGGCTCGCGCTCGGGGTCGCCGACCGCATCGGCGCCAAGCGGCGCACCCTCGACCGGCTCAGCGGGAAGCATGCCGTCCTCTTCGGGTTCGCCCAGGCCGCCGCGCTGATCCCGGGTGTCTCCCGCTCCGGCGGCACGATCACCGCGGGCTTGCTGATGGGATACACCCGCGAGGCAGCCGCTCGGTACTCGTTCCTGCTCGCCATCCCCGCGGTGCTGGGATCCGGGATCCAGCAGCTCGTGACCAGCACCGACGAGTTCGGCCGGGGGGGCACGCCGGGGTTCGCGGTGACGCTCCTGGCCACCGTCGTCGCCTTCGGCGTGGGTTACGTGGTGATCATCGGGTTCCTGAAGATCATCACCTCCCACAGCTTCCTACCGTTCGTGATCTACCGGCTCGCGCTGGCCGCGCTGCTCGTCGTCCTGCTGTGGCTCGGGGTGCTGGACCCGATGGGCGCAGACGGCCTGAGCGACCCGCTCCGGCTGTCCTAGGCTCACCACGTGCACACCTGGCCCACGCCGCATGTCCCGTCCATCCCCGGGCGGGGCCGTGACGTGCGCATCGTCGACGCCGCGACGGGAGAGGAAGTCCCGTCAGCCATCGGCGGCGAGGCCACGATGTACGTCTGTGGGATCACCCCCTACGACGCGACCCACCTGGGTCACGCCGCCACCTACATCGCCTTCGACCTCCTGCACCGCGCATGGCTCGACGCCGGCCTGACGGTGCGCTACGCGTCCAACGTCACCGACGTCGACGACCCGCTGCTCGAGCGGGCCGCGCGGCTCGGGGTGGACTGGGAGAAGCTCGCCACCGACCAGACGGCGTTGTTCGCCGAGGACATGACCACCCTGGGGGTCATCCCGCCGCACGCGTACCTCGGTGCGGTGGAGACCATCCCGCAGGTGGCCGAGGCCGTCGCGCGCCTCCTTGAGCTGGGGCTGGCGTACCGGGTGCCGTTGGAGGAGGGCGCGGGCGGCGACGAACCCGCGCTCGGCGACGTCTACGCGGACATCTCCGCGGATCCGCAGTTCGGTGCGGTGGCGGGGCTCTCGCACGCCGAGACGGTGGCTCTGTTCGCCGAGCGTGGTGGCGATCCCGACCGACCGGGCAAGCGGGACCCGCTCGACCCCGCCCTGTGGCGGCGGGAACGTCCGGCCGAGCCGAGCTGGGACGGGGGAGTGCTCGGCACCGGGCGCCCCGGCTGGCACATCGAGTGCACGGTCATCGCCGCCGGCGCCCTCGGGTCCCACTTCGACGTCCAGGGTGGCGGACGCGACCTGTGCTTCCCGCACCACGAGATGAGCACGGCACACGCCAGGGCCTTGGGCGACCTCGGTGCCCGGCTGCAGATGCACACGGGCATGGTGGGCTACCAGGGCGCGAAGATGAGCAAGTCGGTGGGCAACCTGGTGCTCGTCTCTCAGCTTCGGGCCCAGGGCATCGACCCGATGGCGATCCGGGTCGCCGTTCTCGACCACCACTACGGCCAGGACTGGGAGTGGGACGACGACGTGCTGTCGACCGCCCAGCGGCGCCTGTCGCGGTGGCGCTCGGCGGTGTCGGGGACGGGCGGCCCGGACGCCGACGCAACGGTGGAGGCGATCAGGGCGGCGCTGGCCGACGACCTTGACGCACCACGGGCGGTGCGAGCGGTTGACGCCTGGGCGGATGCCGCCCTCAGCCTCGGGGGCGACGTGGTGGGTGCCCCCGGCGTGATCGGGCGCACGCTGGATGCCCTGCTCGGCGTGCGGATCTGACCGCCGGAGGGGACGGGGCTCACGTCGGTGGGCCGGCTCCGTGGTCACGACGTCGCAGGTACCGCTCGAACTCCCGTGCGATCGCCTCTCCGGTGGCCTCGGGCAGCTCGGCGGTGTCCTTGGCCTCCTCGAGCTGGGTGACGTACTCGGCGATCTCGCTGTCCTCGGCGGCCAGCTCGTCGACCCCACGCTGCCACGCCTCGGCGTCGTCCGGCAGGTCGCCGAGGCCGATCGCCTCGCCGAGCATCTCCTCCAGCCGCACCAGGATCGCAATCGTCGCCTTCGGCGAGGGGGGGTGTGCGACGTAGTGCGGCACGGCGGCCCACACCGACAGGGCGTTCATCCCGCGCTTGGTGGCCTCGTGCTGAAGCACCCCGACGATCCCGGTCGGCCCCTCGTAGGTGCTGGCATCGAGCCCGAGGGCCTCCTGCAGGGCAGGGTCGTCGGACGTGGCCGTGACCGGGATCGGACGCGTGTGGGGAACGTCGGCCAGCAGCGCGCCGAGGGTGACGACGGTCCGCACGCCCAGCTGCTGGGCCGCGTCGAGCAGCTCGGTGCAGTACCGCCGCCAACGCATCGACGGCTCGATGCCGTGGACGAGCACGATCTGCTCGTCCTCCTCGGGTCGGTTCGCGACGGCGATCGAGGTGGATGGCCACGCGATCAGCCGACGACCGTCGTCCCCCGCACTCACGATCGGCCGGTTGACCTGGAAGTCGTGGTACTCCTCGGGGTCGAGCTCGTCGACCTGTTCCGCGCCCCAGGCGTCGCGGAGGTGGACCATGGCCTGGGTCGCCGCGCTCCCGGCGTCGTTCCAGCCCTCGAACGCCGCGAGCATGACCGGTCCGCGCAGGTGCCCGGCGAGTGGCTCCGTCATGGTTCCAGCCTAGGCGCTGAGCCGAAGAGCGCCGGTCGCCCCGCCTAGAATGGCCGCATGCCTCACATCGAGCCGTACGACGTCGCGCCCGTGACGGAACCCGAGCAAGGCCTCTACCTGCCCCAGGCGGTGCTGTGGGACATGGACGGCACGCTGGTGGACACCGAGCCGTACTGGATGGCGGCGGAGCTGGCCCTCATGGGCGAGTTCGGGCTTCCCTGGGCACCGGAGGACGGGCTCGGGACGTTGGGCATGCCCCTGCTGGAAGTCGCCGCGGCGCTTCAGGCGCATGGCGTACCGCTGCCCCCGGAGGAGATCGTCGACCGCATGCTCTCCTCGGTGGTTGCCGCTGTGGCGCACGACGTGCCGTGGCAGCCCGGGGCACGTGAGCTGCTGGTCGCGCTGCAGGAGGCCGGTGTGCCGTGTGCCCTGGTCACGATGTCGTACCGCGCGTTGGCCGACGCGGTCACCGCGCACGCACCGGCCGGCGCGTTCAGTGCCGTCATCCCGGGCGACGAGGTGACGCACGGGAAGCCGCACCCGGAGCCGTACCGGCTGGCTGCCGACGCGCTCGGGGTGGACATCCGGGAGTGCGTCGCCATCGAGGACTCGCCGCCGGGCGTCGCCTCGGCGTTGGCATCGGGAGCCCGCACGATCGGCGTCGAGCACATCGCGCCCGTGGAGCGCAAGCCCGGGCTCAGCCGCGTTTCCTCGCTCACCGGGATCGGCCTGGCCGAGGTCGCTCGGATCGTCGCAGGGGAGACGATCGACCTGCTCGACGAGCCCGCCTGATCACCCGGCTCCTGCTCGACGAGCCCGCCTGATCACGCGGCGCTGGTCGGACCTTCGGCGGCGCCAGGGGAGCCAGGCTCGGGAACCGCCAGGCCGAGCGCAGCGGCGACTGCCTCGGCAGAGACGTCCGGGGGCGTCCCGCCGAAGGCGGGGCAGAGGCTCTTGTGGGAGCACCACGAGCACAGCGCGCTCGGCCGGGGGGTCCAGGTTCCCCGTTCTGCGCTGGTGCGGATGCCCGACCAGATGGCTCGGATCCGCAGGGCCGTCGTCTCCAGCTCGGCTTCGTCGGGGACGTGGCGAAGGAGCGTTCCGTCGCCGAGGTACACCAGCTGGAGCATCGCCGGCACCCGCCCGCGGAGCCTGGCCAGGGCAAGGGCGTAGAAGCGCATCTGGAAGAGCGCCGAGCTCTCGAACCCGGGGTTCGGCGACTTGCCGGTCTTGTAGTCGACCACTCGGATCGCCCCGTCGGGCGCGACGTCCACCCGGTCGACGATGCCGCGGAGCTGCAGGCCGTCGTCCAGCTCGGTGAGCACCTTCAGCTCCCGCTCGGCCGGCTCCAGCCGGTTGGGGTCCTCGAGCGTGAAGTAGGTGTCCAGCAGCGCGGCGGCCTGGGCTACCAGGTCGGCGGGGTCGCCGTCCGGGAGGACCTCTAGGCAGCGAGGCTCGGTGGCGACCATGCCTTCCCAGCACGGTGCGATCAGGGCCTTGGCCGCGGCCGGGGTGCGGTGGCCGGCCGGCGCGTCGAAGAGTCGCTCGAGCACCGCGTGCACCAGGGTGCCTCGGACCGCAGCCAGGCTGGGCTCCTCCGGGAGCCGGTCGACCACCCGGAACCGGAACAGCAGGGGGCACTGCTGGTAGTCGTTCGCGCGGGACGGGGACAGGCTCGGTCGGCGGGCCTGGTCCGGCTCGGCGGCCGCGGCTGTGGGGACGGTCGGGATCACGCCATGCAGAGTACGTGGCGGCCCTGACATCAGGGGGGCACCCGGGACCGTAGTGTTGGGCGTCGTGGAGCGACGCGGCAGGGGATGGGTTGTCGGCAGGGTCGCCGGTACCCGCGTCGTGCTCCGCCCAGGGGTGGCCGTCGTCGTGGGGTTCGTGCTCGTCCTCCTCGGCCCGACGATCCAGCGCAGCCGCCCCGACCTCGGTGCGCTCGCCTTCGTGGTGGCGGGCGGGTTCGCCGTCGTGCTCCTGGCATCCGTGCTGCTCCACGAGCTGGCCCACGCCGCGATGGCGCGGCGTTTCGGGCTCGACGTGCACGAGATCTCGATGACGCTCGTGGGGGGCCACACGGAGCTGGGCCGGACCACCACACCCGGGTCGACGGCGCTGATCGCCGTCGTCGGGCCGCTCACGAACGCAGCGATCGCGGCGTCTGCCTGGGGAGTCCTGACGTTGGTCCCCGCCGGCGGGGTGCCGGCGCTCCTCGCGCTGGTCACCGCGTCGGCGAACGGGTTCGTCGCGCTGATCAACCTGCTGCCCGGCCTGCCGCTCGACGGCGGACGGCTGCTGGAGGCGGCGGTGTGGCGGCTGACCGGGCGACGCCGTACCGGGACCCACGTCGCCGCACGCGCCGGACAGGTGATCGCGGTGCTCGCCGTCGTGCTCGCCCTCGCCGTCCCGTACCTGTCCGGTCGTCGCCCGGATCTGGTCACTGTCGCCTGGGCAGCCCTGCTGGGGGCGCTGCTGTGGACCGGATCCGGGGCGTTCCTGCGCTCAGCGGCCCACGAGCGCGCTGTCGAGACCTTGGTCCTGTGGCGGCTCGCCCGCCCGGCACCCACCCTCTCGGTCGGGGCAACGATCGCGGACCTGGACGCAGTCGGGTCGCCCACGGCCGTGCTGGTGGACGACGACGGCGCCGCCATCGGCTATGTGGAACCGGTCGCCGCGGCCGAGGTGCCCGCGGAGCATCGCGGGGCAACGCTCGTCGGGTCGGTCGCCGTCCGGTTGCCACCCGGCGCGAGCGTCGACGGGGCACTGACCGGAGCCGCAGCGGTGCGGGCCGTGGTCGAGGGCGCCCGGGTCTCGCCCGTCATGGTGATTCGTGGGCCCGGGGGCACGGTGTACGGGCTGCTCCGGTACCTCGATGTCGTCAACGCGCTCCAGCGCGGCTCCTAGACTCGGTCACCGTGAGCGACCATGCGCGTGACGTCCCCCCGACCGGCGCCTCCGCGCGCCGCGGCCCGTTCCGACCCGGGGACCGGGTCCAGCTCACCGACTCGCGAGGGCGGCTGCACACCATCACGCTGTCCGAGGGCGGCGCGTTCCACACCCACAAGGGCTACTTCAGCCACGACGACCTCATCGGCGCTCCGGAGGGATCGGTCGTGGTGAGCACGGGTGACGTGGAGTATCTGGCGCTGCGCCCGTTGCTGGCCGACTACGTGCTGTCGATGCCCCGCGGCGCGGCGGTCGTCTACCCCAAGGACGCCGGACAGATCGTCGCGATGGCCGACATCTACCCCGGGGCGAGGGTGATCGAGGCGGGCGTGGGCTCCGGCGCCCTGACCATGTCGCTGCTCCGCGCCGTCGGCGACGGCGGCTACCTGCACTCGATCGAACGGCGGGACGACTTCGCCGACATCGCCCGGTCGAACGTCGAGGGCTTCTTCGCCGGACCGCACCCCGCCTGGCGGCTCAGCGCGGGGAGCCTGAGCGACGTGCTTCCCGCGACGGAGCAGCCGGGCAGCGTCGACCGGGTGGTGCTCGACATGCTCTCTCCGTGGGAGAACCTGGCGGCCGTGGCCACCGCGCTCATCCCCGGGGGTGTGCTGGTCGCATACGTCGCCACGACCACCCAGCTCTCCCGCCTGGCGGAGGACGTGCGCGACGACGGACGGTTCACCGAGCCCCAGGCCTGGGAGTCCATGGTGCGGGGGTGGCACCTGGAGGGTCTGGCGGTGCGGCCCGAGCACCGGATGGTCGGGCACACGGGCTTCCTGCTCACGACGCGCCGGATGGCCGACGGCGTCCAGCCGCCGCTGCGCAAGCGCCGTCCCGCCAAGGGTTCCTACCCCGACCAGGAGTGGACCGAGCAGGACCTCGGGGAGCGCGAGGTCTCCGACCGCAAGGTGCGCCGGCTGCGACGGGCCATCACGCCGGAGTGAGCCCGCCGCCAGCCACCAGTCCACGAGGCGAATACAGCGCGGCACCTGTCGGTTGGTACGCATAGGGTCGGGGTGTCTGCAATCGGCAGCGGGAGGCGACATGAGCGAGCTCGACGACGCACGGCGCAACGCCGATGTCACGCGCCAGGCGGCCGCCCTCGCCGCCAAGAACGAACGGCTTGCCGGCGCGCTGCGTCAGGCCCGGGAGCAGCTCGTCGAGCTTCAGCGCCGGCTCGAGGACCTGGGCCGGCCGCCGGCGACCTTCGCCACCTTCCTGACCGCTCGGGAGGACGGGACCGCCGAGGTCATCTCGGCGGGGCGCAAGATGCACGTGCAGGTGGCACCGCACGTCGACCTCGCGTCGCTGCAGCCGGGTCAGGAGGTCAAGCTGAACGAGGCCCTCGCCCTGGTCGAGGCCAGCCGGTACGAGGCGGTCGGCGAGATCGTCACCGTCAAGGAGCTGATCGACGAGGACCGGGCCCTGGTGGTCGGCCGCGCCGACGAGGAGCGGGTGGTGCGGCTCGCCGGACCGTTGCGTCACCAGCCCGTGCGGGTGGGCGACGCCCTGACCGTGGACTCCCGGAGCGGGTTCGTCTTCGAGCGGGTGCCCCGGTCGGAGGTCGAGGAGCTCATCCTCGAGGAGGTCCCGGAGACCGGCTACGCGGACATCGGCGGCCTGGGCTCCCAGATCGAGCAGATCCGCGACGCGGTCGAGCTCCCCTTCGCCCACCCCGAGCTGTTCCGGGAGCACGGGCTGCGCCCCCCCAAGGGAGTCCTGCTCTACGGTCCGCCCGGGTGCGGCAAGACGCTGATCGCCAAGGCGGTGGCCCACTCGCTCGCGGAGATGCGCGGGATCGGACCGGACGGCACTCCGGCGAAGAGCTACTTCCTCAACGTCAAGGGTCCCGAGCTGCTGAACAAGTACGTGGGTGAGACGGAGCGCCACATCCGGCTGATCTTCGCCCGCGCCCGGGAGAAGGCGAACCTCGGGCACCCCGTCGTCGTCTTCTTCGACGAGATGGAGTCCCTGTTCCGCACCCGGGGCACCGGGATCTCCAGTGACGTGGAGACCACGATCGTGCCGCAGCTGCTCAGCGAGATCGACGGGGTCGAGCGGCTGGACAACGTCATCGTGATCGGCGCGTCCAACCGGGAAGACATGATCGACCCGGCCATCCTGCGACCCGGCCGCCTGGACGTGAAGATCAAGATCGAGCGCCCCGACGCCGAGGCCGCGCTGGAGATCTTCGCCAAGTACCTGACGGCCGATCTCCCTCTGCATGCCGACGACGTCGCCGCCAACGGTGGCGACCCGGTCGCGACGGTGGAGGCGATGATCCAGAAGGTCGTCGAGCGGATGTACTCCGAGTCCGAGGAGAACGAGTTCCTCGAGGTCACCTACGCGTCGGGCGACAAGGAGGTGCTCTTCTTCAAGGACTTCTCCTCCGGCGCCATGATCCAGAACGTCGTCGACCGGGCCAAGACCGCCGCGATCAAGGCGTTCCTCGCGACCGGCCAGCGGGGGATCCGGGTCGAGCACATGCTCGCCGCGTGCGTGGCGGAGTTCAAGGAGAACGAGGACCTGCCGAACACCACGAACCCGGACGACTGGGCGCGGATCTCCGGCAAGAAGGGCGAGAGGATCGTCTTCATCCGGACGATCGTCCAGGGCAAGGGTGGCAAGGAGAGCGGGCGCACCATCGAGAGCGTCACGCCCACCGGCCAGTACCTCTGAGCGCATCGCACTAGCCTGACCCGGTGAGCGTGCGCCGAGTGATGGGGATCGAGACGGAGTACGGCGTCGTGCAACCGGGGCGGCCGATGGCCAACCCGATGCTCCTGTCCAGCCACGTGGTCGCCGCCTACGCGAACCTGACCGCCTCCGACGCCGGTCGCGCGCGGTGGGACTACGCCGACGAGGACCCCTTGGCCGATGCCCGCGGGTTCCACCTGCAGCGCGCATCGGCGCACCCGTCCCTCCTCACCGACGACCCCTCCCGGCCGGCTCCGGGCGTGACGGCCGCTCACGGTGCCGGCGAACCCGGGCTGGCGCCGGACCTGCTCGAACGACCGGCGGTCGAGGAGTACGACGACCCGGGCGCGGCAACGACGATCCTCACGAACGGCGCCCGGCTGTACGTCGACCATGCCCACCCCGAGTACTCCTCCCCGGAGGTGACCAACCCGCGCGACGCCGTCCTGTGGGACAAAGCCGGTGAGGCTGTGATGCTGCGTTCCCTGCGCACCCTCACCGAGAACCCGGCCATGCCCGACGTCGTGCTGTACAAGAACAACGTCGACGGGAAGGGCGCGTCCTACGGCACGCACGAGAACTACCTGGTGGACCGGGCGGTGCCTTTTGGCGACCTGGTCGACTCCCTGACGCCCTTCCTGGTCACCCGGCAGGTGTTCACGGGGGCGGGAAGGGTCGGGCTCGGTCCCACGGGGCAGCACCCCGGCTACCAGATCTCGCAGCGGGCCGACTACATCGAGGCCGAGGTGGGCCTGGAGACGACCCTGCGCCGGCCGATCGTGAACACCCGGGACGAGCCGCACGCCGATCGGGCCCGGTGGCGTCGCCTGCACCTGATCATCGGTGACGCGACGCTGCTCGAGGCGGCGACCTTCTTGCGGCTGGGAGCCACCTCGTTGGTGCTCTGGCTGATCGAGCGCGGGCACGCCGAGGCGGGGCTGCTCGACGAGGTCGCCCGCCTCCGGCTGGCCGATCCGGTCGACGCCGTCCACCGGGTGAGTCGCGACCTGTCTCTGACCGAGCGTCTCGAGCTCGCCGACGGCCGTCGACTCACGGCGCTGGAGATCCAGGCTGCGTACCTTGACAGCGTCCGGGCGGCCCTCCCGGCCGGCTCGGCGGTCGACGCCGACACGGCCGAGGTGCTCGAGCGTTGGTCGGACGTGCTGACGCGGCTCGCCGACGATCCCGCCTCGTGCTCCCGCGACGTGGAGTGGGTGGCGAAGCTGCGCCTGCTGGACGGGCTGCGCAGCCGCGACCACCTCGCATGGGACCACCCCCGGCTGGCGGCCCTGGACATCCAGTGGTCCGACGTGCGGCCGGAGCGCGGGGTCTACCACCGGCTGCTGGCATCCGGGGGCGTGGACCGCCTGGTCACCGACGAGGAGGTGGCCCGGGCCGTGGAGCAGCCCCCGGCGGACACGCGGGCGTACTTCCGCGGGACGGTGGTGCGTCAGTTCCCCGGTGCCGTGCGCGCGGCGAGCTGGGACTCGGTCGTGCTCGACGTCGGGGAGCCGTCGCTGCGGCGCATCCCGTTGCGCGATCCCTGGCGCGGGACCCAGGCGCACGTGGGGGAGCTGCTCCGCGAGTGCCCCGATGCCCGAGCGCTGGTCGACCGGCTCGCATCGGGCTGATCGCCGGCCTCGTCGGCCACCGGCGGGGCGCCGGAGCATGGACGAGCGCGCCCCCGACCCCCGACGCCGCCTAGGATCGTGCTGCCGGCGGGCGCATGTCCGCGGGCGCCGGAGAGGGAGGTCACCATGGCTGGTCAGGAACAACGTCGCCCACGTCGCGAGGACGCCGAACCGGTCGACGCCCAGGAGCCCGCCCGTCCCAGCTCCCAGGCGCGTGACACCGAGGTCGACGCACTGCTCGAGGAGATCGACGACGTCCTCGAGACCAACGCCGAGTCATTCGTGCGCGGCTTCGTGCAGAAGGGCGGTCAGTGACCGGCGATGAATCCGTCACCTCACGGTCGGCTCCCGGCTTCGTTCACCGCTTCCGGTACGTCCTCGTTCCTGGACTTCCTCGCCGGCCACGACCCTTCGCTCCTCCCGGTCGGTAGGCCGCTGCCGTCCGGCGGGCTGGCGGAGACCACCCAGGCCACCACGATCGTCACGCTCGCCTTCGCGGGCGGGGTGGTGATGGCGGGGGACCGCCGCGCGACCGCGGGTTCCATGATCGCCAGCCGGCACATCGAGAAGGTCTTCCCGGCCGACGACTACTCCGCCGTCGGGATCGCCGGGACGGCGGGCCTGGCCCTCGAGCTGGTGCGACTCTTCCAGCTCGAGCTCGAGCACTACGAGAAGATCGAGGGCACGGTCCTGTCCCTCGACGGCAAGGCGAACAGGCTGGCGACGATGATCAGGGGGAGCCTCGGCCTGGCCATGCAGGGGCTGGCCGTCATCCCCCTCTTCAGCGGCTACGACCTGGAGCGGGCCGTCGGCCGCATCTTCTCCTTCGACGTCACCGGTGGTCGCTACGAGGAGACCGACTACCACGCCGTCGGTTCCGGGGCCGTGTTCGCCCGTGGGTCGCTGAAGAAGCTCTGGCAGCCCGGGATGGGCGTGGACGACGCGATCCGGGTCGCGGTGCACGCCCTGGTGGACGCCTCGGACGACGACGCCGGAACCGGCGGGCCGGACGCGACCAGGCGCATCTGGCCCGTGGTGGCGACCGTCACCGCCTCCGGGTACCTGCGCGTCGGTGACCAGGAGCTGGCCGATGTCGCCGAGCAGATCGAGCGGGGTCGCCGGGTGTCCGGCAAAGGAGGTGAGCTCCGATGACGATGCCGTTCTACGTCTCGCCCGAGCAGCTCATGAAGGACAGGGCTGACTACGCCCGCAAGGGGATCGCCCGGGGTCGGTCCGTCGTCGTGGTCGGGTACGACGACGGGATCGCCTTCGCGACCGAGAACCCGTCCCTCGCCCTGCACAAGGTCTCGGAGATCTACGACCGGATCGCGTTCGCTGCGGTGGGCAAGTACAACGAGTTCGAGAACCTGCGGGTCGCCGGGGTGCGGTACGCCGACCTGCGCGGGTACTCCTACGACAGGGCAGACGTCAGCGCGCGAGCCCTGGCCAACGCCTACGCCCAGACGCTCGGCACCGTCTTCACCACCGAGTCGAAACCGCTGGAGGTGGAGCTGGTGGTCGCCGAGGTCGGCGCGACCGCCGACACCGACCAGATCTACCGACTGTCGTACGACGGATCGGTGTCGGACGAGCGCGGCTTCGTGGTGATGGGTGGTCAGGCCGACCACCTGAGCGAGCAGGTCGCCGCTGAGTGGGAGCCCGGCCGCCGCCTCGCCGACGTCGTTCAGCTGGCGGTCCGTGTGCTCGGCACCGCCCCCGACTCCGAGGACCGGGAGCTCGATCCCACCCAGCTCGAGGTGGCGGTCCTGGACCGCACCCGGCCGCGACGAGCCTTCCGGCGGCTACCCGCGGAGGTGCTCGCGGACCTGCTCGGGGGTGACGCCGGGACGGCCGATGCGGCCAGCGGGAAGGACTGACGGCATGGATCGACGGATCTTCGGGCTGGAGACGGAGTACGGCGTGACGTGCGCCGTGGACAGCGGGCGCGGCCTCTCTGCCGACGAGGTGGCCCGGTACCTGTTCCGGAAGGTCGTCGCCTGGGGACGGTCCTCGAACGTCTTCCTGCGCAACGGGTCCCGGCTCTACCTGGACGTGGGGTCCCACCCGGAGTACGCCACAGCGGAGTGTGACGACGTCCCGCAGCTCATCGCCCACGACCGCGGGGGCGAGCGCGTCCTGGAGGGGCTCGTCGTCGACGCCCAGCAGCGGCTGGAGCACGAGGGCATCCCGGGCACGATCCACCTGTTCAAGAACAACACCGACTCGGCCGGGAACTCCTACGGGTGCCACGAGAACTACCTGGTGCGCCGGCAGGGGGACTTCAGCCGCCTGGCCGACGTGCTGGTGCCGTTCCTGATCACGCGGCAGGTGCTCACCGGCGCGGGGAAGGTGCTCCCCACGCCGCGGGGGTCCACCTACTGCCTGTCCCAGCGGGCCGATCACATCTGGGAGTCGGTCTCGAGCGCCACCACCCGTTCCCGACCGATCATCAACACCCGTGACGAGCCGCATGCCGACGCCGAGAAGTACCGCCGGCTGCACGTGATCGTCGGCGACTCGTCCATGTCCGAGACCACCACCCTGCTGAAGGTGGGAGCCACCGACCTGGTTCTCCGCATGATCGAGGCGGGGGCGCCGATGCGCGACCTGTCGCTGGAGAACCCCATGCGGGCGATCCGTGACATCAGCCACGACATCACGGGGTCGACGCCCGTCCAGCTCGCGAACGGTCGCAGCGCATCGGCGGTGGACATCCAGGAGGAGCTGCTGGCTGTGGTCACGTCGTTCGTCGACGCCCACGTCGAGCTCACACCCACGATCAAGCAGGTGCTGGAGCTGTGGGAGCGCGGGCTGCGCGCCGTGCGGACGCAGGACCTGGCCCTCGTGGACACGGAGCTCGACTGGGTGATCAAGCTGCGCCTGATCGAGCGGTACCGGGCCAAGCACGGCCTCTCCCTCGACGACCCGAGGGTCGCCCGGCTCGACCTGGCCTACCACGACATCTCGCGCACCGAAGGCCTGTACAACCTTCTCGCCGCCCGGGGTCTGGTGGAGCGGGTCGTCAGTGACCTCGACGTTTTCGAGGCCACGGCATTGCCGCCCCAGACGACCCGGGCCAAGCTGCGGGGCGACTTCGTGCGCCGGGCCCAGGAGGCGCGGCGTGACTACACGGTCGACTGGGTGCACCTGAAGCTCAATGATCAGGCTCAGCGGACCGTGCTCTGCAAGGACCCGTTCCGGAACGTCGACGAGCGGGTCGACCGGCTGATGGAGTCCATGTGACAGTGGTCGACGTGACAGAGATCAGCAGGTCGTGGCCCGAGAGGGCCGGCGCGCCGACCCGCGGACCGATGGTGGGTCCGCGTCGGGCCGTCGCTGCCGCCTGTGCGGCGGCGGTGCTCGCGCTGGTGGGTTGTGCCGAGGAGCCCGAGCCCCCGGCACCCGTCACGGTGAGCGGCGAGGACGGTCTGATCCCGACGCTGACCTACGACGCCCCGCTCGTGGTGGAGGACTCGATCGTCGAGGTCGTCTGGGAGGGGACCGGCGACCGGGTGGTGGACGGCCAACCGATCCTGGTCCACTACTACGCGGAGCAGGGCAATGACGGGTCGGTGATCAACGAGACCTACTCCACCGAGCCGAAGCCGTACCTGCTCACCGCCGAGGCGCTCGGGCTCGAGATCTACAACGCGCTGAGCGGCAAGCGGGTCGGATCCAGGATCCTGCACGTCGCACCCCCTGATCCCGGGGAGTCCTCGGCAACCGTCGCCGTCTTCGACCTCCTCCCCATCCGGGCGCACGGCGAGGAGGTGGCGCCACGCGAGGGGTTGCCGACCGTCTCCCTGTCGGCGCGCGGAGTGCCGTCGGTCGAGGTGCCGGACACGCCGCCGCCGACGGACCTGGTGGTGCAGCCACTGATCCGGGGGAACGGGCCACAGGTGGTCGCCGGCCAGGTGATCACCGTGCAGTACCTGGGCGTCACCTGGGACGGCACCGAGTTCGACTCGAGCTGGGACGCCGGTGAGCTTCCCGTGTCCTTCCCCATCGGCACCGGTTCCCTGATCACGGGCTGGGACGAGGGACTGGTCGAGCAGACCGTCGGCAGCCAGGTGCTGCTGATCGTCCCCCCGCACCTCGGCTACGGGGGCAGTCAGAACGAGCTTGCCGAGCAGACGCTCGTCTTCGTCGTGGACATCCTCGCGTCCAGCGGCGGGCCCGACCAGGCCAGCCAGCCATGACAGCCATCCGGGTGATCCCGTGCCTGGACGTGGACGCCGCGCGCGTGGTCAAGGGCGTGAACTTCGCCAACCTGCGCGACGCCGGCGACCCGGTACAGCTCGCGCGGCGGTACGACGCCGAGGGCGCCGACGAGGTGACCTTCCTGGACGTCTCGGCGTCGTCGGGGGACAGGGAGACCACCTACGACGTCGTGCGCCGCACCGCGGAGGAGATCTTCGTCCCGCTGACCGTGGGTGGCGGGGTCAGGTCGGCGGACGACGTCGACCGCCTGCTGCGGGCGGGTGCGGACAAGGTGGGTGTCAACACCGCCGCGATCGCCGACCCGTCGCTGATCGCTCAGATCGCCGAGCGGTTCGGCAGCCAGGTGCTGGTGCTCTCCGTCGACGCGCGTCGTGTGGTCGACGGCCCCCCCACTCCCTCCGGCTACGAGGTGACCACGCACGGTGGCCGGCGCGGCACCGGGATCGACGCCGTGGAGTGGGCGCGGCGTGCTGTCGACCTGGGTGCCGGCGAGATCCTGCTCAACTCGATGGACGCGGACGGGACCACGAACGGATTCGACCTGGAGATGATCGCGGACGTCCGCAGCGAGGTGAGCGTTCCGCTGGTGGCCAGCGGCGGGGCCGGAACGGAGGAGCACTTCGTCCAGGCGGTCCGAGCCGGCGCCGATGCGGTGCTCGCCGCAAGCGTCTTCCACTTCGGGACCCTGACCGTCGAGCAGGTCAAGGCCCACATGCGAGCGGCAGGCCTCGAGGTCCGCTGAGGGGACGGCGCACGCGTCGCCGTGCCCGTCGCGTGCCCGTCGCCGGGACCGTGAGATGCTGGGCGCATCCCCGAGGGAAGGTGTGGTGTGTTCGCGCGCTCTTCGCCCGATGCTGCGGGTCCCCGCACGGACCCCCCGCGCGCCGCACTCAGTGGGGGTGTCGCCCGGCGATCCCTCCAGCTCGTCTGGCGGGGGATGGCCGCCCACCCGGGTACCTACCTGCTCGCCGTCGGCCTGTCTGCGGTCTTCGGCGCCACCACGGTGGCGGTCAGCCAGGTGCTCGGCCAGATCACCGACCGGGTGGTGATCCCGGCGCTGGCCGGCTCGGCGCAGGCCCGGGCCGACCTCGGCTCGGCGGGACTGATCCTGGTCGGGGTCGCGGTCGTGCTCGCCCTCGGCGTCGCCGGTCGCAGGATCTTCGCCGGCATCGGGTACGCGGAGATCCAGGCCGACCACCGGCGGGGGGTCACCCGGCAGTACCTGCGCCTGCCGATGTCCTTCCACCGCGCGCACCCCACCGGTCAGCTGCTCTCCAACGCGAGCGCGGACGTCGAGGCCGCCACCGGCGTCTTCAACCCCCTGCCGTTCGCGCTCGGCGTGGTCGTGATGATCGCGGTCGCGGCGGTGGCACTGTTCGCCGTCGACCCGTGGCTGGCCCTCACGGCTCTGACCGTGCTTCCGCTGGCGGTGGTCGCCAACGTCGTCTTCCAGCGCCGGATGACCCCCGTGGCGAGCCGGGCTCAGCAGCTGCGCGCCGAGGTGGCGGACGTCGCCCACGAGAGCTTCGAGGCGGCCCTGCTGGTGAAGTCGCTGGGGACCGAGGACCGGGAGGAGGCCAGGTTCGCGGCCGCCGCCGACGAGCTGAGGGCAGCCAACGTGCGCGTGGGCAGGGTGCGGGCGGTGTTCGACCCGGTGATCGAGCTGCTGCCGGCACTGGGGACCCTCGCGGTGCTGCTCGTCGGCGCGCATCGCGCCGCGTCGGGCGCGGTGGAGACGGGCGACATCGTCTTCGCGGGCTACCTGCTCACCCTGATGGCGATCCCCGTGCGGGCCTTCGGGTGGGTGCTGGGGGAGCTACCGCGCGGCCTGGTCGGCTACGACCGGATCGCCAGGGTGTTGGACGCCAGGGGTGAGCTGCCGCCGGGGGAGGTGCCGTTGCCCCGTTTGCCCTCGGGCGCTCACGTGCGGATGAGTCAGGTGACCGTGGTCGTCCCGCCGTCCGAGGGTGACCAGGTGCTGCTCAAGGGCATCGACATCGAGCTCGAGCCGGGCCGCACCGTTGCCCTCGTCGGCTCGACCGGCTCGGGCAAGAGCACGCTGGCCGGTCTGCTCGCCCGACTGCGTGACCCGGTGGAGGGTTCGGTGCTGATCGACGGGATTGACGTGCGCGAGCTGCGCGCCGACGACCTGGCCGCACAGGTCGCGCACGTCGCGCAGCACACCTTCGTGTTCGAGGACACCGTGCGGGCGAACATCACGCTGTGCGACGCGGGCGACCCTGACGCGCCCGCCGACGAGGCCGTGTGGGAGGCCCTGGCCACCGCCCACCTCGATCGGGTGGTGCGCGCTCTGGACGGCGGGCTCGATGCTCCGCTCGGTGAGCGGGGGGCGAACCTGTCCGGGGGCCAGCGGCAGCGGCTGGCCATCGCCCGGGCACTGGTCCGCCGCCCCCGGCTGCTTGTGCTGGACGACGCCACGTCCGCGGTCGATCCCCGGGTCGAGCGGGAGATCCTCACCGGCCTCCGGGCCGCCTGGGGGTCGGCGACCGGGCCGACGGTGCTCCTGGTCGCGTACCGGATGTCGTCGGTGGTGCTCGCCGACACCGTGGTGCACATCGACGGTGGGCGCGTCGTCGACAGCGGTCCGCACGCCGATCTCATGAGGCGCGACCCGGGCTACCGGGAGCTGGCGACGGCGTACCAGCGGGAGGCCGAGCGCCGCAGCGGACTCGACGTGGCCGAGGACGCACGATGAGCGCCCCGGTCGCTCGGATCCGCCTCGAGGGAACCAGCACGCTGGGGGCGTGGGCGACCCTTCGCCGGGGCGTCCAGGTGTCCCCGCAGCTCACCGACGGGCTCTGGCTGACCCTGGTGCTCGCGTTGGTCGCCGCGACCGGGCGCGTGGTGGTCCCGATCGCCGTTCAGCAGACGATCGACACCGGGATCCTGGCCCCTGGGGGACCGCAGTTCGGACGGGTCGCGGCACTGGTCGGCCTCGGCGCGGTCGCGCTGATGGCGGCCGGCGTGTGCTCCGCGCTGGTGAACGTCCGGCTGTTCCGCAGCAGCGAGGCGGGCCTGGCGACCCTGCGGGTGACCGCCTTCCGCAGGGTGCACGACCTGTCGGTGTTCACCCAGGGGACCGAGCGGAAGGGCAGCCTGGTCTCCCGCGTGACCAGCGACGTCGACACCATCTCGCTGTTCGTGCAGTGGGGCGGGATCATGCTGGTCGTCTCCGGGCTGCAGATCGCCGTCGCAACGACCCTGATGGTGGTCTACTCCTGGCAGCTCGCGCTTGTCGTCTGGCTCTGCTTCCTTCCGCTGCTCCTCGTACTCCCCGCCGCGCAGCGCCGGGTCAGCGCCGCGTACGCGACGGTCCGGCAGCGCGTGGGCGCGCTGCTCGGCGCGGTGTCGGAGTCCGTGGTCGGTGCCGAGACCATCCGGGCGTACGGGGTCTCCGATCGCACCCAGCGGCGGATCGACGCCGCGATCAGGGCGACCCGGGATGCCCAGGTCCGGGCGCAGGTCAGGGTCGCCACCGTGTTCTCCTCCGGCGTGCTCGTCGCCAACCTGGTGCTCGCCGCGGTCGTGGTGGTCGGCACGATCCTGGGGGTGGACGGCCAGGTCAGCCCGGGTCGGCTGGTGGCGTTCCTCTTCCTGGTGCAGCTGTTCACCGGACCGGTCCAGATGGCGACCGAGATCCTGAACGAGCTGCAGAACGCCCTCGCGGGTTGGCGGCGGGTGCTCGGCGTGATCGACACCGGCGTGGAGATCGGTGACCCGGACGACGGCGGCGTGCCCAGCCCGCGCGGACCGGGCGAGGTGGCGCTCAGGTCGGTCTCCTTCGCCTACGCGGACGGGCCGACGGTTCTGGACGACGTCAACCTGGTGGTCCCGGCCCGCACCAAGGTCGCCGTCGTCGGCGCCACCGGATCCGGCAAGACGACACTGGCCCGCCTCGTGGCCCGCCTGGTGGACCCACGCTCCGGCCAGGTGCAGCTCGACGGCGTCGACTTGCGCGAGCTCGCGCTGCAGACCCTTCGATCCCGCGTGGTCCTGGTGCCCCAGGAGGGGTTCCTCTTCGAGGGGACCATCGCGGACAACGTCGCCTACGGACTGCGGTCGGTGGTCGCCCCCGAGGTGGCCGCCGCCGCCGCGGAGCGTTCGTTCTCCGAGCTCGGCCTGGCCGAGTGGCTCGCCGACCTTCCCGACGGGATCGGTACCGATGTGGGTCAGCGCGGAGAGCGGCTCTCCGCGGGAGAGCGGCAGATGGTGGCGCTCGCCCGCGCGCACCTGGCCGCTGCCGACGTGCTGGTGCTCGACGAGGCGACGAGCGCCGTCGACCCGGCCACCGACGTCCGGATCACGCGCGCGATGGACCAGCTCACCGCCGGACGCACCACGATCACGATCGCGCACCGGCTGTCGACGGCCGAGGCCGCCGACCTGGTGGTGGTGGTCGAGGGGGGACACCTCGTCCAGACGGGGCGCCATGCCGACCTGCTGGCCGAGGAGGGCCCCTACGCGGCGATGCACGCGGCGTGGTTGGCCCAGACCAGCTGAGCCGATCCTCCCGACGCGTCGGATCATGGCAGGATCGGCCCGTGTCCCTACCGAACTCCCCGCTCGACCCGGCGACAGCCGCGCGGCTCAAGCGCGACCCGGCGGGCCTCGTGTGCGCCGTCGTGCAGGCCCATGACACCCGCGAGGTGCTCATGGTCGGTTGGATGGACGACGAGGCACTGCACCGGACGCTGACCAGTGGCCGGGTCACGTTCTGGAGCAGGAGCCGGCAGACGTACTGGCGCAAGGGAGACACCTCCGGCAACGTCCAGTACGTGCGCTCGGTGCATCTGGACTGCGACGGGGACGCCCTCCTGGTGCAGGTGGAGCAGGTCGGAGCCGCCTGCCACACGGGTGCGCGGACGTGCTTCGAGGTCGGCGGGGAGCTGCCCGTCGGCTCGAGAGGGTGACACAGGTGCCGACCGCCCGCGAGCCCGGGTCCCGGGGAGCCGACGAGCTGCCGGGGCTCGCGTGGGGCGAGACCTGGCCGTCGCTGCCGACCTTCCGCACGCTCGCCGGGGACCGCCGGGTCATCCCGGTGGTCCGTCGGCTTCTCGCCGACGACGTCACACCCGTCGGGCTGTACCGCACCCTCTCCGGTGGGCGGCCCGGGACCTTTGTGCTCGAGTCTGCCGAGGTGGACGGCACCTGGGCCCGCTACTCCTTCGTGGGTGTCGCCTCACGGGCGACGCTCACCGTCGCCGACGGTCGGGCCGCGTGGACGGGTGACGTCCCGGTCGGTGTGCCGGCCGAGGGCGATGTGCTGGAGGTCCTCGACGCCACCCTCGAGGCGCTGCGCACGCCGGCGATCGCGGGGCTGCCCCCGCTCACCGGGGGCCTGGTCGGGGCGCTCGGGTGGGACATCGTGCGGCACTGGGAGCCCACCCTGCCGGCGAAGGCACCCGAGGAGATCGGGGTCCCGGAGCTCACGCTGTGCCTGGCGACCGACCTGGCGGTGGTCGACCACGTGGACGGCACGGTCTGGTTGGTGGCGAACGCGATCAACTTCGACGCGACGGACGACCGGGTGGACGAGGCCCACGCGGACGCGGTCGCTCGGCTGGACCGGATGCAGGCGGCGCTCAGCCGACCGCACGCGAGCCCACCCGGAGTGCTCACCGACGGCGCCGAGCCCACCCTGGAGTTCCGGACCACCCGCGCCGACTTCGAGCAGGGGGTCAGGATCGCGAAGGAGGCGATCCGCGAGGGTGAGGTCTTCCAGGTGGTCCTGTCCCAGCGACTCGATCTCGACTGCCCGGCGGACCCGCTCGACGTGTACCGGGTGCTGCGCACGATCAACCCGAGCCCGTACATGTACTACATCGCCCTGGCCGACGCGGACGGGAAGCAGTTCTCGGTGGTCGGATCGAGCCCGGAGACCCTCGTGAAGGTGACGGACGGGCACGTCACGACCTACCCGATCGCGGGGTCCCGCCCGAGGGGAGACACCCCGGAGGCGGACGCCGAGCTCGCGACCGAGCTCCTCGCCGATCCCAAGGAGCGGGCCGAGCACATCATGCTCGTGGACCTGTCACGCAACGACCTGGTGAAGGTCTGCGTGCCCACGAGCGTCGAGGTCGTCGACTTCATGGCGGTCCGCCGGTTCAGCCACATCATGCACATCTGTTCCACGGTGGTCGGCAGGCTCCGGCCGGGGGCGACGGCCCTGCGGACCCTGATGGCAACCTTCCCGGCCGGCACCCTGTCCGGAGCGCCCAAGCCCCGGGCCATCGCACTCATCGACGAGCTCGAGCCGGCCCGGCGGGGGATCTACGGGGGCACCGTCGGCTACTTCGACTTCGCCGGGAACATGGACATGGCGATCGCGATCCGCACGGCCCTGATCCGGGATGGCCGGGCGAGCGTCCAGGCGGGGGGTGGCATCGTCGCCGACTCCGTCGAGGCGACCGAGTACGCCGAGTCGCGGAACAAGGCCGCCGCAGCGGTCCGGGCCGTGCAGATCGCCGCTCGACTTCGACCAGCAGGTTCATGACCACCTCCGGCGACCGGGGCACCACCGCCGGGAGCAGCTCACGGACCGCTCGGTTGAGCCGACGATCGGTCGTGGTGCTGGTGGGCGTGGCGGTCGCGCTCCTGGCGGTGGTGACGTCGGTCCCGTGGGTCGTCTTCTCGACCTGGACGCCCCTCGAGGCAGCGACGTCCGTCGTCGTACGGGGTGGGCAGGCGGCCCCCCCGGTGGGTGCCGCGACCTTCGTGGTGGCCAGTGCCGCGGTCGCCCTCGCGCTCGCCCGCCGGTGGGGCCGGCTTGTCGCCGCCGGGGGGATCGGCCTCGGCGGCCTGCTGGCAGCCGCGGCGACGGTGCAGGTGGTCCGTGACCCGGAACGGGTAGCGGTCGCCGCCGCGCGGGAGGCGGTGGGTGTCGGCGCGGTCACGTCCCCGGTGCAGGTCACGGCGATGCCGTGGGTGGCGCTGACCGCCGCGGTGGCGCTGACGGTCCTGGCGGTGCTGGTGGTGGTGCTGTCGTCCGGCTGGGCCCCGCCCAGCGGACGCCACGAGCCAGGCACGCCGTCGACGGTGGAGTCGGAGGACGGCCCGCGGCCGGGAGCGGACGCCGACTCCGGTCTTCGCGATGCCGATCGACGGACCTGGGACGCCCTCACTCGGGGTGAGGATCCCACCGGTGGAGGGTCATGATGGCTCGTCGGCGGCGTGCCCGCTGACCCGATGGGTCCCGTTTCGCTAGTCTTCGGCTACCTCACGAAAGGCTCATTGCATGGCTGACGAACCGCTCGACCGGTCTGCTGAGCTCGCTCACCTGCCGAAGGCCGCGCCGCCGACGAATCACGGTCGTACCGTCGCAGCCTGGGTCACGGTGAGCGTGGTCGTTCTCGGCGCACTCGTGTCGTCCGCGGGCGTCGTGGTTGCCCTCCCGTGGCTCTTCTGGGCAGGGCTGGGCCTTGTCGTGATCGGTGTGGTGCTGGGCCGGGTCCTGAAGATGCTCGGCTTCGGACAGCCGTCGCCTTCGGGTCAGCCCGGGGGGAGTGCCGCGTCAGGTTCGGACGTCGACGAGGACAAGGAGAACTCATGAGCACGCCTCCTGGGCCGCAGGATCCGTACGGGCAGCAGCCTCAGCAGCCCAACTACGGTCAGCAGCCCCCGCAGTACGGTCAGCAGCCCCCGCAGTACGGTCAGCAGCCCGGGTACGGCGGACCACAGCCGCCGTCCGGCTACTACGGCGGGCCGCCGCAGGGCGAGCCGCCCGGCAACCACCTGGTCTGGGCGATCATCTCGCTGCTGCTCTGCTGGCCGCTGGGGATCCCGGCGATCGTCTTCGCGACGCAGGTGAACACCAAGTGGTCCCAGGGAGACGTGGCCGGGGCGCACGAGGCCGCGGGCAAGGCCAAGACCTTCGCCCTCTGGGCGACGATCATCGGCGCCATCTTCATCGTGCTGTACATCGGTCTTGTCGTCGTCGGCGGCGTCCTGAGCGTCGGCTCCGGCTTCAGCACCTTCGACTACTGAGGCTTCGAGCTGACCGCATCCGTCCGGATCGAGTCGCTGCGCGCAGCTGAGTACGCGCGCAGTCGAGCCCTGATCGCCCCCGGGGCGATGGCGGCTGCCGCCTGCGTGGCGGCAGCCGTCGTCGTCGCCGTGGATCCGAACGAGGCGGGCCACTACCCCACCTGTCCCGTCCTCGCGCTCACCGGCTTCTACTGCACCGGATGCGGGGTGCTCCGCGCCGCGCACGCCGTCCTGCGTCTCGACCTGGCCGCGGCATGGCAGATGAACTCCCTCGCCCTCCTGCTCGCCCCGATGATCGTCGGATCGTGGATCGCCTGGGTGATCCGGGCGTGGACCGGGCGCCCGCGGCGATGGCTCGCCCCCCCATGGGTGGTGACGATCCTGATCGTGGGCATCGTCGCCTTCACGGTCGGGCGCAACATCCCGGCGCTCGCTCCCTGGCTCGCGCCGGGCTGACCGGTCCAGCACGTGGGCGTGGCCGGAGTCCTCGCCCGGGGCCCTTACGATGGGGTCGAGCCTGCCGGGCGGGTGGGCACGACAGGGAGGGGCGCCAGTGTCGGTTCTCGAGGACCTCGTCGCCGGTGCTCGGCGTGACACGGCCCAGCGCGAGGCGTCCACACCCCTCGCCGCACTGAAGCAGCGGGCCGCGCGCCTGCCGGAGGCGATCGAGTGCCTCGGACGCCTCCACGACGAGGCAGCGGTCGCCGTGATCGCCGAGGTGAAGCGGTCGAGCCCGAGCAAGGGGCAGCTCGCCCCGATCGAGGACCCGGCGGCTCTCGCGGCCGAGTACGAGGCGGGTGGCGCGGCCGCGATCTCGGTGCTGACCGAGCCGCATCGCTTCCACGGTTCGCTCGCGGATCTCGACGCCGTTCGGGGCGCGGTCGACGTGCCGGTGCTGCGCAAGGACTTCATCGTCACCCCCTACCAGGTGTGGGAGGCGCGCGCCCATGGGGCCGACCTCGTGCTCCTGATCGTGGCCGCACTGGAGCAGACGGTGCTGACCTCCCTGGTGGAGCGGGTGCACTCGCTGGGTATGACGGCGGTCGTGGAGGTGCATGACCCCGGCGAGATGGCTCGGGCGATCGATGCTGGGGCTCGGTGCATCGGGGTGAACGCCCGCAACCTCAAGACCCTCGACGTCGACCGCACGACGTTCGCCCGCCTCGCGCCGCTGTTCCCGCCGGGGATCGTGCGTATCGCGGAGTCGGGCGTCAGAGGCCCCCACGACGTCATGGACTACGCCCGCTCGGGCGCCGATGCGGTGCTGGTCGGCGAGAGCCTGGTCACCGGCCGCGACCCGCGGGCCGCGGTCGCCGATCTGGTCGCCGCCGGTGCGCACCCGTCGTTGAGAGCAGTGCGTCAGTGAACGAAAGGGCCCCGCGGGACCCCAAGGACCCGCCGAGGGAGGTGCCCACCGCTGACCTGTCGGGCTCCGGTCCGTACTTTGGTGAGTTCGGTGGCCGGTTCGTGCCAGAGGCGCTGGTGGCGGCCCTCGACGAGCTTGAGACCGCCTACGACAAGGCCACCGCGGACCCGGCGTTCGCCGAGGAGCTGAACCGGCTGCACCGCACCTACACCGGCCGGCCGAGCATCCTCACCGAGGTGCCACGCTTCGCCCAGCACTGCGGCGGGGCGCGGGTGATCCTCAAGCGCGAGGACCTCAACCACACCGGGTCGCACAAGATCAACAACGTCCTCGGCCAGGCGTTGCTCACCAAGCGGATCGGCAAGAAGCGGGTCATCGCTGAGACGGGTGCGGGACAGCACGGCGTGGCGACGGCGACCGCGGCGGCGCTGTTCGACCTGGAGTGCGTCGTGTACATGGGCGAGGAGGACACCCGGCGGCAGGCCCTCAACGTCGCCCGGATGCGCCTGCTCGGAGCCGAGGTGATCCCGGTCAGGACGGGCTCACGGACCCTCAAGGACGCGATCAACGAGGCGCTGCGCGACTGGGTGACCAACGTCGAGACGACCAACTACGTCTTCGGCACCGTCGCGGGGCCGCACCCGTTCCCGGCCATGGTGCGTGACTTCCAGCGGATCATCGGCGTGGAGGCCCGCCAGCAGGTCCTCGAGCTCACCGGTCGGCTGCCGGACGTCGTCGCCGCGTGCGTGGGCGGGGGGTCCAACGCGATCGGGATCTTCCATGCGTTCCTCGACGACCCCGACGTCCGTCTGGTCGGTCTCGAGGCCGGCGGCGAGGGAGTGGCCTCCGGGCGCCACGCGGCGTCGATCACGGGCGGATGGCCCGGAGTCCTGCACGGGGCGCGCTCCTACCTCCTGCAGGACGACGACGGCCAGACCATCGAGAGCCACTCGATCTCGGCCGGGCTGGACTATCCCGGGGTGGGTCCCGAGCACTCCTGGCTCTCGTCCATCGGGCGGGCGGAGTACCGGCCGATCACCGACGCCGAGGCGATGGAGGCCTTCCGGCTGCTCAGCCGCACCGAGGGGATCATTCCGGCGATCGAGTCCGCCCACGCCCTCGCCGGGGCCATGCAGCTGGGTGACGAGGCCGCCGCGGCCGGCCGAACCGAGACGATCCTCGTGAACCTCTCCGGTCGTGGGGACAAGGACGTGGAGACCGCGGCGGCGTGGTTCGACCTGCTCGACAAGGACGACTCGTGACCGACAGCCCCACAGGACACCGGCTCGACCAGATCCGCGCCGAGGGTCGCAGCGCCCTGATCGGCTACCTCCCGGTGGGGTTCCCGGACGTGCCGACCTCGATCAGGGCCGCCCGGCTCATGGTCGAGGCCGGGGTGGACATCGTCGAGCTCGGGGTGCCGTACTCCGACCCCGTCATGGACGGCCCGGTGATCCAGGGTGCGGTCGACCGGGCGCTCGCCGGTGGGGTGCGGGTCGCCGACACGCTCCGCGCCGTGGAGGCCGTCGCCGCAGCGGGGGCCCCCGTGCTGGTGATGAGCTACTGGAACCCCGTGATGCGATACGGCGTGGCCGCGTTCGCGCGCGACCTCGCGGCGGCGGGGGGAGCGGGCATCATCACGCCGGACCTCATCCCCGACGAGGCCGACGAGTGGTTGGCCGCCTCGGACGCCAACGGCCTCGATCGGGTGTTCCTCGTCGCGCCCAGCTCCACCGTCGAACGGCTGGCGCTGACGGCGCGGTCCAGCCGGGGGTTCGTCTACGCTGCCTCCACCATGGGAGTCACCGGCACCCGGACGTCCGTCGGGACGCACGCCCAGCAGCTGGTCGAGGCCACCCGGCACGCGGGAGCCGACCACGTGTGCGTCGGCCTCGGCGTGAGCGACCGGGCTCAGGCGGCCGAGGTCGCCCGATTCGCCGACGGCGTGATCGTCGGGAGCGCGCTGGTGCGTGCCCTGGACGACCCCGTGCACTCCCTGGACCCGCTGCGGACGCTGGTCGATGAGCTGGCCCACGGTGTACGAGAAGGAGGCGACGAACGGTGATGACTCTCGCAAGCATCGGGATGCTCCCGGCGGCGATCCCCAGTCCACCGCAGAGCGTCTGGTACCTCGGGCCGCTGCCGATCCGGGCGTACTCCATGGCGATCCTGCTCGGGATCGTCGTCGCCCTCTGGATCACGATGCGGCGGTTCGCCGCGCGCGGTGGCGACCCCGACGCCGTCCTCGAGATCGGGTTCTGGGCCGTTCCGTTCGGCATCCTCGGTGGCCGGATCTACCACGTCATCTCCTCGCCGGACGCGTACTTCGGGCCGGGCGGGAACCCGGCGAAGGTCATCGCGATCTGGGAAGGCGGCCTGGGGATCTGGGGTGCCATCGCGCTCGGGGCGGTGGGGGCGTGGATCGGGAGCCGGCGCGCGGGGGTGCGGCTCTCGGTGTTCGCGGACAGCGCCGCCCCGGCGCTCCTGGTCGCGCAGGCGATCGGACGGCTGGGCAACTGGTTCAACCAGGAGCTCTTCGGCGGGCCGACCGACCTGCCCTGGGGACTGCGCATCGACCCGTCCGCCCCGAGCTTCCCCGAGGGGCTTCCGGCGGACACGCTGTTCCACCCGACATTCCTGTACGAGATCCTCTGGAACCTCGCGGCCGCGGCCCTGCTGATCTGGCTCGACCGGCGCTACCGGTTGGGTCACGGCCGGGTGTTCTGGGCCTACGTCGCCCTCTACACCCTCGGCAGGGTCTGGATCGAGGCGTTGCGCATCGACCCCGCCGAGACCGTCGCCGGGCTCCGGCTCAACGTCTGGACCTCCATCGTCGTCGGGCTGGGTGCGCTGATAGCCTTCGTCGTGGTCGGACGCCTGCGACCCGGGCGCGAGGCCACTGTGCAGCTCACCGAACCGGTCGACGAACCGGTCGACGAGCCGGTCGATGAGCCGGTCGATCCCGAGGTCGAAGAGGCCACCGAGTCGAGCTGAGCACCCGAGCTCACCTCGCGCGGGAGCCTTGGGTGCATCCTTTCGACCGTGTAGCGTCACACTTCTTGGGCCGATGGCGTCCCTGCTCCCTGTAATCCCCCGGGCTGTGCCTGGATCAGCGAGGACGGTGCCCATGACCTGGCCGCTCCATCCGACGTCGTCGACCGCGGGTCTGTACGATCCGGCGGCCGAGCACGACGCGTGCGGCGTTGCGTTCGTGGCCACGCTCCGGGGCACGCCCGGCCGGGACATCGTCGATGCCGCCCTGACCGCCCTGGCCAACCTGAACCACCGCGGCGCCGTCGGAGCCGAGACGGACAGCGGCGACGGCGCCGGGATCCTCACCCAGGTACCCGATGCCCTGGTGCGCGACATGGTGGACGTCGAGCTGCCCGCCGCCGGGCACTACGCGATCGGGATGGCGTTCCTGCCCACCGATGCCGACGCGCTGCACGACGCCGTGGTCGGGGTGGAGAAGATCGTGCACGACGAGGGGCTCGCCCTGCTGGCCTGGCGCGACGTCCCTGTCGACGCGGAGCTGGTCGGGCCGACCGCACGGTCCAGCATGCCGATCTTCCGGCACCTGCTGGTCGCCGACCCGAGCGCCACCCTGCACGGGATCGACCTGGACCGGCGGGCGTACCGGGTGCGCAAGCGGGCGGAGCGGGACCTCGGCGTCTACTTCGCCTCGCTGTCCGCCCGGACACTGGCGTACAAGGGCATGTTGACGACTGCCCAGCTCGAGCCGTTCTTCCCCGACCTCTCGGACCCGAGGTACGCGAGCGAGCTCGCCCTCGTGCACTCGAGGTTCTCCACGAACACGTTCCCCTCCTGGCCGCTGGCGCAGCCGTTCCGGTTCGTGGCCCACAACGGGGAGATCAACACCGTCCGGGGCAACCGGAACTGGATGGCCGCGCGGCAGTCGACGTTGGCCACCGACGTGCTCGGCGAGCTGCAGCACCTGATGCCGGTGTGCAGCACGGGCGCGAGCGACTCCGGCTCCTTCGACGAGGTGCTCGAGCTGCTGCACCTGTCCGGGCGGAGTCTTCCGCACGCGGTGCTGATGATGATCCCGGAGGCGTGGGAGAACAACGCCGACATGGATCCCGACCTGCGTGCCTTCTACGCCTATCACGCGGCGATGATGGAGCCGTGGGATGGACCGGCGGCACTCACCTTCACTGACGGCACCCTCATCGGCGCGGTGCTCGACCGCAACGGTCTCCGCCCCGGCCGCTACTGGATCACCGACGACGGGCTCGTGGTCCTGGCCAGCGAGACGGGGGTTCTCGACCTGGACCCGGCGCGCGTCGTCCGCAAGGGACGGCTCGAGCCGGGACGCATGTTCCTTGTCGACACCGGATCCGGCCGGGTGGTGGAGGACCACGAGATCAAGGCTCAGCTCGCGGCGCAGCGCCCGTACGCGCGGTGGGTGGAGGAGCACTCCATCTCGCTCGACGAGCTGCCCGAGCGGGAGCACGTCCGGCACACCCCCGCATCCGTCCGGCGTCGCCAACGGGCCTTCGGGTACACCGAGGAAGAGCTGACGATGATCCTCGCGCCCATGGCCAAGGCGGGCGCCGAGCCGTTGGGGGCGATGGGGACCGACACCCCCGTGGCGGTGCTCTCGGCCCGGCCACGGCTGCTGTTCGACTACTTCACCCAGATGTTCGCGCAGGTCACCAACCCGCCGCTCGACGCCATCCGGGAAGAGCTGGTGACGTGCATCGGTGGCGCGATCGGGCCGGAGCCGAACCTGCTGGACGACGCCGCGGACCACGCCCGCAAGCTGATCCTGCCCTTCCCGGTCCTGGACAACGATCAGCTGGCCAAGATCGTCCGGATCGACCGCGATCCCAGGTACAGCGGGGTGTTCCGCACCGAGACCATCCGGGGGCTGTACCGGGTGGAGCTCGGTCACGGTGCGCTCGAGGCGCGGATGGCCGAGATCTTCGTGCACATCGACCGGCTGGTGGACGCCGGCGTCAACTTCATCGTGCTCTCCGACCGGGACTCCGACGGCGACCTGGCCCCGATCCCGTCGCTGCTGCTGCTCAGCGGGGTGCACCAGCACCTCGTCCGACGCAACACGCGGACCCGGGTGAGCCTCCTCGTCGAGGCCGGCGACGTGCGTGAGGTGCACCACGTCGCCCTCCTGATCGGATACGGGGCGGCGGCGGTCAACCCGTACCTGGCCATGGAGACGGTGGAGGGCATGGCACGCGAGGGCGCCCTGGGGGAGATCAGTCCCGAGAAGGCTGTCGCCAACCTGATCAAGGCGCTCGGCAAGGGTGTGCTCAAGGTCATGAGCAAGATGGGGATCTCGACCCTCGCCTCGTACCGCGGCGCGCAGACCTTCGAGGCCGTCGGCCTCGCCCAGGACGTGGTCGACAGGTACTTCACCGGCACCACGAGCCGCCTCGGTGGCGTCGGGCTGGACATCCTCACCGCGGAGGCGGCGTCCCGGCACGCGGACGCCTATCCGGCGAGCGGGAACCCCCAGGCGCACCGCCGGCTCAACGTGGGCGGGGAGTACAAGTGGCGCAGGGACGGTGAGGAGCACCTCTTCGACCCTGAGACGGTGTTCCGCCTGCAGCATTCCACCCGCACCCGGCAGTTCGACGTCTTCCGGCAGTACACCCGGCGGATCGACGACCAGTCCTCGCGGTTGATGACGCTGCGGGGGCTGCTCACGTTCGCCGAGGGCGTGCGCCCACCCGTGCCGCTGGACGAGGTGGAGCCGGTCAGCGAGATCGTGAAGCGGTTCAGCACCGGGGCGATGTCTTACGGGTCCATCTCCGCCGAGGCGCACGAGACGCTCGCGATCGCCATGAACCGGCTCGGTGCCCGCTCCAACACGGGTGAGGGCGGCGAGGACACCGATCGGCTGTACGACCCGGAACGTCGCAGCGCGGTGAAGCAGATCGCGTCCGGGAGGTTCGGGGTCACCTCGGACTACCTCGTCAACGCGACCGACCTGCAGATCAAGATGGCCCAGGGGGCCAAGCCAGGCGAGGGCGGCCAGCTCCCGGGTGCCAAGGTCTACCCGTGGATCGCGGCGACCCGGCACTCGACGCCCGGCGTCGGCCTGATCTCGCCCCCCCCGCACCACGACATCTACTCGATCGAGGACATCGCCCAGCTCATCCATGACCTGAAGAACGCCAACCCCGTCGCACGCGTCCACGTGAAGCTGGTCAGCCAGTTCGGCGTGGGCACGGTGGCCGCGGGTGTGTCCAAGGCCCATGCGGACGTCGTGCTCATCTCCGGGCACGACGGGGGGACCGGAGCCAGCCCGTTGACGTCGCTGAAGCATGCGGGCACCCCGTGGGAGATCGGGCTGGCCGAGACGCAGCAGACCCTCGTGCTGAACGACCTGCGGGACCGGATCGTGGTGCAGGTCGACGGCCAGCTGAAGACCGGCCGCGACGTCGTGATCGGGGCCCTGCTCGGGGCCGAGGAGTTCGGGTTCGCAACGGCTCCGCTCGTGGTGAGCGGCTGCGTGCTGATGCGCGTCTGTCACCTCGACACGTGCCCGGTGGGCGTGGCGACCCAGAACCCGGAGCTCCGGGCCCGGTTCTCCGGCAAGCCGGAGTTCGTCGAGACGTTCTTCGAGTACATCGCAACCGAGGTGCGCGAGTACCTGGCCGCGCTGGGCTTCCGCACCCTGGCCGAGGCCGTCGGCCACGTCGAGGCCCTCGACACCCGGGCCGTGATCGACCACTGGAAGGCATCGGGCCTCGACCTCGGCCCGGTCCTCGTGCGGCCGGAGCCCGCCCCCGGTGCCGCGTTGCGGTGCACCACCACCCAGGACCACGGGTTGGGCAAGGCGCTGGACAACCGGCTGATCGAGCTCGCGGCGGACGCACTCGAACGGGGCGAGCCGGTGCGGATCGCCCTCGACGTGCGCAACGTGAACCGGACCGTCGGGACGATGCTCGGCAACCGGGTGACGACTCGGTACGGGGCCGCGGGGCTTCCCGACGACACCATCGACGTCACGCTCACCGGCTCGGCGGGTCAGTCCTTCGGCGCGTTCCTGCCCCACGGGATCACCCTGCGGCTGTTCGGTGACGCCAACGACTACGTGGCCAAGGGGCTGTCCGGCGGCCACCTCGTGATCCGGCCCGACCGGGCCGCCGTGCTGAGTGGCCCCCGGGATGTCATCGCCGGGAACGTCATCGGCTACGGAGCGACGGCGGGAGTCGTACTTCTGCGCGGCGTCGTGGGTGAGCGGTTCGCGGTGCGCAACTCCGGGGCGACGCTCGTGGTCGAGGGCGTGGGCGACCACGGATGCGAGTACATGACCGGCGGCACGGTGCTCGTGCTCGGCAGGACCGGGCGCAACTTCGGCGCGGGGATGTCGGGCGGTCACGCCTACGTGCTCGACCTGCGCCGGGGCAGCGTCAACCAGGCGGCGCTGGCCACCGGTGAGCTCGCCCTGCAGCCCCTGGACGCCGCCGATGGCGCCGTGGTCGAGCGGCTGCTTCGCATGCACGAGGAGGAGACGGGGTCACGCCAGGCGGCGGAGCTCATCGCCGACCTTCCCGCCTCGCTCACCCGGTTCACCCGCGTGGTGCCCACGGAGTACGAACGGATGGTGGCGGCGATGGCCGCGGCCTCCGACGAGGGCCTCGACCCCTCGGCACCCGGTGTCTGGGACCACATCCTGGAGGTGGCCCGTGGCTGACCCCCGAGGTTTCCTCAAGGTTCGCGAGCGCGAGCTGCCGCCGAGCCGTCCGGTTCCGGTCCGGCTCATGGACTGGCGTGAGGTCCACGAGCACATCTCCCGTGGCGAGACCGAGGCGATCCTGCACCGCCAGGCCGGACGGTGCATGGACTGCGGGATCCCGTACTGCCACTCCGGCTGTCCGCTGGGGAACCTGATCCCGGAGTGGAACGACCTGGTGTTCAAGGGCCTGTGGGCCGAGGCGAGCGACCGGCTGCACGCCACGAACAACTTCCCGGAGTTCACCGGCCGGATCTGCCCGGCGCCGTGCGAGACCTCCTGTGTGCTGGGCATCAACCAACCACCGGTGACCATCAAGCAGGTCGAGATGTCGATCGCTGACACCGCGTTCGACCGCGACCTGGTGGCTCCGCAGCTGCCCTACTTCCTCACCGGTCACACCGTGGCGGTTGTCGGCTCGGGTCCCGCCGGCCTGGCCGCGGCGCAGCAGCTCACGCGGGCGGGCCACACGGTCGCGGTGTTCGAGCGCGACGACCGCATCGGCGGCCTGCTCCGCTACGGGGTCCCCGACTTCAAGCTGGAGAAGCACCTCATCGATCGTCGCATCGCGCAGATGGAGGCCGAGGGCACCCGGTTCCGCCCCGGGGTGGAGATCGGGGTGGACATCACCTGGACCGAGCTGCGTACGCGCTACGACGCGGTGCTCATCGCCATCGGTTCGACGACGCCGCGCCTCCTCACCGTCCCGGGCTCGCAGCTGACCGGGGTCCAGCCCGCGGTGCCGTTCCTGCGCCAGGCGAACCGGGTGCAGGCCGGGGACACCGTGGCCGACCAGGTGACGGCCACGGGCAAGCACGTCGTCGTCGTCGGCGGCGGCGACACCGGCTCGGACTGCGTCGGCACCGCGCTGCGCCAGGGCGCCGCCTCGGTGACCTCCCTGGAGATCACCCCGCAGCCCCCGATAGACCGGCCGGCGAACCAGCCGTGGCCCACCCATCCCATGGTCTACAAGGTCTCCAGCTCCCACGAGGAGGGCGGCGAGCGCGCCTACCTCGCCTCGACCGTCGAGCTGCTCGGCGACGAGAACGGCGCCGTGCGTAGCCTGCGCGTGGCCAGCACCGAGGTATCGCCCGACGGTCGGCTGCTGCCGGTAGCGGGGACCGAGAAGGAGCTGCCGGCCGATCTCGTGCTGCTGGCGATGGGCTTCACGGGTCCGGAGACCGACACCCTGGTGTCCCAGACGGGGGTTGATCTCACCGGTCAGGGCTGGGTAGCCCGCGACGACGACTTCTCGACCACCGTGCCCGGGGTGTTCGTGGCCGGCGACGCCGGGCGGGGGCAGTCGCTGGTGGTCTGGGCCATCGCCGAGGGTCGTGCGGCGGCGGCGGGCGTCGACGCCTACCTGCGGGGCGGGGACGAGTTCTCCCGGGACGCGACCGAGCTCCCCACGCCCGTGACACCGACGACGAGGGCCATGCGCCCCTGAACTGTTGGCGTGGTGCGGCGACCCGGTGGTTCGCACCCGTCAGTGCAGCGAGTCCACCACCGGGACATCAGGTCCGGACCATCCCGGTCCCAGGGCCGACGACATAGGCTGGAGACATGCGCAAAGCCAAGATTGTGTGCACCACCGGACCGGCGACCGCGTCGCCTGAGCAGATCCAGGCGCTCGTCGATGCGGGGATGGACGTGGCCCGGATCAACCGGAGCCACGGCGAACCCGCCGAGCACGAGGCCATCATCGGTCACGTGCGGGCCGCGGCGAAGGCCTCGGGCCGCGCCGTGGCCGTTCTCGTCGACCTGCAGGGCCCCAAGATCAGGCTCGGCAGGTTCGCCGAAGAGAAGGTGGAGCTGGTCGAGGGGGACGTCTTCACCATCACCACGGAGGACGTGGAGGGGACCAAGGAGCTGGTCTCCACCACCTACAAGGGCCTCCCGGGTGACGCGCGGCCGGGGGACCGCATCCTGATCGACGACGGCCGGGTGGCGGTACGCATCACCGCGGTCGACGGTCCGCGGGTGATCACCCGGGTCGAGGTGGCAGGACCGGTCTCGAACAACAAGGGCCTCAACCTCCCCGGGGTCGCGGTGAGCGTCCCGGCGATGTCGGACAAGGACGAGGAGGACCTGCGTTGGGCCCTGCGCCTTGGCGCCGACCTGATCGCGCTGTCGTTCGTGCGCAGCGCCGCCGACTACGAGGTCGTGGCGCGGATCATGGCGGACGAGGGGCGCAAGGTCCCCGTGATCGCCAAGATCGAGAAGCCGCAGGCCGTCGAGAACCTCGTCGAGATCATCGACGCGTTCGACGGGATCATGGTCGCCCGCGGTGACCTCGGCGTGGAGCTGCCCCTGGAGCAGGTGCCGATCGTGCAGAAGCGTGCGATCGAGCTCGCCCGCCGGTCGGCGAAGCCGGTGATCGTCGCCACCCAGGTGCTCGAGTCGATGATCTCCGCTCCGCGACCGACGAGGGCGGAGGCCTCGGACTGCGCCAACGCGGTGCTCGACGGGGCGGACGCGGTCATGCTCTCCGGGGAGACCAGCATCGGGGCGTACCCGATCGAGGCCGTCCGGACGATGGCCCGGATCATCGAGAACACCGAGGAGCACGGCGAGGAGCGGATGTCCCCGCTGGGCTGGAGCCCGAAGACGCGTGGCGGTGCCATCACTCATGCCGCCTCGGAGATCGGGGAGACGCTCGGCGTCAAGTACCTGGTCACCTTCACGCAGAGCGGCGACTCCGCTCGCCGGATGTCCAGGCTGCGCTCGCACATCCCGCACCTGGCGTTCACCCCTGTCCGACAGGTGCGCAACACCCTCGCCCTGAGCTGGGGGATCCAGACCTACGAGGTCCCGACCGTCGCCCATACCGACGCGATGGTGCTCCAGGTCGAGCTGACCCTGCGGGCCAACGGCCTCGCGGAGGATGGCGACCTGGTCGTGATCGTGTTCGGCGCTCCCGTGGGCATCCCAGGGACGACCAACTCCCTCGTCGTGCACCGGATCGGGTCGGACGTCTAGGCGGACCTCACCGAGGCATGGCGGGTATCGGGTCGTTGCAGCGCTGCTCGTCGCGGCGCACGTCGTCAGCCGGCTCCGGGTGCGTGTCAGCGGGTCTTCCGCTCGCGCACCTGGAGCGGGATGAGGAACGCGAGGCTGCTGGTGACGATCCCGGCAGCGAACAGGACGCCGTTGTCGTACTGGAACGACATGCCCATCAGGCCGAACCCGGCGAAGAGCAGGGCCATGCTGAGCATCCAGACGAGCGCGCCGCTGGGATTCGTCGCGACGGCGTGCTCGCGCCACTCGTCCTGACCGGGTCGGATGGCCGCGTCCGTCTGTGCTGCCTCGGTGTGGTGCATGGCAGGGACCTCCTCGGGCCGTGATGTGCGCCCAACGGTTCGCGGGGGTACGAGCCGCTGCTCTTCGATCGTCGACCCGTTGGGCGCCTCGCGCCACCGCTCGCACTGGATCACGAGGCGTGAGCGGGCGCGCCCAGCCGCTAGGCGGCAGGACCTCGCATCGGGTCCTCGATCACCGTGATGGAGCCCCAGTACATCCCCATGGCGCAGGAGTACCTGAGGGTGCCCACGGACTCGGGGGTGAAGGAGAGCACGTTCATCCCCGCGGCCAGGACGGTGTCGATGCCGAGCTCCGGCGCGTAGAGCGCCGCTGCGCAGGTGAGCGCCTTCGAGTCGATCTCCCAGCGGACCTCACGGCCGACGTACACCGTCGCGTGGGCAGGCTCATAGCCGTCGGGCTGCTGAACGGTGTGCAGCACCTGGACGTCGCCCTCGAAGGTCACGTTGCCGGACACGGTGTCGGTCTGCGCGGCCACCGCCCCGGGGACCAGCAGCCCGGGAGCGAGGACGCCGAGCGCGCCCTGCACGTTGATCAGGGCGAAGGCGAGGACCGTGACACCCGCGACGCGGAAGAAGACGGTCGAGGTGGTGCCGCGAACCGCGGCCGTGAGCCCGCCGATGCCGAGCAGGCCGGGCGCGGTGCCGAGCGCGAACAGCCCCATGACCGCCGCGGCCTCGATCGGTGAGCCGGTGGACAGCGCGTAGATCTGGACCGCCTGCGTGAAGCCGCAGGGGAGGAAGAACGAGCCGGCCCCCAGCGCTGCGGCGGTCCGATGGTTGTAGCCCTCACCGGACCTGTCGAGGTGCAGCATGCGGCTCACTCCGGCAGGCAGTGCCAGAGTGCTACCGGCGAGACGTGGTGACACGCCGGCGAGCTGGATCCCGACGGCGCCCATGACCAGCGAGACGACGATCATGAGCACGGCGACGGCGCGCGTGTCGAGCGTGATCGCCGAGCCCAGCGCGCCCGTCGCGGCGCCCAGCACGGCGAAGCCGACCACGCGCCCGGCGTTGAACGCCAGGTGGGGCCGGATCTTCTGGGCGGTGCTGAGGTCGGGATGCGCTCGGGCGAACCTCGCCGAGACGCCGAGCACCAGGCCGCCGACGAGCGCCATGCAGGTGGACAGGCCGGCGGCGAGGCCGAGCACGAGGGCGATGAGCAAACCCCCCGAGGACGCCGTCGCCCCGACCCTGCCCAGGGCGTCGCTCACGCCGGTGGTCTCGGCGATCAGCGCAAGAACGGCGAGCATCCCGAGTGCCGCGCCGACGTCGCGCCACACTCGCCGGTCGCGGCTCAGCCATGGCCGCTCGGTCCGGCGCACCTGGTAGCCGGCACGGCGCACGGCCGCGGAGAGCAGCGATGGCGAGACCCCGTCGGCGGTCTGCACGCGCGCGACCCCCCGGCGGGCGGATGCGCTCACGCGCACGACTCCGGGCACTCGCCCGAGAGACCTGCTGATCTTGGTCTCGCACGCCCGACAGGTCATCCCGTCGACGGGCAGCTCGATCGTCGGCATGGGTCTCCCTGAGGCGCGTGTGACGGACGGGCGAAGGGTAGGCAGACGCGGGCCCGGTCGGATACGCCTGCGCCCCGTTCGCGCCGAATCTTCAGCGACTCTTCATCGATCGCGGGCCGGCAGCGCGACGTCGAACCGGGCGCCGGTGCCCGGCCCGCGGCTGACCGCGCTGACCGTTCCGCCGTGCGCCTCGACCAGCGCCTTGGTGATCGCCAGGCCGACGCCGGAGCCTCCGTGGTCCCGATCGCGGGCCTCGTCCACCCGGTAGAAGCGCTCGAAGACGTGCGGCAGGTGCTCGAGGTCGATGCCCTCTCCCGAGTCCGACACGGAGAGCGCGACGTCGTGGGCCGACCGGGTGGCCGAGACGACGACCGAACCGCCGGGCGGGGTGTGTCGCAGCGCGTTGTCGAGCAGGTTGCCGAGCACCTGCGCCATCCGCTCGGTGTCGACGGTCACCTCGGGAAGGCCCGGCTGGGCGTCGGCGGTCAGGTCCACCCCGGCGGCGGCATACCTCTCCCGCGCCGACGTCACCGCCGCGGTCACGAGCTGGGCGGGGGGGACCCGCGCCGTGCGCAGCCCGAGCTCCCCGCTCTCGGCGCGCGTCACAGCCGCCAGGTCCTCCGCCAGCCGGGTGAGCCGGACCACCTGGGAGTGGAGCACCTCGATCGTGGGCGGGCTGAGCGTGGTGACGCCGTCCTCGAGGCCCTGCAGGTAGGCGTCCAGGGTCGCGACCGGCGTGCGGAGCTCGTGGGCGACGTCCGCGAGCGACCGCCGACGCAGCCGCTCGCTCGCCTCCAGCCGGCCAGCCATCCGGTTGAAGGCGTCGGCCAGCCGGTCGAACTCCGTGCCCATGCCCGGTCGCGGTACCCGAGCGTCGTACCGGCCGCTCGCGACGTGGGCGGCGCCCGTCGTCAACGAGCTCAGCGACCGGCCGATGCGGGTGGTCAGGAACACGCTGACCGCCAGGGACGTGAAGGCGGCGGCGGCCACCGCGATGGAGAGGGAGAGCGTGCTGGCGGTCGTGTATGCCTCTTCGGCGTGCAGCAGGGCGCGGGCGTCGTCCGCCACGCCCGCCTGCACAAGGTGGTCGTGGAAGATCGGCGGCCCCAGCACGCCCGCGACCAACCAGGCCGTCAGGGCACCGACGAGGACGACGACGGCGAGGGCGGCCAGGAGCCGCCCGGCAAGTCCCACGCTGCGGCCCCCTGGCCCGCCGCGGCCCCCTGGCCCGCTGCGGCCCGACGACCGCCGGTGGTCGCTCGCTCCGGGTGGGGGAGTGTTCGTCGTCATGCCCCCATTGTCACGGGCGGAATGCCCGCCGGCCGACGACCATTGAAGGAAGGAGACCGCCAGGAGGGATCCGCACCGATGAGCCATGCCGCGCCCGACCTGCTCTTCGGGACGTTCCTCACGCCGACGTCCCGCGACCCGCAGCAACCGGTCGACCTGGCTCTGCTGACCGAGCGGGTCGGACTCGACCTCGTCACGTTCCAGGACCACCCCTACCAGCCGGCGTTCCTGGACACCTCCACCCTCCTCGCGTACGTTGCGGCACGCACCGAGCGCGTGCAGGTGGGGGCGAACGTGACCAACCTCCCGCTGCGTCCTCCCGCCGTGCTCGCCCGGGCGGCCGCCAGCCTCGACCTGCTCACCGGCGGACGGTTCGTGCTGTCCCTCGGCGCCGGGGCCTTCTGGGATGCGATCGAGGCGATGGGTGCCCGCCGGCTCGGAGCGGGCGAGTCGGTGGACGCGCTGGGCGAGGCGGTGGCCGTCGTCCGGCAGATCTGGGACACCGAGCAACGGGGCGGGGTCCGGGTGGCCGGTGAGCATCATCGGGTGGTCGGCGCCAAGCGAGGACCGGCGCCGGCGCACCCGATCCCGATCTGGATCGGTGGCTACCGGCCGCGGATGCTGCGGCTCGTCGGTCGGGTCGCCGACGGCTGGCTGCCCAGCCTCGGGTACCTTCCCGGCCCGCACGCCCTCACCGACCTCAACGCGACCATTGACGAGAGCGCCCGGGCGGCCGGCCGGGATCCCGACCGGATCCGCCGGGTCCTCAACATCGGCCCGGACGTGGCCACGCCCGAGCAGCTCGCCGAGCTCGCGCTCACGTATCGCATCACGGGGTTCATCATGGGCAGCGACGACCACCGGCACATCGCCGAGTTCGGGGAGCGGACGGCGCCGGAGACCCGGGCGCTGGTGGCCGCGGCAGGCGCGTCCGCCCTGGACGCGACTAGGCCCGAGCCACGTGGTGAGGGACCACGCTGATCCCGCCCGAGCTCTCCAGCACGGCCCACTTCACCTGATCCATGCGTTCCAGGCCATGGAGCTCGCGGCCCGCTGTCATCACGTCGTCCTCGGACAGGTTGCACCGCGCCAGCACGTCGGGCAGCGGCGTCCCGTTCTCCACGAGCACGACGGGGACGCTCTCCGTTGCCCGCCGGAACCAGCCCCACCTCCAGGCGAGGTAATCGGCGCCACGGTCGAGGACGAGCAAGGTGGCGATGACGATCGCGGCGTGGGCGAGGGAGAAGTCCTCACCGAGCAGGGCCTGCTGGGTGGCCTCGCCGACGATCAGCAGGATGACGAAGTCGAAGGTCGTCACCTGGGACAGTGCTCGCTTCCCGGTCAGCCGGAACAGCAGCAGCAGGACGGCGTAGATCGCTACGGCCCGCAGGACGGCGTCCATCGGAACCTCCTCAGGGGAGCACGAACTGGTGGAAGGAGGCGGTGTCGTCCTTGACGCTCACCGTCGAGCGGAGGTCACCGAGGGCCTGGGCGCGGAACGCGAGGGTGACCACGACCGAGCCGGTGCCCTCGACCGGCAGCTCCAGGAGCACGCCGTCGGGGATCGCCGTCTCGGAGGGTTCGGGGGTCATGGACTGCAGGTCGACCGCCCTGATCCAGGGACCGGTGAGTCGGAACGCGATCGTGCCGTCGTGGACGGCGTCGGGGGAGAACGTGAAGGTCATCGAGTCGTCAGCCTCGAAGCGCCCGACCCGGTGGTAGTCCACGGCCACGAGCTCCCCGCTGCTCGTGACCGTCCGCCAGCTGAACGGCCCGGGCCCCAGCAGCCCGGCCAGGGCAGCCAGCACGAGCGCGACGAGCACGACCCAGCCGACGCGCTCCACCCGCCACTCACGACGCTGGAACCGCTCGTCCTGCCGGACCTCGAGGTCCATCATCCGCCTCCCATCTTGGGCAGATCATGACCCCGCGCGACCGAGCGCGCGCGGCGAGGCGGTGCGGGGTTCAGCGAGTCTTCAGCCGGCGTACGGGGCTCCTCCATCTGCGTCCGGCACCGGTGGACCACGCCAGAGGAGGTGGACGATCGTGACCCAGTGGTACACCCAGGCCGGGAGCGGCCCGATCGGGTGGCTGATCGTCTGGGCCGCGACGGTCAGCCCTCGCCCATGCGGTAGCCCACTCCTCGGACCGTCCTGATGAACCGCTGGGCCTCGGCGCTGTCGCGGAGCTTCTGGCGCACGTGCAGCACATGGACGTCGACGAGGTGCACGTCGCCCACCCAGTTGTCCCCCCAGACCTCATCGATCAGCGCGCGACGGCTGAAGACGGCGTGCGGCCGGGCGGCCAGCGCCGCGAGGAGGTCGAACTCGGTCCTGGTCAGCGCCACCGGGACCCCGTCGAGCCGGACCTCGCGGCCGACCACGTCGAGGGACAGCGCCCCGAACCGGATCGGGTCGGCGGTGGTCGCGGCGTCGTCGCGTCGCGGACGGCGGAGCATCGCCTTGATCCGTGCGACCAGCTCGCGCGGGCTGAACGGCTTGGTGACGTAGTCGTCGGCACCCACGGACAGGCCCACCACGGTGTCGACCTCCTCCGCCCGTGCGGTGAGCATCACCACGTAGCAGGCGGAGAAGGTGCGGAGCACCCGGCAGACCTCGATGCCGTCGATCCCCGGCAGGCCGAGGTCGAGCACGACGACGTCGGGGTCGACCTCCCGGGCCAGGGTGACGGCCGTGTCGCCGTCGAACGCGAGGTGCACCTCGAACCCCTCCCGCTCGAGGTAGCTCCCGACCAGCCGGGCGAGGGCCTGCTCGTCGTCGACGACGAGCGCACGAACCGCGGGTGCAGAACTCATCGACCCATTGTGCGGGAGCGCGGGCCCCGGCCCGGGCACGGAGACCCCGAGCGCTTCGGCTTCATCGAACCTTGATCGAACCTCGAAGGTTCTGGGCGGGCGGCTCGACGAACCTGGAGGTGCACAGCGCGACGAGAGGAGATCCCGTGCCCACCAACCCGCCCCGGGTGTCCGTGACCATCGTCCGGGCGCCGGCGTGTCACTTCTGCGAGGACGCCGAGCAGGCAGTCCTGGCGCTGGCTGAGCGCCACCCGATCGACCTCCGCCTGATCGAGATGACCTCGCCGAAGGGGCTCGCGCTGGTCGCGGCGTACCGGCCCGCGATGAACCCACTGGTCCTGGTGGACGATGCCTTCTTCAGCTCCGGGCCGCTGCCACGCCACAAGCTCACCGCCCTGCTCGAGCGCGTCGCGGTACAGCCCCGACCGGTTCCGGACCCGGTGGGCTGAGCCGTGGGATCACAGCTGCTGACCACGGGAAGCATCCTGGCGGCGTTCTTCGCCGGCGGGGTGGCCCTCTTCGCACCCTGCTGCATCGTCTTCCTCGCGCCCAGCTACCTTGCGGGTGCGGTGAAGAGCCGGCGCTGGAGACTGCTCCCGCTGACCTTCATCTTCGCGGCGGGGCTGGCCCTGGTGCTCGTTCCGATCACCCTCGGCATGAGCCTGGTCGCCGGGGCGATCGCCCAGTACCACGCGCCCCTGTACTACGCGGGGGGCGCCTTGATGCTGGCGCTCGCGGCGCTCGCGCTCTCCGGGCGGATGTGGTCCCTCCCCAGCTTCCTGCGGGCCCCGGACACCACAGCGGGCGACTCAGCCAGCTTCTTCTCCCTTGGCGTCTTCTCGGGCATCGCGTCCAGCTGCTGCGCGCCGGTCCTGGCCGGCGTGATGGCCTTGTCGGTGCTCTCTGGGTCGGCGATCGGGGGCCTGACGCTCGGGCTCGCCTACGTGTTCGGGATGGTGTTCCCGCTCTTCGTGATGGCGCTCGTCTGGGACCGTGCCCGGTTGGGCGAGCGCACCGTGCGCATCGCTCGTACGGTGCGCCTCCGCGCCTTCGGCCGCGTGCTGGTCACGAACACCCTCAACGTCGCCGTCGCCATCGGCTTCGCGGTGATGGGCGGCTCCGTGATCGCGTTGGCGGGCAGTCCGGAGATGACCGGTGGCACCCCTGCTCAGGCCGCCGCGGGTGAGGGCCTGGCGTCGGTGTTCGCCACCGTGCAGCTCTGGGTGGCACCGGTGCCCGAGCCGCTGCTCGGCCTGGCCCTGCTCGTGCTCGCCGGAGGCTTCGTCTGGGCCACCCTGGCAGACCGCCGCCGCCCCTCCGCCGCCGAGCCGGCCGCGGCCGAAGCCTGCTGCGAGTCCGACCCCGTCACGGTGATCGAAGAGGAGACAGTGCGATGACATCCGGGACAGCGACACGACGCCGGAACGAACGCGAGGAGCACCGGCTCCGGGCCACGACCCAGGACGCCTCGGTGCGGCGACGTCGGCGCGGGGGCGCTGCGTGGGCGCTCGGGCTGGTCGTGGTCACGGGACTCGTCGTCGCCGGCCTGCTCTCGGCACAGCCGACGGAGTCGGCCGACGTTCGGGTGGCTCCGCCGTTCACCCTGGAGTCGACGGATGGCGCGACCGTCTCGCTCGCGGACTTCCGGGGCTCACCGGTGGTCCTGTACTTCAACGAGGGGGCCGGGTGCGACTCGTGCCTGATCCAGATGGCCGAGATCGAACGGGACCCGGGCTTCGCCGAGGCCGGCATCCGGGTGCTGCCGATCGTCATGAACCCGCGCGAGCAGATCGCGGGGGAGATGGAGCGGCTCGGGGTGCAGACCCCGTTCCTGCTCGATGACGGATCGGTCTCCGACGTGTACGGCACCCTGGGCGCCGGCATGCATGAGGGGCTTCCCGGCCACGGGTTCGTTCTCATCGACGGCGAGGGCGTCCAGCAGTGGTACGGCAACTATCCCTCCATGTGGCTGGCTCCCGTGGAGCTGCTGGAGCTGGTCCTCGCCAAGCTCTGAGCCGCGGTGACGCTCTTCACCGAATCTTCATCGGGGCGTTCCTTCCCACCGGGTGCGGGTCCGAAGGGGCGCCCCTAGCGTCGATGAGGTCCAGGTGGCGAGCTCGAGCACCGCCACCGTCGTCGTCGAACGAGGGGGATGGCACCATGAAGACCACCGCGATGCTGGAGACCTATCCCGGGCCGATCACCATGGATCGGAGCCTGCTCGCTCGGGCGATCGAGAGCCTGGTGGCCTGCAGCCAGGCGTGCACGTCCTGCGCCGACGCCTGTCTGAGCGAAGAGATGGTCGCAGACCTTCGCACGTGCATCAGGACGAACCTCGACTGCGCGGACATCTGCGACACGACGTCTCGGGTGCTCTCCCGGCACACGGGCTACGACCGGGATGTCAGCCGCGCCCAGGTCGAGGCATGCGCGGCTGCCTGCAGGTCCTGCGGCGACGAGTGTGGCGAGCACGCCGAGATGCACGAGCACTGCAGGGTGTGCGCCGAGGCTTGCCGTTCCTGCGAGGCGGCGTGCAACGACCTGCTCGCAGCGATCGCCTGAGGGCGCGTCGCCGTCCTGCGGGACGTGCCCACCCGCTGTTCGCTGGACAAGGGTGGGACGCAGGGGCATCGTTCGACCATGGGAGACGTCATCGCATTGCCGCTCCCCGGAGCGATCGCCCTACCGGACGTCCGCGGCGAGCAGCGGGCGCTGCAGGTCCGATGGCACGAGCGGGACGGCGTGTTCGTGGTCAGCGTGTGGCGCGCAGGCGGCTGCGTGGCCAGCGTGCGGCTCGCCCGCGCCGAGGCCGCTGCGTTGATCGCCACGCTCGCGGAGGGGCTCGCCGACACTCGTTGAGGCACGCCGAGCTGGGGCTGCCGAGACCGAGCAGCTTCAGCCACCCTGGTGCGCGGAGCACCGGACGAGCGCCGGGCGC
>Ga0209347_1000252_pt1 | contig 147434 bp, 124 predicted proteins | sample AutmiccommuBRH23_FD_187382 | JGI IMG/M metagenome (GOLD analysis project Ga0209347, IMG submission 187382) | Deep subsurface microbial communities from Mt. Terri, Switzerland - Autotrophic microbial communities BRH/23 (SPAdes) (version 2) | ecosystem: Environmental > Aquatic > Deep subsurface... | reverse complement strand
GCAGGCAGAAGCCATCAAGAACCTGCCGTTGGAAAAGATCGTGGTCTGGGACAGCGGCGACGGGCAAGGCGGCCTGGGCAGCCTGGGCAAGCGGCTGATGGGGGTAGTGCCTCCCATGCACGAACTGGCCAAGCTCACCGGCCTGGAATTGCCCGACTTTTTGGGGCGGCTACAGCAGACGGGAGCACTCCCGATTGTTGCATCCGAAAAGACGCAGGAGGCCGCAGCGGATGCGGCGGCAGAGGCTGACGCCAACGACGCCGATGCGGCTGTCGCCGCCGAGTGAGCGCGAGCTGCAATCCCGCCGTGCTGTGATCTAGTCTATAGTCGTTCCGGCCGGAGAAGGCGCATTGGATCTCCGGCCGGACTATTTTTGAACCAAGAACCGATGAGTATTACCGAACCTACATTCACGATTGGTAACGTTCCGATACATGGTGACCTGATATTGTCCCCGATGGTGGGCTATTCTGACGTGCCCTACCGCCTGATCTGTCGGCGGATGGGGGCGGCGATGAGCTATACCTCGTCCATCCTCGATGAGGCAGCCCTGCATGGCTCGAACCATACCGAGCAGTTGCTGCATTTCCTCCCCGAAGAGCGGCCCGTCGCCGTCCAGTTGCTCAGCAACAACGCGGACACGTTGGTAGAGGCGGCACAGAAAGTCATGGCGCTAGAGCCTGACCTGATCGACCTGAACCTGGGTTGCCCGGCGAAACACGTCGCCCGGCGGGGGCGTGGGTCGGCGCTGTTGCTCGACCCGGCATTGATCGGGCGGATGGCGAGCCGCCTGGTGCAGGCGGTCCCCGTGCCGGTCACGGCCAAAATCCGGCTGGGGTGGGATGCGCAGACACGCAATCACCTGGTCGTAGCCCGCATCCTGGAGGATAGCGGTATCGCGGCGATTGCCGTGCATGGGCGCACCAGGGAGCAGGGGTATGAGGGGCAGGCCGACTGGCAAGCCATCGCCGAGGTGCGCGAGGCGGTGCAGGTGCCCATTCTGGCGAACGGGGATGTGCGCACCCCGGAGGATATCAGCGCTATCAAGCAAGCGACGGGCTGTCAGGGGGTGTTGATCGGACGGGGCGCGATGGGCAATCCCTGGATCTTCTCACGGCGCGACATTGCCAGCATCTCTCACGAGCAGCGGCTGGCGATGATTCGCCACCATCTGGAGATGATGCTGGCCTATTACGGCGAGCAAGATGGGCTGGTGCTGTTTCGCAAGCACCTGCTCAAGTACGTGCAGGGTTGGCACGACGCCGCCCTGTTGCGCCGCCGCCTGATGACCAGCGAAACTCCCGATGCGCTGTTGTGGACGTTAGGGTCCTGGGTGACCCGACCGCTCGCCAACGCTTCGTAGGATGTCTGGCGTAGGGATGCAATACATTACTACGCACCTTCCCCTTGCCCCTTGATGGTCAAGGGGAATCGCACAATAACAACAAGCCTGGTCCCCCGCGTGGGCGGCCAGGCTTGTCTGGTATTGGTTGAACTGGCTTATTGCCTGTCGAGCAAATCCGTGGTGTTCTGGGCGATGCGGACCAACGCTACCATGGATTCCAGCGCTACACGGAACAAGACGAGATAGAGCAGGAACACGATCGGGGAGAGCAACAGGGCAATGATCCCCAAGCCGGTGCTGGCCTGGAATCCGGCGACGATTGCCACGATGGCAATGATGAACGCGACCAGGACGCAGATGCCGTAGAGGATGCCTACGATCGTTGGGGTAATGAACTGTTGGAACGAGAAATCGAACAGTTTGCCAAAGAACCCTTTGTGTACCATGGTGCCTCCTTGATGGGTGTGACCGAGTGCGGTTGATTCCGTTGCACGCTCCAACACGCGTATCATAGCAAGCGCGTAACCGGGCGTCAAACACTTGGTGCCTGCGCCCAATTCCACTTCTATGCCTCCTCAAACACGACCATCTGATACCCCTCCACGACCGGCACAGTCACCATGACATAATCCCCCTCGCGCTGGAAGGGGAGCGGCTGCCGTCCGGGGGCGAGATAGACCTCGCGCACCTGGCGTCCATCGCAGCGCAGGGCCACCGTCACGTCTCGCACGCTGATCGGCTCCTCGATGAGTTGCGCCTTTTCCCCGCGCAATTCCGGCACGTAGGTCAGCAGGTGTACCATATGCCGGGTTTCCTGCTGCGTTACCGTCACCTGCCCGAAGGAAGGCAAATTGCCCGTCCGCACCAGCGGGTTCGCCATCGCCCGCGCCAGGCAGTTGCCTAGCAACGTCCGGTAGGCCAGCACCCCGTCGTGATAGTATCCCTGGAAGAGCGGGAAGCTAAAGTGATAGACGTTGCCCGCCTGCACCAGGGCAGGCCGCCCGCTATCCTGCTCCGGCGGCATATACATATTCTCGTGCCGCCAATCCCAGGCGCGCGCGTTGAAATAGGGCTGGATCAGGCGGGCCAGCACGGTCGCCCCCGCTTTTGCCTGCATGGCGATCCCCGGACGATAGATGGTGATCGGCATGTCGGGCATGTCCTGGCTGATTTCTGGCCCGACCTGCACAAAGGTGGGGTCATGCGGCTCCGGCCCTTGGTAGACCACGCCATACGCGTCCAGCGCAAGGCCGGAGCGGGTTTCGTCCAGTCCCGCATAGGCCGAACTGATCAGCGCGCCGCCTCGCGCCAGGTGCGCTCGGACCTTTTGCTGGAGGGCGGGCGTCAGCGGGACGTCATCGGGCAGGACCAGCACCTGGTAGCCCGACAGGTCGCCCTCCCCGTCGCACACGTCGAACTGCTGCTTGAGCTCCATCAACATGCGGGCCGCCCCGGCCACGCTGGCCCTGTGCAGCCCCCCGAGCCGCATATGCCGCAGGGTGGGTTCCACCACGGCGATCTCGGCCAGCGGGCGGGCCGCTTCGGTCCACGGCTCTAGCGCCTGCACGCGCTCGTACACCTGCCCGATCACATCGTATACCGCTGGTTCCAGCCTGCCGCGCGGGTGCATGTGGTCGCCCACGGAGCAAGTGCCGCCGTTGGCGAGCGAGTTATAGCAGTCGAACAGCAGGGCGTGCAGGGGGCGCAGGCCGCCAAAGTCGCCCCAGCTCTTGTGAAAGCGGCCCGTCATGGTGAAATAGGGCCGGTCCAGCGTGCGGGCATAGCGAATGTTCCAGGGGAGATAATCATAGCCCCAGCCGCCGGTGGGCAGGATTTCCAGCTCGACGTGCGTCGGCTCGGTGTGGTAGGGAAGGCCATTGTAGTAGACATAAATACCAGGGCGTTTCTCCTGAACCAGCCGGTCCACCTGCTCGGTGAACTCTTGCGTGACCCGCCAGGTGTACGCCTGCGCTTGCTGCTCGTCGAACGGGTCCATGCCCAGCGCGCGCATGCCGTCCACGCACTCCCCGCCGTAGCAGGGAGTCAGCGTGAAGCAATCTAAAAAGATGCCGTCTACAGGGTAGGCGTCCAGCACCTCGCCGATCATGGAGAGTGTATACTCGGCATATGCAGTGTTCAAGCACATCTTGCGAAAAAAGTGGCCCATGCTGTCCATCTCGTACACCTGGCCCTTGGCGTTCAGCTTGCACCACTCGCGGTGGCGCACGGACTGCTCGTGGTCCAGGCCGGTGTTGAAATAGGCGGCCACGCGGATGCCCCGCGCGTGGCAGGCGGCGATCATGGGTCCCAGCAACTCGCGCTGCAAGCCGGGGTGGGGAACGCCGACGCGGGTGGGGTAGTAAGTGAAGCCCAGGTTACATTTGGCAAAGACGGTGATGTAATCGACCCTGGCGCGTTGCAGGGTGTCCGCGAACTCGTCGGGGTCGAAATCGCGCCCCACATCGTAGACTCCCGGCATGGTGTGAAAGTCGAGATGAATGGCTCGTTTGGGGAAATGGGTGGCAGGCATGGGATGGCCCTCCTTTGTGTGTCTCATCGGATGAGCGAGGCCGGTTGCTGGTTATCAATATAGCCGGGTTTGGCGGGCGAGGCAATGTGCGGGGCGTGAAAAAAGGCGGCTCTTATTATGTGCTTGAAGGTCGAGAACCACCTGGCGATGCATCTCGCTTGTGCCTGTATCCAAGTTGTCGGATAGGCTACGTGCGAAGCCACCACCCGACGCCGTATTTGTCGTTCACAAACGCTCCGACCGGCGCCCATGGATAGGAACCTATCGAATAATTCTGCCCTTCTTGGATTAAAACGTCATACGCCTTGCGTAGATCCTTTTCGTTATCGAATTGAACTTGGCAGATCACCACATTTTCCAAGACCTTTTCACCACCGGGTGCCAGGAGAATTTCAAATCCGTTGATTTCCATCATGATATAGATGTCACCTCCGTCCGGCGCTGCGGACTCGGAGATTTTTCTGGCGTCGAAAGCTTGGTGATATAGTTCAAAAGCTTGAATCCTTTCCTCGTTCCTGCTGCCTATGTTAAAAGCCATGGAGAATTTCGGGTATTCTGCCATAGTCAACCTCCTCAAACAGATTTGACACGTATCGCTTGTGCCTGGAAAGCTGTCGGATAGGCTCTTGATTAGTTCGCCTTACTCCAAAAAAGCGAATTAATAATTCGACCATTACATGGGTTTTAGATTCTTTTCCAGCCTATCAATGATTTTCTCTAAGCGACTTGAGCGCGTTTTATCGGTTTTTGCGTCAAGGTAAAAGCCAGTATATGTCTTTTGTACAGATAAGGACATCGCCAACAGATTGGTATATGCAGGTTCGTATGGCTGAACGATCTGCCTGAAAGTCTGTATTTGTTCATCACTGATACTAATGCGTCCAGGATTATCCCATGAGCCGTTTTTCTTGGCATTTTCAATAGCATCCATCCCTTGTTGTGTCATTATGCCTTGTTGAATAAGGGATTGCGCCAATTTCTTGTTCTTCTCAGACCAATTGCTTTTAGGTGTACGGCGAGCAAAATACTTCTTGTATCTGGTGTTGTCGAGGCTTTGCATCTGCCCATCTATCCATCCAAAGCAAAGGGCTTCTTCCAATGCTTCGCTGGCTGAAAGTGTTGTCGGCCCGCCTTTTTTGCCAAAGAGCAACCATATCCCATCGCTATCGGCACTGTGTTTGTCCAGCCAGTCCCGGAATGCTTCTCTATTAGCAAATTCTAAAACCTTACTCATAGTTACCCCCTTAATGCGTTATAACCAGCCCATTGGGAGCCGCATTCAATTTGAGCGAGGCCGTGCTATGGAAGTGTTTCACATCGCTGGACCTCTTGGGCCAGGCGGTCGCCGAGTGCGTCCATTGCCACGTCCAGGTCGTACCTGCTCTGGATACCCAGCCAGAATTCCGGGCTGGTGCCAAAGAAGTGAGCGAGGCGCAGCGCTGTATCGGCGGTGATGCTGCGCTTGCCCTGCACGATGGCGCTAATACGACCGGGCGGTACCCGCAGGCAGAGCGCCAACCGGGTCTGGCTGAGGCCCATTGGCCGGAGGAATTCCTCCAGCAGCACTTCTCCGGGATGTACCGGCGCAAGCTTTTCCATTGCATTCCCCTTTGCGCAGCGGGTTGCATGTGATAGACGACAGGCCCCCGAACCCAGCCCGCCCAGGGTGGGGGGTTCCCTGGCGCTCCGCGTCCGAAGGCCTGTTGGCTGGGCCGAGTACTCTCATACTCGGCCCATGCAGTTACCAGTCTAGTTGCTCGATGCAGGGGGCGCAAGCGCCAGCGCGTCACCTGACCGTAAGCTTGTGCGCACTTGCAATCAGCGCTGCATCACCGCCCGAAACCGCCGCAGCAGCAACATGATCAGCGCGCTCTGGTAGGCCAGCCCGCCCAGCAGGTACAGCAGCGCCTCGCCGACCGCGCCGCTACTGGCGCCGCCAATGGCGCTATTGCCCGCGAGCAGCATGTACAGCTTGAGCGACCAGTAGGTTGGCAGCGGCCCAAAGGCGATCTGCCAGGCCGGGCGCACAAAGAACGCCACCATCGGCAGCATCAGGGCCATCCCCGCGGCTTTCATCAGGGCGAACCCCTGCACCTTGTTCTCGGCAAAGGCGACCAGGAACAGGGCGAACAGTGGGGCCAGTGGGGCCGCACTCAGCGCCACCAGCAACAGCGGTCCCCACCCTGGCATGCCCAGCCCCGCCAGCGGCATGGCTACGAACAACAGCAACACGCTCGCTGCCATCGGCACCGCGATGCGGTAGGCCAAGTATTGCGTCATGGTGAGCGGGGTCACCCGCAGCGCCGTCAGCGTATCGCTGTCGCGCTCGTCCAGCAGCAGGAAGCCAATCACCATGCCCAGGATGGCTGGTACCATCATGACCAGGAAAAAGCCGCTGATCAACGGGTAAAGCGGCCGCAGGTCGAACCCGTTCGTCTCCAGCAGGCGCTCTGTCAGGGGCGGTATAGCCAGCCGCAAGAGCGCCGCGAGGGCCAGCGGCATGGCGACGATCCAGCCCAACAGGGCGTCTCGCCGCACACTGCGCAAATCGATAGGACCCAACGCCTTGACGACACTGATTGCTCGCATATCAGCGCACTCCTTCCTTGCGGATCACAAAGCGATGATAGGCCCGCCTGCTCAGCACGAACGTGATCCCCAGCCACAGCCCGCCGTACAGCAGGCCATAGACCACCTGCCACGCCTCCACCGAGCTAAAGGCCGCTTTCATCAGCAGTAGCGGCGCTTGCAGCGGGTGCAGGTAGAACAGCGGATGCTCCCACAGGCCAAAGTAAGGGATCAGCGCCAGAGAGAACGCGAGGGTCCAGACCATCGACGGCATCAGGAACTCGTTGATGGCGTCATAGCGAGATACCGCCACAAACCCACCCAGGGCGTAGATGCCCGACATGAGCAGGATGCCAACGATCAAGGGCAGCGGGTTAAAGTGCAGGCCAACGGTCACCAGCACCATGATCAGGGTCTCCACCGTCGCCAGTCCCGCCAGCGTGGCCGCCTTGGATGCCAGGTACTCGCCCGGCCGCAAGGGGGTCACGACCTGTGCTTCCAGCGTGCCCTGCCCCTTTTCCAGGAGCACCAGCCCGCTCATGAAAAAGTAGGTGCTGATCACCAGGTTCTCCAGGATCATCCCCGGCCAGATTTGCCGCCAGTCGCCCTGGGGCAACTGCCGCACGATGATGATGAACAACACCGCCACAAACGCCGCCGCATAGTAAAAGCCGTTGCGCCATTGCAGGCGCACGTCACAGTGCATGGTAGAAAGCAGGCGTTTCATGTCAGGCTCCGTCCCGTCACCTGGATAAAGATGTGCTCCAGCGTGGCTTCTTGCGAGTGGATGGTCTGTACGCCGTCTGCCCGCAATAGCTCCAGGAATTGGGCATTATCGGCCAGCCCTTGTAGGGCGAAATCCTGGCGCGCGATCTGCTCATCCCGGCTATACTCCACGACCACCGAGGGCCGCCCGTAGCGCAGCTTGAGCTGGCGCGGCGAGTCGATCAGCGCGATCTCGCCCTCCACGATAAAGGCCACCCGGTCGCACAACTGATCGGCCACCGACATATCGTGGGTGGTGAGGAACACTGTCTTGCCCGCCGCCTTTTGTGCCAGGATCAGGTCTTTGACCCGCCGGGCGTTGACCGGGTCCAGCCCCGCCGTCGGCTCGTCCATGAACAACAGGTCGGGGTTGTGCAGCAGAGCGCGGGCCACGTTCAGCCGGTTCTTCATCCCCTTGGAGTACTGCGACACCAGCATGTCGCCGTCGCCCTCCAGGTCCACCAGTGCCAGCAACTCTTGCGGGTTGCGGGTGGGCCGCGCATACAGCGCCCCGAAATAGGCCAGGTTTTCCAGGGCGGTTAGCTTTAAATAGAGGTTGGGTACCTCGAACGAAACACCGATCCGCTCGTACAGATCGGATTTCCAGGTGTTCAACGACTGGCCCATGATGGACACTTGCCCCTGGAAATCGCGCAGCAGGCCGATCAACACCTTTTGGGTGGTGGATTTGCCCGCGCCGCTGGGACCCAGGAACCCGAAAATCTCCCCTGGCTCGACGGAGAAGTTCAGCCCGCGCACGGCGGCCCGCTCTCCTCCCGCATACTTGTACGTCAACCCGGCTACGCTAATCATGTGTGTTACGACTCCTCTACGATGTGCGATGCGCGTTTACCGCGCCGTCCCTCGCTCCATAATGCGCAAAACCTGCTCCAGAATGCGCGTCACTTCGGGGCGATCCAGCGCTCCGCCACCCTCGGCCGCCAGCTTTTCCGGGGAGACGCTCACCCGCTCCAGGATGAAATCCCCCAGGTGGGTGAGCAGGGCGTTGAACAGGAACGCCACCAACTCGGGATCCAACTCGGGGTCCATCTCGCCCCGCTGCATGGCCGCGATCACCAGCGGGCGAAAGTACGCCGCGGCGCTGCGCTTGACCAGCGCGCCTACCTCGTCGGGCAGGGGCGCTTCGCTGTATACTGCCCGGTAGGCGATTTGCGCCAGGCGTGGGTTGGCGAACTGGAAGCCCAGCCCCGCCTTGAATAGCCCGCGCAAATAGTCGAACAGGCCCATCTGCGCCGGGTCTAGCGGAACCTGACTCAGAAACGCGATCTTTTCCTTGCCAACCAGCTCGATCAGGTACAGGTATAGGTCTTGCTTGTCATTAAAGTACTGGTAAAAGCTTCCCTTGGCGATCCCTGCGCGAGCCACGATGCGCGAGATGGATGTATTGCGGTAGTCGTGCTCGGCGAATTCGTCAATCGCCAGTTCGATGATGGCCTGCCGCTTGTCTTCCGGCAGGTTGAAAAAGGTGTCCTTCGGCAACTCGTCCCTCCTGGGCGTTGCCTCTTTTCAGAGGCGTGGCCCTTGCGCTGATGTGACCCCACGGTCATGTGACCGCATGGTCACGTGACCAACCAGTCACATTGTATACAAATGGGGGCGGGTGTCAAAATGGGGAGGAGAGGTGGGTATCGTAGCCGGGGAGGCCGCGGCGTTCACATTCACAACTTGGCATTTGAAAAGCCGTTGACAGATTCTACGACATCTGTTATACTGAAGGTGCCAGAGGATGAAAATCGGCTCCAGGCCGTGTGAATCTCTCCGTGAGATTCCTATATCCCTGGCCTTTTTTATTCCTCAGAATGACAGCGGACGTTTCTGATTGTAGTACACTACATTGGGTTGTCTGCTCGTATCATCAATATCGATCACAAGACGAAACTTGGGCCAGATGTATTGAATGTATCGGCTATCTCCCCTCTCATAGAATCGCTGCAAAGCCCAGAGGCAATAATCCGCAGCCTGTATACCTGCACATCCGCCCGGATCAGTACAGACGACTTCTATCGGAGTATCCTGACTTATCCCATGTTGGTCGACAGCTCGGGAAAGAGCGATTTTCAGTTGTTCACGAAGGGCCATTGTCCGATCAGCTTTGCCTCTATTGGCAAACAAGATTTTGTACTCTCCGTCGTGGTTGAGCACCGGCTTCAGTAGACGCCGTACAAGGAAGTCATATAGTTCGTTAGGGTGATAACGATAGCTGGGCTCCTTCTGCTGCCGTTCCCTCACGTACTGAAGAACAGCCTGTTTGGTTTTGATCATAGCGAAGAAGCGCAGGTTGTGGTTGCGGAGGACAGTATATACCTCACGGCGCACTTCTGGCAGGTCGTCTTTGGCATGAAAGGTTACCGCCGTTTTGCGCTGATTGGGCTGCATGGAAGGCACTCCCCGAAAATAGGGGTCGGCCAGTAGATGTGCCCTCAGATCCTCCAATTCCTGTGATAGCGCTTCCACATCATCCGTATAGGCCAAGCCCAGAATGAAGTAACGGGAACAGCCATCTTGTCCAATGATGACACGGCCTTTGTCATTGAATAATACGCCGTCCCCAGCTTCGTCAACGAAATAGTGTCGCATACCTTCATGCTCCGGTGAGGTGATTACAGGCTCAAGGCTGTACCACTTTGGCCTTCATGCTGTTATACCAGAGTAGCTTTCCTGCGATACAAGCTGCTGTCTCCGGGGAAACCGATGTGATAACATAGAAGTTGAATTGATTGTAGAACCTATGATGGAAGGCAACTTCGGCAGGTCTGACCATGACACGGAAAGAGTAGATGTCTGAAGGCCAGGGATCAGGATAGGCCGACCACCCTTGATGCCAGTTGAGTCTATTAAACTCATGCTGAACCAAATGCTTCCCGATCGATATCGATTCCACTTTTTTCTTCGACAAAGGAGTCCCACCTTGGGAATCGATCCAGTCAATAGGGAATACCACAGCTTGTGCCCAATCAATTGCCGGATCACGCGATTTTCTGGCATCCCAAATTAGGCCCGCTGTTAGCTCGCGAACCCAGTTCATCATCAGCTTTTTCGACATAACGTAACTTACTTCGGGCAGCCCCCAATTCGGAGCATCGGATATCAGAGGTGCTGAGTATGCTGTGTGCTTTACTTCATGGAGATGAGGAGCCGCTTCGCGCACAGCGGTTCTGACATTGCCAGTTAACGGCCACTGTGATTGACTGTTGAGCAAAGGGATGAGTAACGCATAGACCAAAGCTTGATCGGCCTTCGATTTAGACGAGTTGTGAGCATCGCATGCTGGAACAGTAATGCTGCTTGTGTTGAAACTCTTGAACAGGAGTTTGGGAGGAACATGCTCGCGGGACGAGGCATCGGCTCCGCAATAGTAACATTGCTTGCCTTTTGGCTTCATCCGTACCTCCATGTGTCGGCGAGTGGGTACTATGGTTACAGATAGCGCGATCTGCAAAGGTCATCCCTTGATAGTCTCACCTTGTCTTTTGCGGCCCTCAGCCGGTTGACGTTCTGCCCGCTGTCCTCCGACGCACTCGGACCCGCGCAGAGGAACATCGGGGCACGTGCTATAAACTCCATCACAGTATAACATAACGCGCCTATGCATACAAGCGCTTTTGGGGTTAAACTGAGGCAGATCAAAAGGACAGATAAGGTCCAGCCGGGAGGTGCTTTGAAGCATATATAACCTTAGAGGAACGGGGCTGAGAGGTACGGGCAACAGGCTGTGCCCGGCTGAAGTGTCTGCACTTGGGCGAGGGGAAAAGTTCCGCCCTCGCCCTTTCCAGGCGGAGATAATTGTTTCGGCCCTACTCCACCCGGCTCAGCAGCGCGTCCAGCTCGGCGCGGGCGGCGTTGCTGACCACGGCGATCACCTCATCGGCGGGCTGCAACACCAGGTCGCCGCGGGGGATCAGCAATTCCCCCTTGCGAATGACCACCGCCAGCACCGAATCGCTTGGCAGCGGCAGGTCGCTGATGGCCTTGCCCGCCGCGGGGGAGCGGACGTCCACCTTTTCCTCCACCAGCGCGAACTGCCCCTTGCGCAGCTTGACCAGGGTGAGCATGTCGCCCATGGACATCTCCTCCATGATCAGCCGCCCCACCAGGTTGGCCTGATCTAGCGCCACGTCCACCCCCATTTCGGGCGTATACAGCCAGGCGTTGAGGGGGTTGTTTACCCGTCCGATGACGCGCGGCACGTGAAACTCGAACCGGGCCAGAGTAGTTGCCACCAGGTTCGCGTCATCCTCGCCGGTCACTGCGGCCAGCACGTCCGCCCGGCGAATGCCCGCCGCCTCCAGCGTGTCGGGGTCTGCCCCGTTCCCCAGTATCACTACTTCTTCGGGCAGATAGCGGTGCAGCCGCGGCACCTGCACCTCGCTTATCTCGATGATCCGCACCCAGTGCCCCTCGTCCAGCAATAGCATCGCCAGGTGCCTGCCGACCTTGCCTCCGCCCACAACGATTACGCGCATGGAACCCTCCTGCTCATCGCCATCGAAACATGGCCCCGATTCGCCCCCAACCTCTGCGCGCCACGATGGCGCGGCTACTGCGGGGCCGGAAAGCATCAGACATAGCCCAGCAGATCCCGCAATTGCTCGGTAGCGCCCGCCGCCACCGTCAGATGCAGCACGTCCCTGTCGCGGAAGATGGTTCCCGGCGAGGGGATAAACGTCTGGTTAGAGCGGCTGATGGCGATCACTTGAATCTCGCCGGGCGCGGTCAAGTCGCGCACCGCGTGGCCCACCAGATGCGAGGGGACCTCTAGTTCCATCACCTCCACGCCGCCGGTACCCAGGGCGCGCGATTCGCCCATCGCGGAATAGGTCAGCATCTCGGCCAGGCGCTCCACGCCCCACGGCACAGGGGCGATGGTCTGCACTCCCAGGCGGCGGTAGATGTCGGCCTTGCGCGGGTCGTACAGGCGGGCGACTACGCGCGGCACGCGAAACACCAGGTGGGCGATGCGGGCGATCACTGCGTTGGTCTCGTCCGCCTCGGTCACGGCGGCGAGGCCGTCGGCCCGCTCGATGCCCGCGTCCAACAGCACCTCGCGGTCAAAGCCGATGCCGGTTACCGTGCGCCCCTGGAAATTGGGGCCCAACCGCTCAAAAGTGGCGGGGTCCCGATCGATCACGGTGACGCTGTGTTGTTGAAGTAGCAGCGTCCGCGCCAGCCCGCAGCCCATGCGCCCGCAGCCGATAATGATAATTCTCATCTTTACCTCTCCTTACGATCGCCTCCTCACAAAGGCCTTGCGGATTTCGTCGGTGATCAGCAGCAGCGGGGATAGCGCAAACAGGAACAGCCAGTTGCTCAAGGGAAAAGCCGCCGTGCCGAATATATTCTGCAAGGGGGGCAGGTAGACCAGAGCAAAGATTATCACGATTTCGCTGGCAATGCCAACCCAAATCAGCGGGTTGTTGGTCAGGCTGTAGCGGAAGAAGGACACCCGCTCGGTGCGCTGGGCGAACAAGTTGCCGATCTGGGTGGTCACCACGGCGGACAGCGCCATAGCCGTGGCTGAGAGATAAAGTAGTCCCTCGTCGGGCAGGTTGACGAATTGCCCGGCAAAGCCGTTGGTCCAATACTGGTAATAGAAGGCGGCCATGGCGGCTGCGGCCTGCACAGGGCCCAGGATCAGGTAGGCCCGGCGCAACAAGGGGCCGTTGATCACATGCTCCTTGAGGCTGCGCGGCGGGCGGTCCATCAAGCCCGGCTCCGGCGGATCTGCCCCCAGCGCCAGAGCGGGCACGATGTCGGTGCCCAGGTCAATCGCCAGAATTTGCAGCACAGTCAGGGCCAGGGGGATAGCGCCCCCGCTGAGCACGAACAGGATAAAGGGCACCGCCTCCGGCGTATTGCTGGTCAGGATGTAGGTCGTAAACTTTTTAATGTTGGCATATACAGCGCGGCCCTCTTCCACCGCGCTGACGATGGAGGCAAAGTTATCGTCGGTGAGGATCATGTCGGCGGCTTCTTTGGCGACGTCCGTCCCGGCGATGCCCATCGCCACGCCGATATCCGCCTTTTTGAGCGCGGGCGCGTCGTTTACCCCGTCTCCGGTGACCGCCACGATCTGCCCCATAGACTGCAAGGCGCGCACCACGCGCAGCTTGTCCTCTGGGGCGGAGCGGGCGAAAATCACCTCCTCCGACAGGGCTTGCTGGAGTTCTTCCTCATCCATATGGCTCAGGTCCACGCCAGTGATGATGCGCACCTGGCCGTGAACAATGCCGATGCGCCGGGCGATGCTCTCGGCAGTCAAGCCATAGTCGCCGGTGATCATGATCACGCGGATACCAGCGTCGCGAGTGCGGGCCACGGCGTCTACCACTTCGGGGCGTGGGGGATCCATCATGGCGACCAGGCCCAGCAGGGTCAAGTCGCGTTCCACCGATTCGGGCGTGCAGGCGCTCAAGGGTTGCAGCCCGGAGCAGATCTCTGGCACGCCGCTGGCCGCCACGGCCAGCACCCGCAAGCCCTGGCGGGCGTAGGTGTCGTTGGTTGCCATGATCCGCTGCCGCCAGGTATCGTCCAGGGGGAGGTCTTGACCGTTGATGCGGATGCGGCTGGATAGGTCTAGCACTTCCTTGGGCGCGCCCTTGGTATAGCCGACCATGGCGGTTTCGGTCTCGTTGATGACGGACATGCGCTTGCGCCGCGACTCGAAGGGCAGCTCGCGCAGGCGCGGGCGCTCCTGGGCTATCTCGCCCAGGTCCAGCCCGCCCTTGACGGCCGCCACCAGCAGGGCGGCTTCGGTGGGGTCGCCCAGGATGGACCAGCGAGTGGAATCCTCGTTGGGAGGGTTAAGCCGTGCGTTATTGCACAGGGCGGCGGCTCGCAGCAGCTCGGTCAGATCCTGGTCGGTGCGGGGGGGCACGGGTTGCCCCTGCTCGTCGATGATCTGGCCCGTGGGTTCATAGCCGACACCGGTAAGCTGCCAGTCGCGCCCGCCGAACCAGACATTGCGCACGGTCATTTCATTTTGGGTGAGGGTGCCGGTTTTGTCCGTGCAGATCACCGTCGTGCTGCCCAGGGTCTCTACGGCGGACAGGCGTTTGACCAGGGCGTGGCGGTCGGCCATGCGCTGGGTGCCCATCGCCAGGGCCAGCGTGACGGTAGGCAGCAGCCCTTCCGGCACAAAGGCCACGATCATACCCAGAGTAAAGATAAAGCTCTCGGCCAGAGCCACATCAGTCAGCAGGATAGCCAGGATGAAAAACAGGATGCCGACGCTCACCGCCACTATGCTGACCACGCGGGTCATGCGCTCCATTTCCTTTTGCAGTGGGCTGAGATCTCCGCTCACCGCCTGGGTCAGGTTGGCGATTCTGCCGAACTCGGTGTCCATGCCAGTGGCGGATACGACGGCTTTGCCCGTGCCCGCGGCCACGTTCGTCCCGGCGAAAACCAGGTTGGGGTATTCCAACCGGGCCATATCCTCGCGCATGACGGCGTCCGCGATCTTGCGCACGGGCCGCGACTCGCCGGTCAGGGTAGACTGGTCGGTGCGCAAGGCCGATTCCTGCACCAACCGGGCGTCCGCCGAGATGCGGTCTCCCTCGGCCAGCAGCATTACATCACCGGGCACCATTTCTTCTGCCAGAATGCGTTGCTCTATGCCGTCGCGCAACACGCGGACGTAGGAGGGGAGCAGCTTGCGCAGGGCTTCGGTGGCGCGCTCGGCCTTGAACTCTTGCCAGAAGGCGAACAGCCCGTTGATCACGTTTACCAGCCAGATGGCGATTGCCAGCTCGGGCAGCCCCGCGAACAAGGCCACGATGCCGCCCACCCACAGCAGGATCGCCATCAGGTGGGTAAAGTTGGATAGGAAGCGCAGCCAGAGCGATGGACCTTTGACTTCGCGCAGCACATTGCGGCCATAGCGCTCCAGTCGCTCCTCGGCCTCGGCCTGCGTCAACCCATCGGGTCGACTATCCAGAGTAGCATAGACCTGCTCACCAGGCAGTGCCGCCACATCTGGGGCGGGTGGTTCTGTATTCGTTGTTCTTCGGTCCATTATCTTACTCACAAATCCCAAGTTCCGTCTATCACCCAGCCGATCTTTTCACGGTTCTCCGGGGCGCGCTCATCCTCGCGCCAGTCGCACACAGCGTGACGGCGTCACAAAAACCGTGACGGCGTCAGAAACAGCGTGACGGCATCACAAACAGCGTGATGGCATCACAAACAGCATGACGGCGCCACGAACGACATGGCGGCGCCAAGCCGGGACGACGAGCGGTGTCAAAGGCATGTTGGCACCAGAGAGGGAAACGCCAGGCTCGGTGCCAGTAGCGGGAGGAGACGTTGGGTGCAAGAGGCAATGGGGGCAAGTCGTTCCTGTGTCCCCGGAATCACCCTCTCTGCAACGCATCCGTCTCAGGTGCGTTGCAGAGCGCATTGTACTGCATCGTTGAAGCGAATGCAAAGGGCGGTTTCACTGAAAAGCATAAGCTCGTATTATATACACTTGTGTGCGTCGATTCCTTATGTTATACTGGACGCGTAGTTGACCCACGGGTGGCCGGAGGCTTGCCGACCACTGGCGCTCTGATGATGCCAACACCCTCACCTGCCGTTTGTCCCTTCCGCGTTGCGCCCCTTACCGTTGCTTTCCATACGTGACACATTCTACCCGAACCATGCTCTCACGGTGCGCTGGTCGCCACATTCCCGTCGTGACCACTGTGCGTCGGGCGTGAGCTTGTCCCTGGGTCAACGGCAGGCGCAGCCAGATGGTCTGCCGCCGTAAGCGATCCGATATCTCGATGCAAGACGGAGAAGAAATTGGAGCACAAGCGAGGTGAGAGAATGCAGGTCGATGAAATCAAGAAGCAAGAGGAGGAGGAAGAAGAACTCAAGCAGGAAACTCTGCGCGTGTACGTAGCATTTCGGGGCGGATTCTTTCGACGGCTACGCGAGTTTTCCGACAAGGCGGTGGAGATTGGTCTGGGGGGGGCATGTGCGTGCAGCGAAACCGATCTGGATGGGGGGATTTTGCAGCTCGAGTTCACCCTCAACAGGGCCGATCTGGTGATCATTGCCCCGTCGGACATTTACTGGCTGCGCGACCTGGATGGCCAAGATTCATATGGTGACAGGCTGGCAGGCAAGTTGTTCCTGTACCGCAGTCGCAGCGCTGGGGCCAAGCCTAGCATTGACGTGGCGGTGGAACGGCTGCTGAATGGCCGGTATGTGTGCGAGATGCTCTGCTATTCCGAGGAGGGCGAAACCACCTCGCTCTTTCGGGAGTGGCTGGAGATGGACGCCAGTGGAGAGGCCGGTGAGCATGCGGCCGACCGGTTAATCGAGTATTTTTATGGCCTGAAGAACTCGTGGCTGGATCATCCTACGTTGGGCGCATTCCTGGGGCGACGTGGGGAGGCGCGCCGGATGGGCTTTACCACCTCTTTCTAACAACCGCCTGAGCGAGCACCCGTTTCGTCCCCATCACCAACTCACGTGTCGCGTACTTCTTCCGACGGAACGACCAGGGATTAATCATGGAGTGAAATGGTTAGTTTACAAATTATTACTGATCTGGCATAATTCCTGGTCCGAGGAATCCCGTTTTGGGGATTTCGGGTCTGGGGGCATCTATTGGACGAGAGAGATAAGCAGGGGAATCAAAAAGAGCGTCTGGGCGGATTGTCCGAGGCGTACATGTCAGAGTTGTTCCACGTTGTTCATGATCGTGCCGCCATAGGCATCGAATTGGTGGCGATGGACGGGCGCCTCATGGACGTGAACCAGAAGTTGGCCGATATGCTGGGCTATACCCGCGAGGCACTGATCGGGCGACCTATCGCGGATCTGGTGCATCCTGATGACTGGGCCAGGGAGCAAAAGCTGCTGGACAATCTCCTGGCTGGAGAGATTCCTAGTTACACCATCGAGGAGCGCTATCAGCGCAAGGATGGTCGGGTAATCTGGGCGCAAACGACCACCTGGTTGGTCCGAGATGCGCAGCCGCCGCATCGCATTGTCGTGTTGGAGGACATCACCGAGGGGGTGCAGGCCCGCCAGCGGATCGAGGAACTGGGCACAGTCGCAGAGCAGAGCCGCGCCCAGTTGGAAGCGGTAATCAGCAGCATGTCCGACGGGCTGAGCATTTACGATCCCCAGGGACACCTGGTACTGGCCAGCCGGGCTGGCCTGGCCATGCTTGGGTACAGCAGCCTTGAAGAAGCGCCCAAGGACCTGGCCCGCTATCCGGAAATTTTCGAGCTGAGCGACCTATCGGGGAGGCTATTGCTTCTGGCGGAATGGCCCATATCGCGGGCCTTGCGCGGGGAGGTTTTTTCCAACGTCGAAATCTCGGTGCGACGCAAGGACATTGGCCTTGCCAGGATCGGCTCCTTCTCGGGTGGGCCGGTGCGCGACGCCAGGGGCGAGATTATCTGGGGTGTCATCACGGCGCAGGATGTTACCGAACGTCACGCCATCGAGATGGAACGCGCCCGATTGTTGAAGGAATCCCGGCAGTTAGCCCAGAAGTTGGAAGCCCAAAACGTCGAGTTGGCGCACGCGCGCGAGATGGCAGAAACGGAACAGCGACGCTATCGGGAGCTATTCGAGTTCGCGCCGGACGGTTACATCGTCACCGATGAGCATGGGATCATCCACGAGGCCAACAGCGCAGCAGGGGAGGTGCTGGGCGTACCGGCGGACCAGTTGGTGGGCGATAGGCTGGAAAACTATGTCGCCAGGGAGCAGTTCGCTAGCTTTGAGGCGCTGTTGGAACACCTGGAGAAGGCAAAGCGCGTCAACGACTGGGAATTTCTATTGCAGCCCCGCGATGGGGAGCCGTTCCCGGCGTCGGTGACCGTTGCCACCGTGCGGGAGGCTTTTACCGAGACTTGTAATCGGCGCTGGTCCATCCACGATATTCGTCAGCGAGCGGAGGCGGAAAAGGCCGTGCGGGAGGCCGAGGATCGCTTTCGCAGCGTGTTGGAGAATACGCGCGATGGTGTCCAACGCCTGGATTTGTCCACCGGCAAGTATGACTTGATCAGCCCCTCGATGGAGACCATCACCGGCTTTACCCCGGACGAGTTACGGGAGATGAGCCAGGAGGATGTTGCCGCACGGGTACATCCGGACGATCGGGAGGCCTATCGCCGATACATCCGCGAAGCGCAGACCGACTCGGAAAATGTTCACCAACCTGTTGAATATCGGTGGAAGGCGAAGGATGGAACCTACCGCTGGCTCAGTTGCAGCCTGCGGGCAGCGCGCGACGAGCAGGGCCGGGCCGTCGCAGTAGTAGCCGCTACTCGAGACATCACCGAACGCAAGGAGGCGGAACAGGCCGTTCGCGAGAGCGAGACGCGCCTGCGAGAGGTGCTGGAGAACTCGCAGGATGCTATCTACCGTTTTGGCTTGCTGAAGGGGCGGCACGAGTACATTAGCCCGGCCATCGAGACCATCACGGGCTATACGCCCGAGGAAATGCTCCAGATGACCTACCGGGATCTGCTGGCCGACATCCACCCCGAGGATCGCTCCGCCTTTATCGCGCACAGCGAGGCGATGGAACAGAGCGAGGCCGAGCACCCTACGGACCGGATGGACTATCGGTGGCGAGCCAAGTCGGGCGAATATCGCTGGTTGAGCATCTCGCGCACGCTGGTCCGCGACCGTAACGGCAAGCCGATCGCCCACGTGGGCTCTGTCCGCGAGATCACCGAGCAGAAGGAGGCGGAACAGGCACTCCAGGAGAGCGAGGCGCGTCTGCGAGAGGTGCTGGAGAACGCCCAGGATATCATCTATCGCATCGATCTGGTTACCGATCGGTTGGAGTATGTGAGCGCGGTCAGCGAGCGCATCACCGGCTACCTGCGAGAGCGGCTGCTCAATATGACTCGCCAAGATATCATCTCGCTGCTGCACCCTGATGATCAGCCCGTGTACCTTGCCCGCACCGAACTGTTGCTGCATAGCGCCGAGGAACGCCCCAAGGACCGCGCGGATTACCGCTGGAAGGTTGGGGAGGGCGTATATCACTGGTTCGATCTGGGCCGCACCCTGATACGAGATGATGAGGGGCGGCCAAGGGCTCTCGTGATCAGTGCTCGTGACATCACCGAGCAAAAAGAAGCAGAGCTGGCCCTGCGGGACAGCGAGCGCAAACTGCGCAACCTGATCGACTACTCGGCTGACGGCATCTCGTTGTTGGATGAATCAGGGCAAGTGATTGAATGGAACCCTGCCCTGGAAAGGATCACCGGCATTCCGAAGGAGCAGGTGCTGGGTCGCCGCATGTGGAACATGCTTGCCGAACTCCAACTGGAGAGAGCCGAGATGGAGCCGCGCATGCGAGAGCGCATGCAGGGGCAGATCATGACTTTTCTGCAGACCGGTCAGGGCGATTGGCTGAGTCGTATTGTCGAGGGTGACATTGAGCGGCCCGATGGCACGCGACGCAGCCTGCAAGTGACCATGTTCCCCATTCAGACCGAACACGGCTGGCAGGTAGGCAGTGTCGCCCGCGATGTGACCGAGCAGAAAAAGGCCGAGCAGGCTTTGCGGGAAAGTGAGGCCCGTCTGCGCGACGTATTGGAAAACTCGCGAGATGCCATCTATCGCTATGATGTGCGGGCCGAACGGTACGAGTATTTTAGTTCGGCCATCCAGGATATCTCGGGGTATGCGCCGGAGGAACTGTTGCAGATGGACTGTGAGGAGCTTCTGGAGCAAATCCATCCCGAGGACCGACCGGCATTAGTGGCTCACAACGAAGCGCTGCTGCGGAGCGATCAGGAGCGACCCAAGGACCAGGTCGAGTACCGTTGGAAGAGCAGGAGCGGCAAGTATTGCTGGATGAGCATTCAGCGCGTGCTGATACGCGATGACCGTGGGCAACCCGTGGCCCACGTGGGGGCCATTCGAGACATCACGGAACGCAAGGAGGCAGAGCAGGCCCTGGCAGAGAGCGAGGCCCGCCTGCGCGAAGTGCTCATGAACTCGCAGGATGCCATCTACCGGTTCAATATCAAGACTAAATCCTACGATTTCTATAGTCCTTCCTCAGAGACCCTGACCGGCTTTTCCGAGCAAGAAATGGCGGGTCTGGGTTTGGAGAAGGTGATGATGAGAACGCACCCCGATGATCGGGCAGCCGTCGCATGCCGTTTGCAGGAGGAACTTCAGCAGCCCGACGCGGTTCGCCCACCGATGGAATATCGCTGGCAAGCGAAAAACGGCGAATGGCGCTGGTTCAGCGACAGTCGCCGGGTCATTACTGACGAACAGGGGCAGCCGGTGGCGCTGGTGGTGGTCAGCCGCGACATTACGGAACAGCGGCAGGCGGAAGATGTGATCCGACAGAGCGAGGCACGCCTGAAGGAATTGACGGATACGTTGGAACAGCGCGTGGCCGAGCGCACGATTCAGTTGCGAGCTCTGGCTGCGGAACTGAGCCGGGCGGAGGAGCGCGAGCGGCGGCGGTTGGCCCGCGTGCTGCACGATCACTTGCAACAATTGTTAGTGGCGGCGCGGCTGAACGTGAGCACCTTGCAGCGGCGGTTGGTGGATACGCCTCTGCATCAGACAACCGAGCAATTGGACCAGGTACTGGGGGAGGCCATTGATACGTCGCGCTCCTTGACCGCCGAGCTAAGCCCGCCGGTGTTGTACGATGCCGGTCTGACTCCTGCGTTGCACTGGCTAAGTCGGTGGATGCAGGAGAAGCATAGCCTGCTGGTGGATGTGGATGCCGAGGATTTGGGCAACAGGACCTCGGAGGGGGTCCGGGCGATGCTGTTCCAGGCGGCGCGGGAGCTGTTGTTCAATGTCGTCAAGCACGCCGGGGTGAATCGGGCTGCTGTCCGGCTGCGACAGTTGGCCGGAGATGAACTGGAACTGGTGGTCAGTGACCAGGGCGCAGGTTTTGACCCGTCACAGGTAGGCCGGGCAGAAGAGGGCGGCTTTGGCCTGTTCAGCATCCAGGAGCGGCTGGAGATGGTGGGAGGCCGGATGCAGGTGCAGAGCGCGCTGGGGCAAGGCACGCGGGTGACACTGCGCGTCCCGATGTACCCGCTGGCGACCGAGGCTGCAACGGTAGCGGCTGAGGAGGCCGTGGGGCGGCTGACTCGCGTCAGCGAAGCAGAGGAACGGGCATCCGTGCAGGCAGCGGCAATAACGGGCGAGCGGTCGATCCGGGTGCTGCTGGCCGACGACCACATTATCGTGCGACAAGGGCTGGCCCGGCTGCTCCAGGACGAGCCGGGTATCGAGCTGGTGGGCGAGGCGGACGATGGGCGCGAGGCGCTGGCGCTGACCCGCCTGGTCCACCCGGATGTGGTGCTGATGGATGTAAGCATGCCGGTCATGGACGGTGTGGAGGCGACCCAACGGATTTTGGCCGACCAGCCCGATGTGCGAGTGATCGGCCTGTCCATGTACGAGGGGGATGAGATGGCCGAGCGCATGCGTCAGGCCGGAGCGGTGGACTATGTGCCCAAGGGCGGCGACCCTGCCATGTTGGTTCGTGCCGTGCGGCGCTCGACCGAAAAGGTCCCGGCGTGAGGTGCCTTTACGGGGTCAAGGAAGGACGGCCTGGCGGGTAATCTGCGATATTACCCGCCAGGCATTTGCTTTTACGGTCGCAGGATCAAGGGCAGCGCCAGTTGGTTTTCTTCAATGACTACTTCGACCATCACCTGCACAGGCGAGTTGTCGGCCCAGGGGCTGGTGATGGTGACGCGCCCCGCATAGCGGCCAGGTGCCAGGCCCGTGTCCACATACTCTACGGTGATTTCGTCGGGGGTGCTGCCACTGTCGGGGTTGATGGACAGCCACGGCACGTCGGTGGCCGCGCTCCAGTCCAACACCTCCGCCGTGAGTTCATTCTCGATGGTCAGTATGGCGCTGGTTTCCCCTTTCAGTGGATACAGGACGATCAACGAGGGGCTGACCATCAACTGGTCGGGCACTTCCAGGTTGGCATAATCCTCCAGCACATCCAGCATGATCAGGTCGTTGGCAACCCCGCCCATGCCGTCGTCGGCGGCAAAGGTGATGGTGTGGCGGCCCACACTCAAGTCGGCAATGGCCAGGGTTTCCCCATGTCCCAGGACGCCATCCAGGTCTGAACTCCAGGTAAGCTGCTCCTCGGCCATTTTGCCGGTATCCACATCATAGGCTGATCCCTCAAAGGCGACGGTCTGGCTGATGGCTACGGTCGCTCCGTGGGCTGGTGAGAGGATCGCTACCTGCGGGAGATGGTTGGGCACGGTAAAGGTGCCGTTCGAGGTATCCGACGTGGTATGGATGCCATCGCTGGCCCACACCCGGAACAACCCTTGAGTGGTAGACCCCACGTTGGCCCCTTCTAGCTCGATGCTGGTCTCTGCGATGTCCTGGGCCAGCATCTCCCAGGTGGCGCCGTTGTCGCGGCTGTATTGCACGTTGTAGCGCAGCACGTCGCCGTCCGGGTCGTTGGCTGTCCAGGAGACGGTGACAGTGGTGCCGCCCAGCACTTCGCCGCCGTTGGGCGAGAGCATGGCGATCTCGGGCGGGTTAATGCCCGCGGTCACGCTGGCCAGCAGCCCGCCAGGGCCTTCGATGTCTACCCGCGCGGTGCCTGCCGCATAAGGCACCAACTCGCGGATGGCGAGCAGTTGCGGCTCCTCTCCCGGCGTAGGATCAGGCCCCATCTCCAGGGCGGAGGGAGTGAACGCATAGCGGGCCAGTTCGGTGCCCGCGCCGTCGCGCAAGACGATGGCATAGCTCCCCTGACTCGGTGGGATGATCTCGCCCGCGCCAGGAAGGATGAACAGCGGGTCTAGCTGTACTACGCCCGTCTGCACATCGAGGGTGCCTGCTACGAGCAGGCGGTCGGTCTGGTTCAGCAGCCGCCGGTCGCTGAGCGCTTGCACGCTGCTGAGATTATCCTGGAAAAAGTCCATCAACCCTTCGTAGGTAAAGTCGCTGAGCCACTCATTGTCGCAGTAGGTCATCAGGTCCTTCCAGGTGGGCGGATAGATGGCCTGCGTGCCGATGTCGAACCCGTACAGGGCCGTGTTGCCCGTCAGGCTGGGGCTGATACGCCCACTGGTATAGGGGTAGGCCGGTCCGCCGCCTGCCCCGCAGTAGTTGGCGTGGCCGCGGCCATAGGTGTGGCCCAGTTCGTGGCCTCCATACCAGTCGCCATAGCTACCATCGAAATCCCAGCCCCAGGTGCCGGTGCCCGTAGGGCCGGAGGCGACCCAGGCGGGGATATCCATGGCGCAGCCGCGCATAAAGCCCGCCCCGTCGCTGACCATCCCATAGTAGTGGGCATCCCAGGGCACGCTGGAGAAGACGATGTCCCAGACCTTTTTACTGAACAGGGCCGAGTTAACCTGCCCGCAGTTCGGCGTGGTCAGGTCGCCGCTGGCGTTGACCGCGCCATTGCCATAGTAGTAGGAGCGCAACGTCACGTCCAGGTCATTCAACGGATAGGCCCGCTCGAGCCAATCCACCAACTGGTCGCGGTGTGAGGTGGGAGGATAGTAGGTAGTGCTCCCCACCTTGTAGCCCACGCGATAGACGACCAGTGGCACGCTGGGCACTGTCTCAAAGCTCACGCTGGTCGAGATACTGTTATTGGCATAGCTCCACTCCATCGGGTTGCGCTCCGGGCGCAGCCAGGGGAGGAGGGGGTTCACGTAGGCGGTAATGTGGACGGTTCCCTCGCGATAACCGGACGGCAACTCGAACAGGAAGGCGTGGTCGCGCGTGGCTCGGTCGGGCGAGGTGCGCACGCTGATCTGGCCCCCTGGGTTAATCGGCCCCAGCAAGGTAGCGTTAGCGCCCCGCTCTACGTAGAGCATGGCCCAGGTGGGATGTGTGCCGGTGGTGGAATGCACGTGCAGCCGCACAAACGTGCGTTTGTCCTTCACCAGGCGCACGCTGTTGTTCAGGTCTTGCACGACCTGGGTGACCTCGATCTTGTCGGCGATCAGGTCGGTACTGGGGGTAGGCGTGCGGGTCGGAGTGTTCGTACGCGTTGGTGTCCTGGTAACCGTCGGGGTGCGCGTGCGCGTCGGCGTATAGGTGGACGTCGGCGTGCGCGTTGCCGTAGGGGTAGGGCTGGGCGTCGCGCTGGGTGTGGGGCTGACCCCTGGTCCTACGGGCGCATAGTACAGGTCGTCGATGTGTTCGCTCAAGGCGGTGTTGCCATAGTCGATGGTTACGCGCCAGATGCGTCCCCCCGAATCGTGGAGGCCAGCGAAGAGGGTGGTCGCTTCTGGAACGCCGGGCACGCGCACCTGACAGACGATAGCACCCGCGGCGTCGTAGGCGGTGATCAGGGCGGTGGGTTGCAACGTCCCCCCGTTGCCCAGATAAAAGCCGACGTGGGTCTTGGGCGCGTTGAAATCGATGATCATGGGCACATTGGCACTGGATTCAGCGACGGCATCATTGATGGCTACGTTGGGCGGGGAATGGGCCTCGCCCGGTTCGTTGGCATAGATCAAGGCGCGGGTCAAGTCCGAGTTCTCAAAGGTGACCCCATGCGCCGCCAGGTAGGATGTGCCGATGACTGCGCCGTGAGTCAAGTCGTCAAAATCGATCAACCCCGGCGAAGGGATTTGATCCGGACTGGTGAGCCCCTCGCAGAAGGGCGTGGCCGTGTTGGTAGGTATGGTGGTGGGTGTGCGGGTCGGTGTGAGGGTGGGGCGCGTCACGGTATACTCGATGGTCAGCCGGGGGGCGAGTTCCTCGCGGGAGTAGAACTGGCGGCCACCGATTGTTTCACCGTCCCCGTATAGCAGGATGCCCTCGTTGCGTAGTTCACCCGAAGCCCATGCCTGCGCGATATGGAGCACGTCCCAGCTTTTCCAGCCGTCTTTGGTGTCCAGGTTGGTTGCCGGGTCTTTCAGGTAGGTGGAGGGCGGCTGAGTATTCCAGGTGACGCCCGCTTCCTTCCAGCCTTCGGTGATGGCATTGGGTCGGACGCTGTAGATCTCGGCGCCGGTAAATTCGAATTGATAGAGCTCTAGCTTGGCGGAAATCACCTCCGCGTCGGCAGGTAGCTCCTGCAGGTCGAACCAGAGCAATGTCCAGGCGTCGTACGGGACGCGTTGTTCCGCCATGCGAGCTACAGCAAGGGAATACTCCTTGCCATAGTTTTTATCGGGGTATTGCTCGCTGATGGTGGTGTCCATGGCCGCCGAGAAGGTGGTGGAGGCGAGTGGGGCGACGGCCAGCGGCTCTTGCGCCGAAGCGGCTGCCGGGGCGGCAAAGCCTGACCAGGAATTGAGGAGCAGCAGGGCAAACAAGGCGAGTGGTACAAGCGCGGCAAAGCGAATCTTGTGCATGGATCGGTTCCCCCCTGTGAAATACGATCAAGCGACAATAAGCGGAACGGATAGCAAGCGAGATGGTAAACGGAATAACAAGCGGGACGACAAACCGCGCGATGCGTCGAGGCCCAGGAACCGCCACAACCAGGGCTGGCTGCGATGACAAGCGCAGGATAGCACAACCGGCTGGGGGCGTCAATGGCTATAGCACGTTGGGGGAGGGGGGAACGGCGGGGGGAATCGTGTATGGGGTGGAGGTGTCAGCATATATTCACGTATCTAGCAAAAGTAGGAGCAGGCGGGGCCTCTCAAGACCGTATTCGACCGCTTGAGGAGAAATAGGGCACTTTCATCCCGCGTAACTCGACGAATTCTCGCTTTTCAACCATTACATATATATCAAACCCTTGCGCCGGAGTCGGAACTGTGGTATATTGTGTATAGGTCTATTTCTCAATTAACGGGTTTGCATTTGTTTAATTTATTTGAATCTCCACTTCATTCCGCAAACACACTCTGGATACCCTAGTCATCGTACACATGGAGCGGCTATGGACGTTTCGAGACTCGTTCGCAACCCCCAGATCACGAAATCCGAGATCGGTGGCGAGGCCCTGTTGCATTCGGTTGGTTCGGAGCAAATCCACTATCTGAACGCCACGGCCAGCGTGATCTGGGACCTCTGTGATGGTCAGCATACGCTGGAAGATATGGAAGCCGCTTTGCGGGCCAGCTTTGCGATTCCAGCGGAAGCCGATGTGCAGGCCGATGTGCAGCGCACCCTCGAATCGCTGGTAGACAAGGGTCTTTTGCAACTCGGCGAGGATTAGCGCCCCCATAGAGGAAACATGCCATGCCCACCGTCAGTGTGATTATTCCCACGCATAACCGGGCGCGCCTGCTGGTCGAGGCGATTCAGAGCGTGCTCGATCAGACGTACGCTGATTTCGAGGTGCTCGTCGTGGATGACGGCTCGACGGACGACACCGCCGACGTCGTGCGCGGCATGGGTGACTCGCGCATACGCTACCTCTACCAGGAGCATGGCGAGCGCAGCGCGGCACGCAACCGGGGATTGGCTGAGGCGCAGGGTGCCTATATCGCCTTCCTGGATGACGACGACCTATACTTACCGCATCATCTAGAGGGTTCGGTGGATTTCCTGGAGGCGCACCCGGATGTCGCTCTGGTGTGCGGAGGCACGCAGTTGATGGATGTGGAGGGCATAGTCCAGATCGCTGCACGCCCCTGGGTGAACCAGCCGGAACCCACGCTTTTGAACTGTGCGATGGGGCGATGTTACCTGCACCCTTGCAGCGTGTTGTTCCGCCGTCAGATCTTGGAGTGCATGGACCACTGGTTTGACCCGACTTTCCATCTAGCGGAGGATTACGATTTTTTCTTCCGCATGGCGCTGGTGGGCCGTTTTGCCTGGCTGCCGGAGGTAGTGGCTTCCTATCGCGTCATCCATACGGATCGCTCGCCGAGTCTCTATCTCGAAGCTCGACAAGCCGCACACCGCATGCTGGACAAGCTGTTCGCGCGGCCCGATCTACCCGAGGAAGTGCGGGCTGCCCGCCTGCAGGTCTACCTGCAGATGCGCTTTTTCAACGCCTGCTCCGCGTATTTGTGCGGTTCACCCACCTGGGGAAAGCGGGAGTTGCTACACGCACTCCTGCTTGATCCGGCACTGGGCGAGGAGACTGCACGTCTCTTTGTCGAGTCCGTATCAAAGGCAGCGCCGGTTCGCTGGTCAGTGCATGATCCTCATGCCTATGTGGACTATGTGTTCGACCATCTCCCTCGCCCGCTGGCAAGTTTCGATCGCTATCGCCACGAGGTACATGAGACGGTAAGGGCGCGGGGTGATAGTGAGCTTGCTCCCACAGACGGCCAGACCGGGTAGGCTGCATTGCGGGGGAATCCCGCGCGCCAAGCCCGTTGGCAATTGCCTCGCGTTGGACGTCGTAACGAGCCTTGCTTATGCATCAGAAAGGAGTGTGTACCATGAAGGAACTACCCGTGTACGAGGTTCCCCAGGTGATCAGCTTCACCGAGGAGCAGATTCTCGATGAGATGGGGCCTGCTGGCCTGCGTATGCCGCCTCCCGTTTCTCCCATCTAGCCATTAGCTGATCTCGGGCTTGGCCCTTATTGCAAAGGCCAAGCTCGAGAGGATGTTACGGCAAGGTCGACATGTCAATTGTGACTGCAGGCTGTGTCCCGCAGTCACAATTGCTGTTGGCCCACAGGGGCACCGCGTTTTTCCAACCTTGATTGGCTTCTCCAAGGTAACAGGATCTAGGCGCATAGTTGCGACAGGATATGATGCACGAGCGAATCACTCTGCGCTTTTTTGATGTCGAACTGGTTCTCTGGACCGACTCCCCGATGGTTGCCGCCGTTTGCGCCAGCCTCTACGGGCGCTTTCTGGAGGATGGCGGCAATCCCGCGCCTGTTGCGCGTGTCTGCTGTGCCGTACACGCCCGCGAGGATAATCCCTGGGGCGAGCCGGTGCTGATCATCGATGGAGTGAAACAGCCGTTGCCGCAGTGGCCCTTGTGGGAGGGGGACGCCTGTGACCGGGCCGTGAGGGCTGCCCTCAGCCGGGTGCGCAGCCATTGGCTCGTCCACGCGGCGGCTGTGGCTCGCGGCAATAGGGGTATCCTGCTGGTCGCCGACGCCAACCACGGCAAGACAACGCTGGCGTTGGAATTGGTGCGCCGGGGGTTTGGGTTCCTGGGGGACGATTTCATCGCCCTGGGGCGAAAAGATCGCCGGTTATACGCTTTCCCCAAGAGCCTGCGCCTGTGGCCCAAGACGTTGCATCAGTTTGGCTTTGGCGATCTGGCCGAGCGGGCATTCTTCTGGGCTTACAAGTACCAGATTGATATTGAGACGCTATACCCGCATCACCTGGCTGCTCCTGTGCCCCTGACGGACATTATTCTGGTGCGTGACCCATTAGAAGCTTCAGAGGGGCAGAACGATGGCATGGACCACAACCTGGACCTGCTGCCAGAACAGTGCGATGATGCGTTGCTGGATGCCGTGTGCCACCTGGAAGGAGTGAGCCGGGTGCGGGCTACCAGCCTGGACGGTCGCATCGGCATTCGGGTGCGCACGAGAGACCGCACTAAGACAGTATCGCAGGTGCGGGCGTTGTGTGAGGCACGAGGCATACGGATACTGGACTATGCCGATCGCCTGGAGGTCATGCCCGATTTCTTGGGCCCGGCAAGCCTCTCAAGCCTATCTGGCCGGGCCGCGGTGTTTGCCATCTGGCAGCGGCTGCGGGGCGGGGTTGGTCTCGTCCCTGGCGAAACGGATGAACCAAAGCACGCGGCGCGCCTGTTCATGGAACTGGCTTCGACGATCTCATCGGCGCGCTGCCACGAACTGCGGCTTGGGCCGTTGCAGGAGATGGCTGATCTGGTTTGCGGCCTGGTGAGCGAGTAGGCATCATGCTCCCGAAACCTTCCCTCGGATGCAGTCTATGACGAACCAACCCTCGAACAGCAACACCCCATCCTCTCCCGAACGCCCAACGACGGCGGGCGTTCCTCCGGCGATTGTGCAGGGCGCGCTGGCGGCGTGGCGTCAAACGGGAAAGCAGCACGTCTTTTGCCTGACAGGCAGCAGTATGCAGCCGCTGATCCACGAGAGCGACACGCTCCTGGTATCGTTCATCTGGCAGCCATTGCGCCGAGGGGATGTGCTGGTTTTCCAGTCTGGCAATAGATTGGTTGCCCATCGCGTGCTGCGTTGGCGGGCGGGTGCCGATGGGATGATGGTATGGACCAAAGGCGACAACGCCCCATATCCTGATCCCCCGATTGCGGAAGGCGAGATCGTGGGGCGGGCCGTGGCGATCCGCAAGGCGGACCGGGAGATCCGGCTGGATACCCGCCGCGAGCGGGTGTGGGGCTGGCTGATTGCCAGCAGCTCCCTGGTCGGGTTGGCGTTACGTCGCGTGGGGCGGCGGCGGGTTTCGCTCCCGTCGTGGCTGTCGCCCGGCAGGGCGGCCCACGCTGCGCACTGTTGGTTGCTAGGCATCGCCAACGGTATTCTGGGGCACACGGCGGAACAGCCGCGCCAGCGTCTATCCGCCGATGCCCCTACGCAAGATGCGGATGAACCGCGCCAGGAAGCAAAAGGCTAGGCTTGCGCCCGCTCAAGAGTTGGCGGGCGCGCAGATTGGCGTTCGGGCCAGTCTCACCGCCTATTTGCGCCTGAGCGGAACCAGGATGGTGAGTGTCCCATTGGGGCCGGGCGACATGTCGGGCGGATAGTATTCCATCGCCGGGCGTCCCTCGTCCTCCACATATTTGGACGCGGGCAGCCATTGGGAATAGATATTGCCCCAGATCTGTCCGATGGTGGACATGGTGCAGGCAAAGGCCGCGTATGCACCTCCCGGCACCGCCCGCAGCGTCAGCCCTTCGGGCACGTCGGCCACTTTCCCCACCAGCATCCCGGCGATAAAATCGACCATCCCCGGCTCGTCGGTGCCATAGTAGACCCCATAGTAGCCAGGCTCCACCGCCAGCGCCTCCACGACTTGCTCGTAGGGGGCAAAGCGCTTGCCCCACAACTCGCCATAGTCGGCATTCATCGGGTTGATGCGGGCCGTGATCCCCATCACCTGGGCGTTTTTCCGTTGCACAATCTCGACGTGCATGTCCTCTGCTCCTTCTGCCAGATTCCAATACCTTCCGCGTCCTCCCGCGGTGGGCCCTTTTCCGCAGGCGGATATACCGCCATTGTAGCACAGGTACCTGTCAGAATGTGGCATATTTGGAGCCAATTTTAGAACGCTTGTTCTGTTATCGTGCCCTCTATTCCCACGTTACCTTGACCACGTCATTGAGCGGCGTGCGCTGGGCGGCGGTCAGGGTAAGGCGCAGTTGCCCCCCGGCGTGTGTGTGCGGTAGCTCTTCCCCTGTGCGTAAGAGCTGCACACGCGCGGGCCGGGGCACACGGTCCACCACGGCCTCGCCGACGTGTTCCGGTAGCAGGTGTAGATACCAGGTCCCTGCGCGGGCGGTGATGGGCACGTTGGCGCGATCATCCCCCGGTGTCGGTCCTGCGCCGATCACGGATTCGCGGCTGTGGGCCATCCACTCGGCCAGTTGGGCGCAACCCTCATAGAACAAGGGGTGCATGACGCCCTCCCCCGAAGGGCCGACGTTACATAAAAAGTTGCCGCCCCAGGCCCGGCAGCGCACCAATGTTTCCATTACCCAGGTCAGCGGGCGGTAGTGGGGATCGTGGCTATAGCCCCAGCCGCCGTGTCCGCCCTGCCAGATGTGGCACAATTCCCACCAGCCGGTGGGCCGCTCGTCGGTAAAGCGGCACTCGGGCGTGGTATAGTCCCCGGTGTGGCCCCAGCGGTTGTTGACCACAATGTGGGGTTGCAACTCGCGCACCCGCTGCAAGGTCTCCAGGGTGCGATAGTCGGGGAGGCCGGGGAAGCCGCCCCCGTCGAACCAGAACAGGTCCAGCTTGCCATAGCGGGTGAGCAGTTCCTCGATCTGGCCCATCGTATACGCGTACCACTCGTCGGCCAGCCTCTCATGGGCGGCCAGATCGGGAATTACGCGGGTACCGCGCTGGTTGTAGTCGAAATCCACGTCGCCGATGGGATAGTTGGGATAGTGCCAGTCGGCTGGGGAGAAGTAAAAGCCCACGCGCAGGCCGTTGGCGCGGCAGGCCTCTACAAAGGGGGCCAGCAGGTCGCGCCCGCCCAGGTATTGGCGGGTGCTCAGGTCGCCATAGGCCGTGGGCCAGAGGGCATAGCCGTCGTGGTGCTTGGAGGTCAGCACGGCGTAGGTCATGCCCGCCGCCTTGGCCGCCTTCAACCATTTGTCCGGGTCGTACTGCTGCGGGTCGAACGCGCGCGCCAGGGCATAGTACTTTTCCGGGGGGTGATAGTTCGAGTCGCCGCCTGCGGGATAGTCCTTGATCATGGCCCAGGAGGGCTGGATGCCCGGCACGCTGTGGATACCCCAGTGCATGAACAAGCCAAAGGAAGCTGTAGGGAACCACTGCGCGTCCGGATGGGTGGTGCGCTGGAACTCGGATTGTGACGTGTCCTCTTTCATGGTGTGCTCCTTACATGACATGGTACGCGGCCAGTTTGCGAATCTGTGGGGTAGCGATCTGCTGGGTACAGCGCAAACGCAGGGCACGTAAAACCATCGGCTCGATCTGGTGGATGCGCTTGTGGCCGATACAGGTGCCCCGGTCCAACTCGCGCCAGTCCTGCCCGGCCTCTGGCAGCGCCTCCAGCACATACGCGCGCACCCGCTCCCCTTGGGTGATGTCCTCCTGAAGGATGACGTGGTCCACGAGCGCAGGGCGGCCCAGGTCGAGCAGCACTTGCTCCCCCTGGCCCGAGGTCTCGCCAAGCATGTTGCTAAAGCGACGGGCGATGGTCTCGCCAAAGGCCCGAAACTGGGCCACATCGGCGTCTGGTACCAGCCCGCGATCGTCGATCACCATGCCGAATAACAGGTTCGTGTTGCGCCCCACTGAGCAGTCATACAGGTCCAGCATCTCCTCCAGAGAGTACAGGTATTGCTCCTCGTTCGCCTGCCAGAACCAGCGCCGCTTGCGGTTGGGTACGTCTGACTCGGCGGGTGCCCAGATGCTGCCGTCAGGGTCCCCCGGACCATACTGGGGAAACTCGGCGTCATCTTCGCCACCCATGTGAGTGGTGCTCCAGCAGGGATAAGGGGCCACGCCTCGCTCGTTGCTCACCCAGCGGATCAGGGAGCGCGTGCCTGCCGGACCCTGGAATACCACGGCCTGGGGCTGTAGTTGGTGCAGCAGCGAGGCGATGTCGGGGCCGCCCTGGGCCGGGGGCAAGACGCCGCCATCAAACCAAATCTCGAACAGCTTATCATAGCGGGTCCACAGCTCGGTGAGTTGCTGCAGGACGATGGTGTTATAGCGCTGCTGCTCGGCAGGGTCGCCGGAGCGCATCCGACCGGGGTTGTCTACGTTGCAGTAGGCGTTGCAGGAGGCACTGTAGTACAGGCCCGGCTTGAGGCCGTATTTGGCGCAGGAGCGGATGAAATCGCCCACCATGTCCCCCTGGCCGTTTCGCCAGGGCGTGCTGCGAACGCTATAGTCGTGGGCTTGAGTGGGCCACAGGCAAAAGCCGGAGCAATGCTTGGCCACCAGCACGGCATATCGCGCCCCCGCCGCCTGGGCCGTCTCCAGCCATTGGTCGGTGTCCAGTTGCGCGGGGTTGAAAATGGCCGGGTCGGGGTGATAGCCCCACTGCTCGCGAAACTCGTAGCTCGGCTCGAACACCGGGATGTCGTAATGAATCAAGACACCGACCTCGCAGTCGGCCCATTCCAACTGTTCGGGGGTGGGCAAGACAAGCTGCTGCTCGCTCATGGCGTTCCTTTCTTTTGTTCGCGGCGGTTAGCGGTTACGGGCTATCTTCTGCCGGGCTTAACTCTCGGTGTGCGGGATGATGCGAGGGGGCGCTTCCCCGGCGGCGACCATGCGCTGCACCAGCAGCGCAGCCAGCTCGTCGGCCACCGGGCGCAGGTCGGGCACCCCGATCAGGTTGCGCTGCTCGTGCGGGTCGCTCTCCAGGTCATACAGGTATTGCTCCACATAGACGGGGCTGTTCGGGTGTTCGCCTCCCTTGCGGTCGGGCGCGTCCACGCCATACTTCCAGCGGCGCGTGCGGATGGCTCGCCCCACCTGCGACTCGCTGATCTGCACAAACACCTCTTGCGGCCAGTCGGTGGCATTCCCCTGAACCAGGGGCAGAAGGCTGCGCCCGTGGAAATAGTCGGGCGCTGGTGTGCCAGCAATCTCCAGCAGGGTCGGCGGCAGATCGACCAGGCTGACCAGTTCCTCGATGACCTTGCCCCCCTGAAAGCCCGGTCCGCGCACAACCAGCGGGATACGGATGGACGCCTCGTGGCAGGAGCGTTTGTACTCGCGGTTGCGGGTGCGGAAATGGGTGCCATGATCGCTAGTATAGACGATGACGGTGTTGTCCGCGATACCCAGCGCGTCCAGTTCCGCCAGGATGCGCCCCAGGTTCTCGTCGATGTTGGCACAGATGCCGTAATAGTCGGCCAGATTCTCCCGCCAGTCCCCGCCGTGGTCGGTCAGGTCGCCGGGCACAGGGTAGTCGCGGTAGCGATCGGCGTATCCCTTGGGCGCCACGTAGCGGTCGATGGCGTACTCTGGCCCCAGGTTGGGGCGTCGGTTCTGATGGTGCGGCTCCAGATAGGACAGAAAGAGGAAAAAGGGCTTGTCCAGGGTGCGGGTGCGCAGGTATTCCAACACATGGTCGGTTTGCGAGTTCACCCGATATCCGTTGAAAGGCACGAACTGGTTGTCGCCGTCGAAGTACCCCCCGCCGTAGGGCTGCGAGCTGAACTCCAGAATGTCGGCGGCCAGCCAATAGTCGGCGTAGCCTCCCCGGCGCTCTGCGGGCACAGGCCGATCATCGGTGTCCGCCAGGTGCCACTTGCCGATATAGCCCACTTCGTAGCCTGCTTCCCGATAGAAATGGGCCAGCGTGCGGGCGTTCGGGGGCAGGGGGATGCTGTTGCGAAAGCACCCCAGGGTCGTCGGGTAGAGGCCGGTTTGCAGGCAGGCGCGGGCCGGGCCGCAGACCGGCTGCGGGGTAAAGGCCAGATCAAAGCGCACCCCCTGCTCGGCCATCCGGTCCAGGTTCGGGGTGAGGTCCATCCCGCTCCCATAGCAGCCCACGGTATCCCAGCGTTGTTGGTCGGTAAAGAGGAACAGGACGTTCGGTCTGGTGTTGGTTTGGTCCAATGGTGGCATGGGTTCCCTCCTGAGCATCCGCTATTACGATACGAGAACGATCCCCACGACAGTCAGGGCCGTGCCGACCAGCACGGTGGGAGTGACCTTTTCCTTCAAAAAGATCACGCTCAGCGGCAGGGCGAACAGGGGCGATGTAGATGTCAGGATGGCCGCCCGCGTGGGGCCGATCATGGAGACGGTGATCAAAAAGAGCACGCTTCCCAACCCCCAGCCGATCAACCCGCCCACCAGCAGGATGATCCAATCTCGTCGGTTGAGCTTGCGTAGAGTGGGCAGGGTTCTGCGGCTGGCGACCACGCCCCACAGCATCAGGGAGAGGGCCGGGGTGCGGATGGAGGCCACCATGATCGAGTCCAGCCCCTCCAGGCCTGGAGCGACGAGCATCATGGACACAGCCCAACAGAGGGAAGCCAGCAGCGCCAAGATCACCCCAAAGATCGTACCACGCTTCTGGCCGGGGAGTTCCTCCGGCTGTCCGTGGCGACTGGCGGGCCTGCTGATGATCAGAATGCCTGCCAGCACGAGGATCAGCCCGCCCACCACGTCCAACTGGATTTGCTCTTGCAGGAAGAGCAGGCCGAACACCAGCGTCAGGGCGGGATAGCTGCTGGCGATGGGGAAGGCGCGCGATACGCCGATGCGGGACATGCTCACTACGTACAGGCTATCGCCGATGCCCCCGCCGATGCCGATACTGGCCAGCAGGAATACCAGCTTTTGCCAGGTCAGGGCCGAATAGGCCTCCGTCCTGCCCGTAGCCAGGACGAGTAGAAGCATGGCCAACCCGCCCACCAACGCGCGCGGGGCGTTTAGTGTGAAGGGGTCCAGCTTCCTTGCGAGTTCTCGAATGGTGATGGACCCCAAAGCCCAGACGGTAGCCGTTACCAGGCCCAAGACTATACCGATCATTGCGTCAATGCCCCTTGCTGCGAGATGGATTGTCGGCGCGTGGGAAAATCGCTCGCAGCCGCGTCAGGTAATATAAGCGATAACCATCGGCGCGGGCAAATCGGGCCGGGCCGATGGAAGGTAGACGAGTTTTACCACAGAACACACAGAAAAACGGAAGATGAGATTTGACCACGAAATGCACGAACGACACGAAATAAGTGTTGGTCAAGATCAGGTTGCACACTTGAGCGTGAGGGGATGGTCTCGTAGGCGCGGTTTCATACCGCGAAAAAACCGTATTCCAGCGCAGAACGCGATGGCGGAACCACGGTTCCGAGGAAATCGTGCCTACGATAAGCACAACAGCAATTGCCCTCAATCAACCGCTTACCCATGTCTGTGTAACATCCGCTTGACCAATACAACTTTCGTGCCGTTCGTGTATTTCGTGGTTCAAGTCCGCCTTTCCTTCGGTGTGTTCTGTGTATTCTGTGGTCTATCTTCCCCGCCGTGTGAGCTTGAAGGCAGGCGGCAGATATGGTTAAATGGGGCCGATCTTGGTAGTATGGCTATCCAACAGGAAAGGGGGCGAATGATGGAGTATCGCCGACTAGGCAAGTCAGGACTCAAGGTATCACCGGTCTGCCTGGGGACGATGACCTTTGGCCGCGAGGCCGATGAAGAGATGTCGTACAATCTGATGGACCGCTTTGTGGACCTGGGCGGCAATTTCGTGGATACGGCGGACGCCTACTCCACGGGTATTTCCGAAGAGATCGTCGGGCGCTGGCTGAAGCAGCGCGGCAACCGGCAAAAGATCGTTCTGGCGACCAAGGTATACGGCGTGATGGGACCGGGGCCGAACGATGGCGGCCTGTCGCGGCTGCACATCCAGCAGGGGGTGGAGCAGAGCCTTCGCCGCTTGCAGACTGACGTGATTGACCTGTACCAGATACACCGTTGGGACCCCGGGGCTCCTCCGTCGGAAACCCTGGAGGCGTTGAACGATCTGGTCCGGCAGGGCAAGGTGCGCTACATTGGCTGCTCGAACCTGGCGGCCTGGCAGTTGAGCCAATTCCTGCATCTCTCCGAGCGCCACCACTGGTCGCATTTCGTCAGTATTCAGCCGATTTACAACGCCCTGAACCGGAGCATCGAGAGCGAAATCCTGCCCCTATGCGCAGACCAGGGGCTGGGGGTGATCACCTATAACCCACTGGCCGGGGGCATGCTGACGGGCAAGTACCATCGCGGGGAGTCCATGCCGTCCGGGGCGCGTCTGGAAGCGTTCCAGGCCTACTATGAGCGTTACTATACCGAGACGGCGATGGATATGGTGGAGGCTTTTGTGGAGGCGGCCCGACAGCGGGGCGTTTCCCCCGCCCAGTTGGCGCTGGCCTGGGTGCTGGCCGAGCGGCGCGTCACCTGCCCGATTGTGGGGGCGCGGAACGTGGAGCAGATGGACGATACTTTGCAAGGGTTGCGCGTCCACCTGACGCCTGAGGAGCGAAAGGCCGTGCCAGCCATGCCCGCCGGGCGGTGGGTGGGCCATGACCCCGTCTACGACCGTGAGTACTGACCCGCAAATGAATGAACCCGCCTATCATCAGGCGGGTTCGCTGTATCACTTTTTAGCTGAACTCCCTCACCCACCGACCCGAAGGTCGGCGCCCTCTCCCAGGGGGCGAGGGGGTCAGAACCTTCTCCCTGGGGAGGAAGGTGCGCCATGCATGGCGGCGCCATACATGGCGTGCCCCGGAGGGCGGATGAGTGGACTTGAGCTTGGCGCAATGGCTATGCCTGCTCTATCACCAACCCCTGTGCCACCACATGGGCGGGCATCACCACGGCGTCGTTGGCGGCGATGGCCGCGCGGACGGCGGGAACCCGGTCCGGCTCGGCCAAGGTAATCATGCAGCCGCCCCCTCCCGCGCCGCAGATTTTGCTGGCCGACGCGCCTGCCTGGGCGGCGGCAGCCATGATGGCATCGATCTTGGGGGTCGTCACCCCCTCGGCCAGCCCCCGGCGCAACTTCCACTCGGCGTCCAGCAGTTTGGGCAGCGTGTCGAAATCCTGGCGGGCCAGGCAGTCGCGCATGGCCTGGGCGATGGCCTTGATCTCGGCCATGCGGGCTACACTGTCCCCCTCGTTCTCGATGTAGCGCTTGAGCATGGCCCAGTTGGTGATGGACGAGAAGTGGGGGATGCCGGTATAGGAGACGATCAGTCGCTCGTTCAGGCCGTCGATCAGCGCGCTGTCCTGCGCGAGGGATTCCAGCGTCCAGCCGTCCACGTCGAACCACATGGCGCACACCCCGCCGAAAATGGGCGGGAAATAGTCCTGCTTGCCGGTAGGGATGCCGATGACCTGTGCTTCCACATTCGCGCCGATGTCAATGATCTGGCGTGAATCCAGGTCCCGGCCCGTGAGCGTGTTCAGGCAGTTGGAGAGGGCCATCAACAGGGCGGAAGAAGCTCCCAGCCCGGAGCCTTTCGGGGCCTGGCTGGACACGACGATGTCCAGGCCCATTTCCGGGCGGTAATATAGCAGCGCCCGTCTGACCAGATCCAGCGGACCGCCGGGTTCCAGCGCGGTCAGGGAGGCGATTTCCTCGTGGAGCCCCTGATCTTCCGAGCGAATGGTGAGGCGCGTGTCGTCTCGCGTTTCCACGCTGGCGCGGGCCTGCACGTCGATGGCGGCGTTGACGGTCAGGCCGCCGCCTTCGAACAGGTAGAGGGGATACACGTCCAGCGTGCCCCCTGCCAGGTCGATACGGGTGGGCACGGTAGCAGTAATCTTCATGGTATCATCTCCAACGTCTGGTGTAACGGCTACAGCGGCAATTCGGCTCACCGGAACATGCGGTCCGCGCCCCGCTTGCGCGGCGGGTCACCTGGGATGGCGTTATCGCGGGCGCGGGCGCGCTCGTTGGCCTCGCTGAAATACTGCTGCCACGCCTCCGGCGCGTTGGGGTCCTCCGCCCCGTGGCGGGTGATGCGCTGGCGCACCTGCACCATCACTGGCGTATTGACCGACGTCCCGGCCACGATTACCTGCCCCTTGGTGAGGGCGGGCAACTCGGTTAGCAGGTCGCGCCCCACCGACTCGACGCTCTCGGCGATGCGGGCCTGATCGACCGGGTTGACGATGCGCATGATACACTGAGTCATGCATTGTGACAACACGTCTCCGTCCAGCTTGCCGGGCCGCTGGCTGATCAGCCCCACGGCCATGCCAAACTTGCGCCCCTCGGAGAGGATTTGCTTCAGGATTTGCGTGGTGATGATCTCGGTGCCTGCCGGGGCGAAATTGTGCGCCTCCTCCATCAGGACGAACACGGGGTAGGGCAAATAGTTATCATCCCCCTTTTTGCTGCGCTGGCGGGCGGTATCCATGCGCGCCTGGTAGGCGCGGCGCAACAGGGTAGCGACGATGGTCTGCTGTTCGCGTTCGGGGATTTCGTTGAGCTGCAGGACGGTACACTGCCCCGGACGGAAAAGGTTTTCCAGGGGCATGTTCACATTGTCGTTGAAAATCCCAGAATTCTCGAACAGCGAGTTGACCCGCCAGACCAACGCGCCGATGGTGGGGTCTTCTTTCTCGTCCGGGTCGGTGACCGGCTGATCTCCCTCCCCGGCGCGAATGATCTCCAGAAATTGAGCCTTGGTCCACTGGTCTCCGTAGCGCCGTTTGACACGGCCATAGGCCCGCCCCAGTTCATAGTGCATCTTTTCTGACAGTTCCCGCAACAGGTAGCGCAGGTCCCCCAGTTCCAGGGAAGAGACGCGCACCTTGATATGCTCAGGCCGTACCACTTTGACCTCGGCCCGGTAGCCGTCTTGAGCAAATTCTGGCTGGTCTTGCATATCCACCAGCGTGTCATACTCGCCGTGGGGGTCTACCACCAGCACGGCGGCGCGGTTTTTGGGCTGCATCAACTCCTCCAGGATCACCCCGGCCAGATAACTCTTGCCGGAGCCGGTGGAGGCGATGATCGCCATATGCGTGCTGGTAAAGCCCCGCGCGTCCATCGCGACGGGCACGCGCTGACCCGGCCTGCTCAACAACGCGCCGATGTGCACCGCTCCCAGCGCATCAGGCTGCACACGGCTCAACACGTCGCCCAGCATCTCGTCCGAGGCAATATAGATGGGCGCGCCGGAGCGGGGTGGAATGCGGGGGTTCACAAAGCCCAGCGCCGGATCGTAAAAGCCGATGGTGGTGGCGGTGATCTCGAATAACTCGTGGACATCCTGCTCAAAGCCGAGCAACTCTGCCACGGCCTTGGGGGGCACGGTGGGGTCGGCCATAAAGGTGTCGGGGTAGAGCCGCAGGGGCACGCGTTTGGTGACGCGGCCCAGAATCAAGCGTTGCTCTCCTTGCACGTCGGCCTCATAGTAGACAAACTCCCCGTACTTGACCTGCTGTTCCGGGTCGGGGGCCACAAAGGTATATTCGTGCGGCGTCTCGCCGGGACCTTTGGTCGTCCCGACAGGTATGGCTGGCAGCATGGCGACTCCTTTCAGCCCACAGGCTCGACGCGGGATTTCCACGACAGGTTATTGCCCAGGATCTCCAGGCGGCGGGCTTCGGCTGGGAATAGCTCGCGCAGGTGGGCCAGGATGTGCAGCAGCAGGTGGGAGGCCAGCGGGGGCGGCATGGTGATCAGCATGGGCAGGTAGGCCAGGCGCAGGCCCGCGCTCTCCTCGTGAAATCGGATGACCTCCGGGCGGTCCAGCTTGTGCACGCGCGCATCCACGGTGGCGGCGACCACGGGCACGCCCTGCTGCACGCTGCCCGCCGCGTCCACCATCCCCAGGACGGTCACGGCCACCAGGGTCACCTTCTCGGACAAATAGTCCGGCGAGAAAATGGCCAGTTCCTCGCGGGGGGAGAGACGCGGGCCGAGGTTGCCGAACTCGGGGTTCAACAGGGTGGTGTTATTGATCACCCCCACCAGATAGCCCCCGTTGGCCTGCTCGATGCCGACAAAGGTACCGAACCCGTAATCCTCCGGCTGGGGGACGGCGGCGGCTTCGCCGGGGCCATACACCTGGCAGATGTAATCCACATGCGAGCTGGAGCTCGAAATCTTGCCGATAAACATGACGCTTTACCTTCTTCCGCGTTTGCTGTAAGCCTTGCGCGCATAGCGCAGATCCAGGCCGAGGCCATCGATGAACTCTTGCAGGGTGCGGTAGAATCGCTCCCGGTCCGCGACGGTGATGACTGCCACGGCGTCGGCGGTCTCGATGGCATAGGGGTAGCCGGTGCCCACCACACACTCGGCCCGCACCACGTCCACGACCCGGTCCAGCAGCCCCTCCTCCAGCAGCCAGGCGGGCAAGTCCAGCCGCGAGGGGGCGTTCTCGGCGGCGGTTTTCAGGTAGAGGAAATGCACCCGCTCGTAATAGTCCCGATCATCGTCCCGCTCGAAGAGGCTGTCATTTCGCGCGCAGACAAACGCCTCGGTGCGATCTCCCCAGCGCATCTGGCTGCGGAGCAGGGCGCTGTCGCTGATGTGGGGGCGCGTGGTAAAGCCCCTCAGGCAGCTCAACATGGAGACCAGGTCTTTGGCCCGTGAGGTATCGATATAGCCGACCAGCGGCACGCGGGTGGTCTCGGAGGTAATCAGCAGTGCCTGCACGGCGCGGATGTAACGGTCGCGGAACTCGGGGCGCATCTGGGCGGCGAACGAGATCACCAGCGAGCCATCAAAGAAGCAGACCGGCTTGATCTCGCGGTCCGCCATCGCCTGCATATAGTCCACCAGCACGTCGCATTCCAGCTCGAACCGGCGCAGGTTCACCTTGGGTACGGGGAAGGAGCTATCCTCGTCGCCTACGTCGAGCAACTCCTGCGGGCTGACGATCTCGAACTCGATGTTCTTCTCGTAATGCCCCTCGGGGTCGTGGGCGTTCTCGAACCAGCCCACCTGCACCGCTCCCACGGGCACGGAAAAGTCGCCACTGGGGGTAATCTGGGAGCCGTCCACGGCGAGGGTGGGCACGTTGCGCAGTACCTCCATCGCCCAGGCCCGCGCCTCGGTGTGATTCTCCCAGTGCGGCCCAAACGGGAGCACCAGCGAGCGCCCGGCCACCCGCTCGACAGTGGGCAGCGCGCCGGGGCGGGGGATATCCTCCAACAACTGCAACAGGTCTTCTTTTCCCTGGGAGCAGGCGAATTCCAGGGCGTCGCGGTACCGATCCAGTTCCTCGCTCGCCTGAAGCTGGAACTCGCTGAAATCGTTCTGCTTTGCTCGGAGTGCCTTGACGACGTGAGGTTTGCTGAACATGTTACATGCGCTTCCAGTAGCTGCCGTTCTCGCCTTTGACTACCCGGATATAGTTCTGCACCGCGCGCTCAAAGGTATCGTCGTGGCTGATGACGAACAACTGGGAAAAGCCCTTAACCTGGACGATTTGCTCGGCCAGGCTTTCCCGGCGCGTCGGGTCGAGGTGGGCGGTTGGTTCGTCGAAAAAGGCCACATCCACCGCGGAGGTGCCCTTGAGCAGGGCCATGCGCAGCGCCAGGGCCGCGCTCATCTGCTCGCCGCCGGAGAACTGCCGGAAGGTGCGCTGGCGGCCCTGCACATCCAGCGATAGCTCGTACTCCTCGGACCAGATCAGGCGCCCGCTGTGGTCGCCCATGATGTCGCCGTACAGCGAGGAAGCCTCGCGAGAAATCTGCTGGACGAGCTGCTTGGTGATCTGCGGCCCGGCCTGCTGCAACAGGTCGCGCACCAACTGCACCGTCCGGGCGAGTTCCTCCAGTTCGTCCAGTTCGGCGCGCTTGCGCCCCCGCTCGGCCTGCATCTGCTCCAGGTGCGCGATCTCGTGGCGAATGGCTTCCAACTGCTCGCGTCGGGCGCTCAATTGCGCCCGGTTCGCGGCCAGCTCCTGCTGCAGCCTGCTGACCTCCCCGCGCACGCGGGCGTGCTCTTGGGCATCATAATCGGCCAACGCCTGCGCGTGCTGTCGGCTCCAGTCGGCCTGTTCGGCCGTAAGCTGTTGCCCTTCTTCCAGCAAGGTGGTCACGCGACGCTGGCGGGATTCCTGTTGCTCGGCAGCCTTGGCGTGGGCCAGGTAGGTGTTGTGCGCCTCCTGATGGCGCTCGCGCTCGGCCTGAGTGGCCTGCACCTGCTCATCCAGCCCCTCAAAGGCAGCCAACTGGGTCTCCAGCGCGGCCGTTTGCTCCTGTAGTGCCTGCTGGCGGGCCTGCTGGCGGCGCTGTTCTTCCTCTTTGGCGGCCTGTTGGCGCGCCCGGTCCTCGTGCCGCTCATACTCCCGGCGGGGGTTGCCCAACTCGGCCAGGGCCGCCTGGTATTGCTCGGCCTCTGCGGGGGCACCCTGGTAGCGGGCGACCTCTGCTTTAGCGTTCTGCCAGGCCAGCTTGCGTCGCTCCAAGACCTGCTGGTAGCGCTCGACCTGCTGCTCCGTGGGCATGGTGCGCAGTCGCCGCTGGCCTTGCTCCATCGCCGTCCGCCGTTCCGCAGCCTGCTCGGCATACTCGGCGGATTGCTCGGACAATGCGGCGGCCCTGGCTTGTAAGGTGGCGACCTGCTCGGTGTTGCGGGCCAGCAGCTCGGCGCGATGCGTGGGGGTCAGTTCGGCCTCGCAGACGGGACAGCGCGCTGAATCCACCTGATCCAGCGTAGCGGACTGCTCGCGTAGTTGGTTGATCTCGGTGCGGACAGCCACTTCGCTCTCGCGGGCGTCTTGTTCGGCGCGGGTCAGCGCGTCGAGCGTCTGGCGCATATGCCCCAGCGTTTCTTCCAGGGCGACGGCTTGCTCCAGCCCTTTGACGGCTCTGGTCAGTTCCTCTTGCGCCTGCGCGACTTCTGCCTTGAGGGTATCCTCCTGACGTCTGGCCGTGGCGAGGTGCTGCACGTCGGTTTCGGCCTGTCGCAGTCCCACCTCCAGCACCTGCTGCCGCTCTACCAGCGGGGCGAGTTCTTGCAGCCGTTGGGCGGAATGGATGATGTCGGCCAACTCGGCGGACAACTGGTCCAGGCGGGTAGTGAGGCGGGCGGCCTCGGTCTCTAACTGGTTATGCTGCGAGCGCAACTTGTCGCGGGTAGAGCGCTTGCGCTCCAACTCTGTCAGTTGGCGCTCAGCTTGCAGGTAGGCCCGGTGTCCCTCCTGCGAATTTGCGACCAAGACGGACGCGGCGCGGGCCTCGGCCAGCTCGCGCTGTGCGCTGGCCAGCAGGCGCTCCTGGGCGGCTGCCTGGGCCTTGACGCGCTCCAACCGGGCGGTGATCTGCTGCACGCGCTCTGCTGCCTGATCGAGCTGGGTCAGGCTCTCCGTGGCCTGCTCCAGGGAATGGCCCAATGCCGCCCCCTGGTGTTCCAGCGCACCGATGCCACTTTCCAGGGTTTGCCGGTTGTCGCGGAGGGTGGGCAGGCTGGTAAGCTGTCCCTCCATATGGGCGATGGCCTGCCGGGTGGCGTTGATTTCCCCGTTCAGGTAGCTCGCGGTTTCGCGCAGATTGTCGGAAGCCTTGCGGTATTCCTCCACGCGCAGCAAGGGGTCAAAGATGGCCTTGCGCGTGCTGGCTGCCTGTTGGAACGAGGCGGTGAGCGCCCCCTGGGGCACGCCGACGGTGTTCTCGAACAGCGTTTCCAGGTTCATGCTTTCTTCGACGTCCAGATGCTGGTGCAGCCAGGTCTGTACTTCCTCGCTGCCATCGGCGATGACCTGTTGGCCTAGTTCGATGTCATAGACGCGGTAGCGGGTGGTCGTTTTGCTGCTAAAGCGGCGCTCGACCTCGTATTCGCGTTCGTCGTGAGACGAGACAAAGCGCACGACGATCCCGCCCGACTCGCTGCCCTCGTGCAGGCAATGGGCCAGCGAATGCTCTTTGAAATTGAACAGAGCGAACCCAATCGCCTCTAGCAGGGAGCTTTTGCCCGCCCCGTTCGCGCCGATAATGGCGTTGGTGCCGGGCAAAAAGACCACTTCGGCCTGGGTATAGCTCTTAAAGTTCTCCAGTTCCAGACGCGTAATCAGCATGCGATTCTTCTTCCGACATCGTGTTCAATAAGCTGCGTAGCTCGGCGGCGATCTCCCCCGGCTTGCTGCGGGCCAGGGCCATCCGCTTGACCTGTAGCACCATCTCTGCCCACTGCTCGCTATTGGGGCGGTGGCGGATGTCCCGCTCGATCAGCTCGCGCAGGACGTGTTTTTCCAGTTCGGCCCGGTCGGTTTTGCCCATGACGGGCGCAATCTCGAACTCGTTGGTGGCGCAGTCGTCCCGAATTCTGGCGATCAACGGTTGGAACGCTGTCTGTACCTGCTCTTCCACCCTGGCGATGTCCAACGCGGCGCGATCAAAGGCCAGCACTCCGGCCAGGCGCACCTCGACCACCGGCTGGCAGGCCACCCGCTCCGGCGTGGCTTCGGCCTGGATATAGCTCTGAAAGGCCGCGTAGAGGTCGTCCGGCTGGTGGTAGGCGTCCACCGGGAAGTAGAGCCGCTCAAAGGCCCGGCGGGGACAGCAGACCTGCTCGACGGCGTGGGCCGGTTGCCGGGTGGGGTCCACGCTCACTATGAAATAGCCGCGCTCCGGCCACTCGGCCTCGCTCATGCTGTTAGTTTCCAGCGAGCCGGGGTTATAGATCCAGTCGTCCTGGATGAAAGGCTTGTGGATATGCCCCAGCGCCATATAGTTCACGTGCTCCCGCAGCGGCTCCAACTGGGCGCGGGTGAGGGTGGCCGAATAGTTGTCGAGGATGCCCTGCAATCCGGCGTGCAGCATGAGGATGGTGTAGGCGGGCCGGGGGCCGGGCAGTTCGGCCAGCACGCGGGTCAGGTCTTCGATGACGCGGGGCGTAGAAGCCCCGTAATACTTGACGCCGATGATGCGGATGCCGCCGGGGAGGTCCATATAAGCTCCCTGGCCATCTTCCCAAGCATCCAGCAAGATCTGCTGGTTTTCGTATGTAGGGGACAGGAGGGTCAGGAGGTCCGTGTCGACCAAATAGTCCAGCCAGGAATAGGTTTCGGTATAGTGCGGGCGCTCGTGGTTGCCCTCGATGCCGAGCACCGGGATACCGGCCTGATGCAGCCGGTCCAGGTTGCGCACCGCCTGCAACAGCGTGCGGGGATCAATGCTCCGCTTGTGAAAGAGGTCGCCCGCCAGCAGCACGAAATCCACCTTGCGCTGGATGGCATCGTCGACCAGATGGGTGAAGGCGCGGGCAAAATCGTTATAGCGCTCTCTATGTCCGTATTGCTCGAAACCCAGATGAATGTCCGCTGCGTGCAAGAAACGAATCGTCATGAATACTCGCCGCCCTATTGCGATAAATAGCGGGGACATGGCCCCTGCACTATGATAGCACACAGGGCGTCAGAAGCAAGTGCCTCCGAGATGGCTGTCTGCAAAGCGGCGGGGTCGTCGGCCTGGCAGACCACCGGCGTGAGGCCATAGCCGCGCAGGACGTTTTCCAGGCTCGCGGACTGGCGGGGCTGCCCGCGCTCGTCGAGGGGGCTGCCCACGTGGGCCTGGCCGCCCGTCAAGGCCGTGGTCCCGTTATCCAGCAGTAGCATCAGCAGGCGGGGGTTTTTCTGCACAGCGTAGGGCAGGGCATTCACATCCGAATGGAAAAAGGCGGAATCGCCCACGATAGAGACGACATAATGCTGCGGGTCGGCCAATGCCAACCCCAGCCCCAATCCCAGGCTGGAACCCAGCGAATACTTGACGTCGAACAGTTCCATCGGGGCCAGGTTGGCGCGCACCATGCAGCCGGTTTCCCCCACGACGATATAGCGCTTGCGTCCGCCCCGCGCCTCCATTGCCTGCAACAACACCTCAAAGGCGGGGCGATAGGGACAATCGTCGCACAAGGGTTTTTCGCTCGGCATTGGCCGCTCGATGTCTTGCTGCGCGGCTGGGGCGAATTCCGGGGACAGGGCCGCCAGCCCGGCGGCGATCTCCTCCGGCCCCAACTCGCCTTCCTCGGCGATGGCCCGTGTGTGGCGGCCCAGGATCGGCAGGGATAGGCCGGTCCGCTGCGCCAGATCACGCAGTTCTTCCTCGACGAATGGGCCGCCCTCTTCCAGCACGAGCAGTTGATCCAACCGCCGCAGCCAGCGGATAAGGCTGGCCTCTGGCAATGGCCACACGCTGCTCAACCCCAAGACGGAGAAGGAGGGCTGCTCGCCCACTATCTGGATCAGCTTGCTATACATGTGCCCTACGGCCAGGATGCCGGTATGCCCCTCCCCGCAGACCACGTCATAGGGGGAAGATTCCAGGGCCACGCGCATCTCGCGCAGGCGGCGGTGCAGGCTGTGATGGCGTCGCGCCACCAGGGCAGGCAGCACGATCCATCGGTTGCGCTTGCGGAGGAAACGTAGCCGGGAGGGGGGCAGTTCCCACGGCTCGTCGATAGCGCCCTGGGCCAGCGTCAGCGCGCGGGTGATGCGCACGATGACCGGCGTGCCCAGCGATTCGGACCAGGCGTATGCCTGGCTCATCACCGCCGCCGCCTGTTCGACAGAAGTCGGCTCGATGATGGGCACCTCGGCGGTGCGCGCCAGCCAGCGTGAGTCTTGCTCGTTCTGCGAGCCCCACGCGCCGGGATCGTCACCCAGCAGGATCACCAGGCCCGCGTGACACCCGCTGAGGGAAAAGGTAGCCAGGGGGTCCAGACCCACGTTCAGGCCGACGCTTTTGAGAACCACCAGCGCGCGCAAGCCTGCCAGGGATGCGCCCATAGCGACTTCTATCGCCACCTTTTCGTTGGGCGCCCATTCCACCGAAATCTGGCCCGGTTCCGCCGCCGATAACAGGGCGTCGAATACTCCCGTCGCGGGGGAGCCGGGATAGCCCGTGACAACCTGTACTCCGGCGACCCGCGCTCCCAAGGCCAGGGCCTGATCTCCGCGCATTGTCTCGGTCATTTAAACGTTGCCTGCTTTCTGTTCGGTAGCCGATAGCCGCCCGGTTACAACTATGGTAGCCGCCAGCGGACCTGCGGTCCGAGATGGCGGCGGTCCATGCCCCTCACCCTCGGCTACTATGCGAGTCCCAGGGCGCGTTCCAGTTCATCGCTGGTCGGTTCGGTGAGATGGAAACGCACATCGAGGGTGGGCAGGGTCAGCGCCCCCTTGTTCCACGTGCGCACCTGATAGGCAGCTTCGGCCTCTTTTTCTACATGTATCTGGACGTACTCTATTTCATAGTCGGCGAGCCAGGATACCATATGCGGCGATAGGGGGGACTGATTGTCCGTGTAAATGGTCAGGTCGGTGATCTGCACGCCGGGGGTTAACAGGATGTTCTCCAGGTTGGCCAAGTTGGGCTGCGTGAGGACCATGCGAATGTCGAGCGTAGGGACGGATCGATAGCCCTGGTTCCAGTCCTCCACCTGTCTGGCAGCGGAGGGGTCTTGGTCTATGTCGATGTCTTCAAAGGGCAAGCCGTGGCTGTTGAGCAAGGCCTTGGTTCTGCGCGATTGACCGCACCAACTGGTGGTATAGGTCGTGATCCAGCGCCGACAGATAGAAGGAATCTCTGCCATGTTCTGTTCGCCTCCGTATTCCGATGTGCGACCTGACAAAGAACGCTATGCCGCGACAACTGCCAGGGGGCGCTAGGCGTGGTCCTGTACCGGATCGGTAGCCGTCTGGCTTCCGGGATTTTCCTTTTCGGTAGACCGCTCCATTTGCATCAACGTTTCGGCTACCTGCCCGACGGCGATGCGCTGTTTCCGGTAAAAGTCGGATTCGCTCATCGCCAGGCGCTGGACGATGTCGCGGATGCGCTGCCCCTGGATGAACTTGAGATCGAGGATATTATACACGATCCACTCGGCGGCTGTCATACTGCGCCGCCCATCCGGCTTTAGTCGCTCGATGGCCTCTTGCAGCACAGACCGCACAGCCTTGGCGGGGACGTTATCGCATTGGGGCAGCCTGCTCTGGACGATACGCATGTTGAGCAGGGGGCTGGTGGTGAGTTTGGGGCCGCCCCACAACTGGCTGAGGGCATCTTTGACCATCTGGTCGAACTCTTGCGAGCGGACGGGGCTGGCATCCAGGTGTTGGGCAGCGACGCCCACATATTGGGGCGTCGAGCGCCAGGCTTGAATCTCGTCCAACTCGTTGCCCAGTCCTTGCAGGATGGCAAAGATCTGTTGTTGCAGGCGCATATCTTCCAGGGCAAACTCGGCCCGGCGCACCAGACCTTGCACGGCTTCCAGGTCTTCTTCGCTGAAATGGGGCTGGGAAGCCAGGGCGCGCAGGCCCAAAATGCCCACGATGGCCTCGTCTGGCTGGTTGCGCAAGGGGAGCAGCCAATAGCCATCTGCCAGGATGAAATCGCCGTTTCCTATGGTATCTCCCTGGCAGCTATCGCCGAGCTGTTCCAGCAGGTCGGGCAGCGAGACGCGCGCCAGGAAATCGTTGGCGGCTTCGCGCAGCCCGCAGAAAACCCGGATGGAGAGCACCGAGCTTGACATCGTCACTACAAAGCCGGACGGCACGCGCAGCAGGTCGCACAGGGCAATCAGCGTATTCTCTAGAAGCTGTTCCAGGTCGGTAGTGGTCAGCAAATGCTGTTCCAGGGTTTGAATCCACTGGATCTCGCGGCGGTCCTGGCGGTAGGTCACGCGGTCGATGGCGGGTTTGGCTATATTGATCAAGACCTGAAAGGTTACCACCGCTCCGGCAACGGACGCGATCATGATCATGTCTCGCGGCAGACCAAGGATGTTTTCTACGCGGGGGATGGTCAGCATGATTACGATGATCGCGATGGCCATCAGGGGGCCGCGCAGCAGGTAATGGATCAGGCTGTGCTTGATGACCCGGTCTGGCAGCAACACCCCCTGATAGGCAACGATATAGCCGATGACGATGGTCATCATGGCGATGCCCACGTTGCCCACTAGGTTAAGAAAGGCGATCAGGTTGGGCGAGAACGTGCGCACCATCGTCGGCACGAGCAGGTAAGGGAAGACGCCAATACTGGGGGCTACGAAGGCCAGCATCAGGTAGGACATGCGGCGGCGGGAGGTGGAAGTCAGGCAGCGCCCTTTAGCCTGGGTGATGTTGAGCCAGCCAATCAGGGAGACGGACATATAGTAGAGGGTGAACACCCAGAACAACGGCCCGGGCAGGAGGTGAAAGATATGGCCGTTTTGGGCTGCGTCGCCAATCACCAGGTTGGTGAACAGGACCAGCCCCAGGAAGACGCCGCCAGACAGATAACCCAGAAAGACGCCCATGCGCCGCCCGCGTGAGATCGAGCCGGTGGTTCGCAGCAGGGCATCGGAGAAGTGATAGTACGCAGCGGGGACAAAGGCAATCCCGATCCATTGCATGGGTAGCCACACGCCGGCCGCGCCGATGGTTTCCACCTCGGCGAGGCCCACGTCAACGATATAGACCACCGAGACAAAGGCCATCAACGCGCAGAAGGCGCGCGCAACCGGGCTGCGAAAGTTATGAGTGAGGATATAGACGAACAGCGAAAAGCTGATAATAACGTTGACGGAGGCAAGGATTAGGTTGCCGAGGTCGAGAATCGCTGTGATGGTCGCTCCGTTCATACGATAAACAGTCCCCAGCAGGATCAACCTATAGACGCAGGTTCATCAAACCTGTCACAACATAATATACAATGGGTACCACAAAAAGCAAACTGTCCACGCGGTCCAACATGCCCCCATGTCCGGGGATCAGGTTGCCGGAATCCTTGACGCCGATCTGCCGTTTGATGACCGATTCGGCCAGATCGCCATAGGTGGCGCCTAGCGACAGCAGCACTCCCAGGATCAAGCCCCAACCGATGGGCAGGTCGAGGAAAAAGTAGCCCAGTAGGACCACGGCCAGTGTCCCGCTGACCAGCTCGCCCACGGCGCCCTCGCGGGTTTTCTTGGGGCTAATTTTCGGGAAAAAGGGGTGTTTGCCCAAACGGATGCCCACGAAATACGCGCCGCTGTCAGCGATCCAGGTACCCACCAGAGCCAGCGCCAGCCAGAGCATGCCGTCGTCAATGGCGCGCAACCGGATAAAGTGGCTGAGGGAGAAGCCGATATAGACGCCGCCCGCCACAGTCAACGCCCAGTTGACCAGCGAGTTCGGCGCGTTGCCGTGCCAGATCTCGGCTACCAGGGCCAGCAGGGGTAGCCAGAGCACGCCAAAAGGCAGCAATCCCCATTGAGGCCACTGGGCGTCGATCATAAAGAAGACGATCAAGCCGAGGGTAAAGACGTAGGAAGGCGCCAGGTCGCGGGTGCGCATCATTTGCAGGTACTCGTAGCCTGCGAGCAGGCCAGCCACCAGGACGACGGCGAACAGCACATAGCCGCCCAGGTAGACTACCACGCCCACCACGGGAACGAGCACGACGGCGCTAAGGATGCGTTTGACCAGACTCGATGACATGCCAGGGCTGACCGTAGTTTTCTCCGGCAAGGCTGCCTTCCTTCGTAGGTAGTGCACGGCGCACGGCAAGGGCGCGGATACCGGGTCTAGGCGGACGTCTGTGGCAAAGCGCCGAACCGACGTTCGCGCTGCTGATAGGCAAGGAGAGCTTGGTATAGCTCTTGACGGTCAAAATCGGGCCAAAAAACCTTGGTCGAGTAGAACTCGGCGTAGGCTGCCTGCCAGATCAGAAAGTTGCTCAGGCGCATATCTCCGCCGGTGCGGATGATCAGGTCCGGGTCCGGCAGGCCGCCGGTGGACAGGTAGCGGCTGATGGTAGCCTCGTCCACCTGATCAGCGGGAACACCATCCTGGATGATCTGGCGCACGGCGTCGATGATATCGGCCCGCCCGCCATAATTAAAAGCCACGTTGAGAACCAGGTCCTGGTTCTCGCGGGTGTGTTCCTGGGCGCGGCGGATTTTCCCGACCAACCGCTTGCCCAAACCTTCCGAGCGGCCAATATGACGGATGCGAACGCCATTCCTGTGCAGCTCTTCCAGTTCCTCGTCAATCACCTGCTCCAGGATGGCCATGAGCGCCATCACTTCGGGGCGCGGGCGGTTCCAGTTCTCCGTGGAGAAGGCATAGACGGTGACCACCTTGACGCCAAAATCCTTGGCAGCGCGCAGGATCCGGTGCAGGTTATCCGTCCCGGCCCGGTGGCCCGCCACGCGGGGCAGCCCACGGGCTTTGGCCCAGCGGCCATTGCCGTCCATGATGAGGGCAATGTGCGACGGAACGCTGGTCAAGGGCACATCGACGGATAGAGGCTGTTCTTCAGCGACCTGGTTCATTAGACTTCCATAATCTCGGCTTGCTTCTGCTCACCCACTTCATCTATCTTCTTGATGTATTCGTCGGTGAGCGCCTGAAGGTCGTCCTTAGCCTTGTAGAACTCGTCCTCCGAGACCTCTTTTTCCTTTTCCAGGTCGCCCAGGTCTTTGAGTCCGTCGCGGCGCAAGTTGCGAATGGCTACCCGCCCCTCTTCCGCCCGGCGGCTTACCATCTTGGCCAGGTCGCGCCGACGCTCATCAGTAAGAGTGGGGATGGCGAGCCGGATAATCCGCCCGTCGTTGTTGGGAGTCAGTCCCAGTTCGGACTTTAAGATGGCTTTTTCGATGGCCCCGATCACGCTGGGGTCCCAGGGCCTGATGGTGAGGAGCCGAGGCTCCGGCACGGCGATGGTAGCCATCTGGTTCAACGGCATGGTGCCTCCGTAAGCATCAACGGGCAGCCTTTCGACCAGGGCAGGTGAAGCGCGGCCAGTCCGGATAGCCATGAGGTCGGTGCGGAGGGCGCTGACCGCCTTTTCCATCCTTTCCTCAATATCCATGAGTACGTCGTCAATCATGGTTCACCTCCCTTAGGTAATGGTTTCCTCCAACAGTAACAAACAACCGCCTGTGTGTCAAGCGCAAACTCAACATCCTGGCACAGCCGCGCTAGAAGGACACGCCATGCCAGGATGTATGATGACGATTCCCGCGACTTGCGGGTACAACGAGAGATCAGGCGTTGCTAGGCGTATGGGAGACAATCGTGCCGATGGGTTCGCCGGTAATCGCCCTTACTAGGCTGTCCGGTGGATCCAGCTTGAAGACCATCAGGGGCAATCCATTGTCCATACACAGGGAGAGCGCCGTGCTATCCATCACCTTGACGCCCATATTGAGCGCCTCGATGTAGGACAGGCGATCAAACCGTATGGCATCGGGATGCTTCAGCGGGTCTTCGCTGTAGATGCCGTCTACCTTGGTGGCCTTGAGCAGGACATCCGCCTCGATCTCCATGGCGCGCAGGGCTGCTGCGGTATCCGTGGTAAAATAGGGGTTGCCCGTACCGGCCCCAAAGATCACCACCCGCCCCTTTTCCAGATGCCGGATGGCGCGCCGACGGATGTAGGGTTCGGCTACCGCCCGCATCTCGATAGCAGTTTGCACGCGGGTGATCACTCCCATACGTTCCAGTGAGTCTTGCAGGGCCATGGCATTGATGACCGTGGCGACCATACCCATGTAATCGGCGGTGGCCCGGTCCATGCCTCTGGCAAGGGCATCTCCCCCTCGCCAGATATTCCCTGCACCAATGACGATCGCCAATTCGACGCCGCATTCTACTGCCCGCATGATCTGGGATGAAACCTGGTCTATCATGGCCGGGTCGACACCGTAACCGGTTGACCCCGACATAAAGTCTCCACTTAGCTTGAGCAGGACGCGCTTGTAACTGGCGACCGTCATGCCTGCCTCCATTTATCTAGGGTTGTGCGATAGCGTAGTGCGCTAGTCGATCTGGAACCGCGCGAACCTTTTGACCATAACGTTCTCACCCAGCTTGGCGATGGCTTCTTTCAGCACATCCTGGATGGTCTGGTCCTCATTCTTGATGTACGCCTGCTCCAGGAGGACGTTTTGCTGGTAGAACTTGTTCAGCTTGCCCTCCAGGATCCGTTCCATGACGCTCTCGGACTTGCCCTCGCCTTCCATCTCGCTGCGATAGACATTCTTCTCCGCCTCGATCACCGATTCGGGGATGTCCTGGCGCGCTACCCACTGGGGAGCGGCCGCGGCGATGTGCATTGCCAGGTTATGGGCAAGCTCCTGGAATTGCTCTGTGCGCGCGACAAAGTCCGTCTCGCAGTTCACTTCGACCAAGGTAGCCAGCTTGGCTCCCGGATGGATGTAAGCCTCGATGCGACCCTCTGCTGCAACGCGTTCGGCTTTCTTGGCGGCCCTGGCCAAACCCTTCTCTTTCAGGATTTCGGCAGCCTTGACCACATCTCCACCCGTCTGATCCAAGGCCTTCTTGCAATCCAGCACACCAGCGCCGGTAACCTCGCGTAGTTCCTTGATTCCTTCTGTTGTCGATCCCATTTATGTTCACCCTTCTTCTTGGTAATGGTCGTTGGGAGTTGAGCCGTGGCCGTCGGCCACGGCTCAACGTGTTGCCAGTGCGAACTAGACTTCCTCGCCCTCGTCAAAGTCGAGATCCTCGTCCTCGTTTTCGTCGATGACGATATAGTCCTCGTCCTCCTCAGCAGCGGCGGGCACATACTGCTCCTCGTCCGCGCTCAGCGCATACTCGCTACTGACAGGCTCTTCGCCCTGTTCTTCCATCATCACGCCACGCATCTGCTGGCCCTCGATGACCGCATCAGCCATCTTGGAGGTGAGCAGCAGGATGGCGCGGATGGCGTCATCATTGGCGGGGATGACTATATCCACCGGCTCGGGATCGCAGTTCGTATCCACCATGGCGATTACGGGGATATTCAGTCGGTTGGCCTCGCGGACGGCGATATCTTCGGTGCTCACGTCCGTGACAAAGATGGCTTCGGGCAGTCGGTAGAGGTTACGCAGGCCGCCCAATCGACGCTGCAGCTTGGCCAGCTCGCGGGTCTTGAGACCGGCTTCCTTCTTGGGAAGCACATCAAATTCCCCGCTCTCCTTTTGCCGTTCCAGCTCGAGCAGGTAATCAATGCGGGAGCGGATCGTGCGAAAGTTGGTCAGGGTGCCACCCAGCCAACGCTCGGCCACATAGGGCATACCGCAGCGCAGGGCCTGCGCGATCACGTTTTCCTGGGCCTGTCGCTTGGTGCCCACAAAGATGACCATGCCACCCTCGGCGGCAATGTCGCGCACGATTTCGTAGCCTTTTTCCAGGGCGCGAATGGTCTGCTGGAGATCGATCACATGAATCCCGTTGCGCTCGGTAAAGATGTAGGGACGCATCTTGGGATTCCAGCGGCGGCTGCGGTGCCCAAAGTGCACGCCCGCTTCCAGAAGCTGCTTCATACTGACAATAGCCACGTGAGTTCCTCCTCGTTTTTGTCACCCGCTTCCCTCGCCCTTTGGTGAACCATTCGCAAGTGCGCTTATCTCTGCTGCTTACGACCTGGCACGACACCTCTGATCGAGAAGCGTGTTTGATAGTTTGGTACTTTACCAAGAGGGAAGTATAACACGAGTTCTCCCTTTGGGCAAATACTTTTCTCCAGTTGGATGAATAGCGTTCCCTCGTCGGGGACTGGCGGTAGCTTTTGGCGCTGGTTTCTTGAGCCTGCATGGTATCTATGCTATACTCATATTGCCAGGCCGGTGCCAGCGAGTTCAATGGCTACCGGCCATTGGTGCGATACCTGGCGAATGCATCCTGTGCGGAGGGAATAGATGATCAAGGAAGAACTGTTGGCGATTCTGGCTTGTCCTGCATGCAAAACCAAAGTCAAGCTGGTGGCGGATAGTTGGCTGGTCTGCCCCAATCCTGAATGCCGTCGCAAGTACCCGATCAAGAATGACATCCCGATCATGTTGATTGAGGAAGGGGACAAGTACGTTGATGTGGACGAGCAAGACCTGGAAAAGATCGAGGACTGATTCGCACGTGTGGGCTGCCAGGGCAGGCGGGCGGCGCCCGCTGGCCTGGAGCCTGGCCCTGTTGCTCCTGGTGTGCCTGGTCGCGTTGCCGGTTCAGGCCGATTCTGGGGTAGAGATACTATCGCGGGAGCACGCGTACCAGTTCTCCGAGTCTCTCTCCTTCTCCCTGGAGGCCAGCAGCGATAGCCCTGTCGTCGAGGTGATCCTGTTCTATGGGATGCAAGACAGCCCGCTCGTACGCCGGGTCTACCCCGATTTCCGGCCAGGGGAGGAGATCAGCGTCGAGTATGTCGAGGAGTTGGAGCAGGGTCAGTTTGCGCCGGGCATCACCCTGCGCTATTGGTGGCGGCTCCAGACCGAGGCGGGTGACATAGTAGACACGGACGTCCAGACTTTTCAGTATCAGGATGATCGATACAACTGGCAATCTCTGGCGGGGGAGCGCGTCGATCTATTCTGGTATGGGAAGAACGGCAAACAAGCCCAGGGGTTGTTGGTCAAAGCCGACGAGGCGGTGGCCGGTCTGGAGCAGGACATTGGCGTGGCGGTAGAGCGCCGGCCCAAGGTGTACGTCTACAACAGCTCGAAGGATATGGCGCTGGCCCTCATGCCGCGCAGTGCTGGTTACGACGACCGGGTGACGACGCTAGGAGTTTCCGTGGGCGAGGACACGCTGCTCCTGCTAGGCTCACACCGCGACGCAGAGATGGTCGTGGCCCATGAGCTGAGCCATGTGGTAGTGGGTATCGCTACGGAGAACCCCTACACCGACCTGCCCCGCTGGTTGGATGAGGGGCTGGCGATGCACGCCGAGGGCGAACTGCCCAGAGACAACCGCGTGGCGCTGGAGCAGGCCATTCGCGACGACGCGCTGCTATCCGTGCGCTCGATGACCAGCTATTCCGGGCAGGCCAGCCAGGTGGATCTGTTCTATGGCGAAGCCTATAGCCTGGTGAATTTCATGCTGGAGGAGTTTGGCAGGGCCAAGATGCAGGCCCTCCTGACCGTGTTCGCCGAGGGAGCGCTACAGGAACAGGCGTTGCAGCAAGCGTATGGCCTGGGGGTGGACCAACTGGAGAACCTCTGGCGGGCAAGCCTGGGGCTGGGGCCGCGCAGCGAAAACGCGGGGGCTCCGGCGCAGGCCGTGGTTTCGCAGTGGCTAACGGCGTGGCTGCCTACGGCGCCCATAGCGCCCATGCCTTTGTTTAGTGATAGGTTTATTGTTATGGCTGAAGGATTTATGCACTGAATGCCCGAATTACCCGAAGTAGAAGTCATCGCTCAAACGTTACAGGAACAGATTGTCGGACAGCAGATTGAAAAAGTCGAGATTCGCTGGGAAGGTTCCATCGACCGGCCCGCGCCGGAGGAATTCACCCGGCAATTGGAAGGGTCCAGGATTGTGCGCGTGGAGCGCCGAGCCAAGTTTCTGGTGCTCCATTTACAGCCCGCGCGGTATCTGCTCATCCATCTGCGGATGAGCGGCCAACTGATCGTCTGCGATAGACCGTCGGAAGATGCCCAGCCGCCCTATTATCACCCGCACACGCGCGTGGTGATTCATCTCGCATCGGGCAAGCTGCTGTGCTTTGTGGATCAGCGCAAGTTCGGGCGTATGTATCTGGTGGATTCCCCTGGAGAGAAGGTCGGCAAGCTGGGGCCAGAGCCTCTGGCAGACGATTTCACGGCGGAACAGTTGGGCGCGATTCTCAGGCGCCATCATCGCCAGATCAAGCCCTTGTTGCTCGACCAGGAGGCGCTGGCCGGTCTCGGCAATATCTATGTGGACGAATCCCTGTGGGAAGCCCGCATTCATCCCATGACCAGGTCGGACGCTCTGAGCGATGAGCAGGTGCAAGCCTTGTACCAGGCCATCCGCAAGGTGTTGACGCGCGCCATTCAAAACCGTGGGACGACCTTTCGCGACTATCGCGATTCCCACGGGGAGCCGGGCGGAAACCAGTTATTCTTGAACGTGTATGACCGTGAGGGCAAACCCTGCCTGCGGTGTGGCCACGCGATTGTACGGATCAAGGTGGCCCAACGCAGCAGCTACTTTTGCCCGGTGTGCCAGCCTGGCCCTGCCGCACAGGATACCTAGCACTTGGAGGCGAGTTTGTATCGCATACTGGTGATTAACCCGGGTTCTACGTCCACCAAGGTAGCCGTTTTTGAGGACGAAACGCCGATATGGGAACGGGAGATCGTTCATTCCAAGGAAGAACTGGCCCGCTTTCGGCGGATTGCCGACCAGTACTCGTTCCGGCGAGATACCGTGCTCGATGCGCTGGCGCAAGCTGGCCTCACGCCTGAGGACCTGGATGCCGTGGTGGGGCGGGGAGGCATGTTGCGGCCCGTAGCCAGCGGCACGTACCGGGTCAACGAGCGCCTGTTGCAGGACTCCTGGAAGCTACACGAGCGGGAGCACCCGGCGAACCTGGGCGCGGTTGTCGCCCACGAGATCGCCTCTGCCGCTGGTATTCCGGCCCTGATGGTGGACCCGGTGAGCGTGGACGAGTTCGAGCCTCTGGCGCGGGTGGCCGGGCTGCCCAATATCGAGCGGCGCAGCATGTCGCACGCCCTGAACCTGAAATCGGCGGCACGCAAAGCGGCGGCGGCCCTGGGGCAGCTCTATGACCAGATCAACCTGGTCGTGGCCCATCTGGGCGGGGGTATCTCCGTGAGCGCCCATCGGCGCGGGGCGATGGTAGATGTGAACCAGGCGCTGGATGGCACGGGACCTTTTGCGCCAGAGCGGGCCGGTGGGCTGCCCGTCGGGGATGTGATGCGGATGGCCTATTCGGGCCAGTACGCCTACGAGGAGCTATTTACGCTCATTAGCCGACGGGGCGGCCTGTTCGCCCATTTGGGCACGAACGATGCCCGCGAGGTAGAGCGGCGCATCGCGGCGGGCGATGCGCACGCTCGGCTAATCTATGAGGCGATGGCCTATCAGATTGCCAAGGAGATTGGCCTGATGGCTACGGTGCTCAAGGGGGATGTGCAGGCGATTGTGCTGACCGGCGGATTGGCTCACTCAAAGCTATTGCTGGGCTGGATCCAAGAGCGGGTGGAATGGATCGCGCCCGTGTTGGTTTTTCCTGGCCAACAGGAGATGCTTTCCATGGCCCAGGGGGCTGTGCGGGTATTGCGGGGCGAGGAGCAGGCCAAGGAGTACTGAGATGAGCAACCTTCAGCAGACAAACTCGCGTCTGGTGGCCGCTATGGGCCGCTATCAGGTCGGCGATATCCGCCCCTGGGTGATCTCGCTGGCCGATACGCGCCAGTTGGCGCGCGCTCACGCCTGCTCGCTCCGAGAGGTCGAGCTGGCCGCGCTGGCTGCAGAGGTGGTCCCCGCGCGCTATTTGCGAAATGTGGGCACGGCAGGGTTGGAAGGGCAGCGTCGCCTGCTACAATCTACGGTGGCCGTGTTGGGCGCCGGGGGATTGGGCGGCTGGGTGATCGAGGGACTCGCCCGCATGGGGGTGGGGCACCTGATCGTGGTGGACGGCGACTGCTTCGAGGAGAACAACCTCAACCGCCAATTGGGCTGTACGGAGAGCACGCTCGGCATGCCCAAGGCCCAGGTATTGGCCCGGCGGGTGGGGGAGATCAATGGCACGGTCACGGTGACGCCGCATGTGTGCTGGTTCGATGCGCAGAATGGCCCCGCGTTGTTGGCGGGCGCACAGGTGATCGTGGATGCGCTGGATACGCTTCCGGTGCGCTACACCTTGCAGCAAGTAGCCGCGCAGCTTGGGCTGCCGTTGGTGCATGGGGCCATCGCCGGATACATGGGGCAGGTGATGACCATCCTGCCCGGCGATCCCGGTTTGCGGGCGCTGTATGGCGCGTTAGAATCGATCCCCGACCGGGGGGTGGAGACCGAATTGGGGAACCCCTCAGCGACCCCCATGATGGTGTCTGCCTGGCAGGTGCAGGAAGTGGTCAAGCTGCTCTTGAATCAGGGCATGCTCTTGCGCCATCGGATATTGATCATGGATGCAGAGTATGGCGAGTTCCGGGAGGTAGAGCTGGCCTCCTGAGAGCCTGGAAGGCAAGGGAACATGCAAGTCCTCGTAGTGGATGACGACCCCAAGATAGTCTCGATATTGCGGTGCGGCTTGCAAGAGGCGGGCCATGAGGTGATTGCTACCTCGGATGGCCTGGAGGCTTTGCGTACGGCCTACGAAGTGCAACCCGACATCATCCTGCTGGATGTGATGATCCCGCACCTGGATGGGGTGGAGACCTGTCGCCGCCTGCGAGATATATCCAACGTTCCGATTATCATCCTGTCCGCCCTGGGCAAGGAAGCGGACATTGTGAGAGGGTTGAACGCCGGAGCGGACGATTATCTGACCAAGCCCTTTAGCATGGCGGAGCTAGTCGCCCGCCTGGATGCCACGCTCCGGCGGGCGAAAAACCGGCACGCGCCGGTCAAGCCCATGATCTATGATGATGGCGTGCTGTACGTTGACCTCGACCGCCAGATTGCCCTCAAACGCGGCAAGCACATCTCCCTAAGCCCGAAAGAGTTCCAACTGCTGGCCTGTTTCGTGCGCAATATGGGGCGGGTTATGCCCCACGAGCAGCTTCTGGAGGATATTTGGGGAGCCGGATATGAAGGGCAACTCTCTTACCTGGCCCTGTACATCTTTTACTTGCGGCAAAAGATAGAGGACGACCCCAGCGCACCGGTTTACATTCAAACCCGTTTCCGAGTGGGCTACTGCTTCCGCAGCGACCGCGTTCGAGATACAGATTCAAGCGATCCCCTCTAGCCTGTGCCCCTTGTGTCCGCAAATGTTTACCAATTTATAATTCGCCGTATACCTACGGTATACCTTCATTTGCTATATTAAGAATCAGGAATTCTCTTCATCTTACTTGGTTCCATCTCGTGATATCTGGGGAATCCTGATGCCGCGGTGACCCTGTCACCTGGGGGGCATGAGTCTGTATTTCCCTATCCTGGGATTTTCCGACGTTCCTGTTGTCTGATCAGTCGCCTCAGGCTCCGTTCGGCGCTGGTCGGAATGTGCAGCAGGAAATGGCCTGATCCGAGATTGGGAGCAGTCGCATTGGGCAGTTGGGAGGGGTGATGGCAACGCGGATTGCAGTATACTCAGAATCGGTAGAGGAAGGGGGAGCACTGGTCGCCCAGTTACGGGAGGCGCAGTATAGGGCCATGCAGTTCTCCCCCTCGTTTAACACACCTCGCGAGATCTCGGCGTGGAAACCCAAGCTGGTTGTCTATAATTGCGAGACGGCTCGTGGCCCCAGAGAGGGCGCTTTTGTGCGCATCCGGTACGCACTCGACGTACCCATCCTGGTGCTTGGCCCGGCCCAGGATGAATGTTTTGTCGTCAGGGTGCTGAGTATGGGGGCGGATGGGTGCATGTGCCGACCGTACGGCGTGCAAGAGTTTCTGGCGCGCGTCGAGGCCCATATTCGCCGTTACTGGGACTGGGAAAGCTGCAATCGCGAACTGGGTGACGAGATTTATCTCGACGGGGAAACGCATTCGGTGATCGTCGGGAGCCGTGAAGTACGCCTGAGCCCGACAGAGTATCGGCTGTTGACCTGCCTTGCCAATCACAACGGCCATGTGGTAACACGCGAAGAGTTGCATCACAGCATTTGGGGCACTGGCGATATTAACGGGGATAGTGCCGGAGTCGTCAGCCTGTACATTTATTATTTGCGCAAGAAACTCGAGTTGGACCCGCGCAATCCCCAGTATATCCGCACCAAATGGGGCGCGGGGTATTACCTCTGCGGAAAGAGACATCAGGTCTGATCTGCTTGCGGGTGTGGCTGTCCTGCCTGCGTGCCACCAGGCAGGGGCTATCCGTCAGCGGGTTGCCATGACAGGCTCCTTGTGCTATACTTGCCGCGTGTGCTCGATGGGCACGGATGTGACGACATTCGATGAGAGGAGCGGTTCATGTCCAGGTTGTGGCACAAGGCCACCAGCAGGCAGTTTCGGGGTCTGATCCCTGTGCTGGTGTTGCTGACATTCGCGATGGTCATTACTGCTTGTAGTAACACCGGTGGTGACGATTTTACCCCTCCACCCGCCACCATCATCCGTTCAGAGGAATCGAATGCTACCCCCACGTTAGAGCCGACGGCAACGGCGGTGGCAGATGCTACTGTAGCCCCTGCGGACACAGAGACGGACTTGACGCCGCCTGCTATCCCAACCAGGTCCTCCGCGACAGAGCGAGATTACCCGTTGCCCACGATGGCCCCGACGGGCAGTCCCGAACCCTATCCCACGGCGGAATAAGGCCCGGTTCGCTGGTAGCGTCTGATAACCAACATCCCGTCCGTAGATCACGGACGGGATGCTCTTTTTGCACAAGCCAAAGCTCTCAGATGTAGCTTCGGCGCTGCCCGCAGGCGCGATGAATTTTCGCAGCTAATGGCTAGCTGTTACTTTCCAAGGCTTGCTGGGCATGGAGCGTCCATTGCGGGTCGCGGAGCATGACGCTGCCCACGGCCACCAGGTCGGTGTGCCCCTCGGCTATAGCGCGTTCGGCGTCGGGTGGGTTACCCAGGCGGCCCGCCACCAGGATCGGCAGGCGGGTGGCCTGTCTGGCCCATTGGCCGACTGTCCGGTCCGTGCCAAAAACGGTCTTGAGCCCCCCGTTGGTCGAAAGGTGCAGCAGGTCCATCCCGGCCTGCTCCAACCCCTGCACCAACTCGATCAGATCGCTCCCCGTGAAATCCTCTCGCTTGTTGAACACGCTGATCCGGCAATCCAGCAGCGCGCGTGGACCGATGCGCGCCTTGACTCGCTGGCAGGTCTCCACCAGAAAGCGCATACGCCCGGCCAACGGCCCACCGTAGGCATCCTGGCGTTGGTTACGCTCTTGCATCAGGAAGGAATCGAGCAGATAGCCGTGCGCCCCGTGGAGCTCGACCACGTCAAAGTTCGCCTCTATGGCCCGGCTCGCCGCGTCGGCGAAACGCCCCTCGATGGCCTGAATTTCCTCGACGGTCAGCGCGCGCGGGGTGGGTGCTCCCTCGGACGGGGGAATCGCCGATGGGCCGACGTTCTCGCAGCCGGTCACTTCCGGCTTGGCCTGCGGGCCGCCGTGTACCAACTGGATGGCCGCCACCGCTCCTTCGGCATGGATGGCCTCCGCCAACCTCGCCAGGCCGGGGATGTGCTCGTCGGCGTAGGCGCGTAGGCCCTGTTGCCAGACCTGACCGCCCTGATCCACGGCGGTTGCTTCCACGATGATCATGGCCGTGCCCGCTGCTGCGCGCAGGCGGTAATGCTCCACCACCGCGTCGGTGATGGCTCCGTCCGTATCGGTCAACTCGCGCGGCATGTCGGCGGCCAGCCGCACCATTGGCGGCATGACGACCCGGTTGCGCAGGGTGATATGCTTGATCGTAAATGGCGTGAACAGATTGCTCAACATTCCTCCCTTACAGCTTGCAAATGGTATGGTTGTCCAGTACGTCCCAGTCGAGTTCCACCCCCAGGCCGGGGCCGTCGGGCACGGTCACATAGCCCTGGGCGTCTACCTTGATGGCGCTTTTCAAGCCAAAGCCGATGCCCTCCTGGATGGAACCGGCGTACTCAAAGAACTCGCAGTTCTTTTTGGCGCACGTGACGTGCAGGTTGGCAAAGTCCATCAGGGACATCATGGCCGTATGGACCTCGCACTGCATGTTGAACGCCTCGCACAGGTGAAAGGTCTTGAGCAGGCCGGTGATGCCCCCCTTCCAAGAGACGTCACTCCGCACAATGTCCACCGCCTTGCGCACCAGGAATTGTGGCACCGTGTAGACTCCCCACAGGCCGCCATGCGCCCACTCGGTGCCCACCACCGGGATTTCCAACTGACGGGCCAGTTCGGCATACCCCTCGATGTCCGGGTCCATCAACGGCTCCTCGAACCAGTAAAAACCGAGCTTTTCCAGTTCTCGCCCCATGCGCAGGGCCTGTTGATGGTTATAGGCTGCTACCGGGTCGGACATGACCAGCATGTCGTCGCCCACCGCCTCGCGCACGGCTTTGCAGGAGGCCAGGTCCAGGTCATAGCCTCCTTTGGGGTGCAGCTTGTAGCCCACGAATCCGGCCTGCTTGGCGGCCAGGGCATGTTGCACCTGCGTCTCCGGGTCGGCGATGGGGCCGGTGGTGTAATAGGCTTTTACCCGGTTGCGATAGCCCCCCAGCAGCTTGTAGATGGGTTTGCCCACCGCTTTGCCCATCAAGTCCCACAGGGCCACATCTACGCCACCGTAGGCGTTAAAGGGGAGCAGGCCGCCCCAGCGGTCCCTGTCCACCATCTTGTGCCAGATGCGCTCGTAATCAAAGGGGTCTTCGCCCAGAACTTGCGGGCGCACCACCTCGGCCAACGCCTCGGCAATGGCGCGCCCCTTCTGGGTGAAGCCATACCCCTCCAGCCCTTCGTCGGTCTTGAGTGTGACCACGACCAGGTGATCCAGAACGGTCAGCTCCACGGCGGTGATCTTCATGTTGCCTCCTCCGGTATGTCCTTGAGAGAGCCAAGAGTATACCCTATTTCAGGCCGCGCATCTCCCCGGTCGGGGGGAAATAGGCCAGCGGGTTGAACCTGGCCGAGGTAACGCGCCCCTTTTCGTCGAGGATCTTTTCGTCTACCTGCACGGCCAGCACTTCCCCGATGAACATTTCGTGCAGGCCCAGCACCAGGGATTGTTGCGTGCGGCATTCGATGTTGATGGGGCACTCGGCGATGAGCGGCACACTCACCTGGCTGGCGGGCGCGGCGGTTAGCCCCAGAGCGGCGAACTTGTCCACCTCGCGGCCCGATTTGCTCCCGCAAAAGTCTACCACCTCTACCATCTCTGCCGTGGGGATGTTGATCACGAATTCGGGATGCTCTTTTAGCAGGTGATGGGAAAAGGTGGCGGGGCGGACCGAGACGGACATCATCAGCGGCTTGCCGCAGACGATCCCCGTCCAGGCGATGGCGATGATGTTGGGGCGCTCCCCCGGAACCCCGCAGGTGACCAGCACCGCCGGAACGGGCGTCAGCGCCGGAAATGGGTTGCGGATGATCTTGGTCATCGTCGTACTCCTTATGCTCATTATACTCGCATGAGCGTACTGTCGGTCATAGCCCTTCCATTGCTACTTTATACATGGCGATCAGGTTTTCCGCCTTGCAGCTATTGTCCGCCTCGGTAGTGGACCCCATGAAAAAGCCGGGATAGGCGTCGCGGATGGCCTGCCGACAGACCGCGCGCACCTCGTCCGGCGTGCCGTTGGAGAGCAACTGACTCATGTCGATGCCCCCCGCCAGGAACAACCGCTGGCCGACCTGCTCGCGCACCTCTTTCAGGCTCATCCCGGCCACGATCTCGATGGGATTCAGGCCATCAATGCCCGTCTCGATCAGGTCATCCAGCACGGGCATGAGCTGGCCGTCCGAGTGGAACAGGCACTTGTGTCCGTGCTCGTGCCAGGCGTCGTTCAGCCGCTTGAGCCGCGGGTAGAACTCGCGCCGCAGCCAGGCGGGCGAGTGCAGCAGCCTGTCCTTGTAGGCAATATCCCCGTAGGTCAGCACGACGGGGGATAGCTCCAGGTCAGCGACGGCGTGGCAGATGGCGATATTCAGATTCGTGGCTGCCTCCAACGCCTCGGAGATGATGCCCGGATTGTCGGCGTCCACATAGGAGAACAGGGCGAACCCCAGCCGCACGCGAATATCGTCCAGGCCAGTGCCGTGCACGGCCAGCAGATGGACGGTGTCCCCGATGCGGGCCTGCATGTCCCGGAAATCCTGGTGGTACTTGCGCCGATAGCCCTGCGGGTCGGCCTCGATCTCGCGGGTGCTGGCCTCCCAGCGGCGGATGCATTTTTGCAGGTATTCCGCCGCTCCGGTCTCATCGGCAAAGGGGCGTTGCTCGATCCAGGAGGTCTTTTCCTGGGCCGAGACGTGCATCACAAAGCCGTCCTCGTCGGTATAGACCCGGTCTGCCAGCGGACCAAAGGTGGAGGTGCGGGTCATGTCCAGAAAGCGGGCGATGGCCCGGCCTGTGAGGCGGTCCACCGTCTGCCGGGTCGGCTCGTCATCTACCAGCGGGGGAAGCTGCTCCCCGCTGAGGTATTGGATAGCTCCATCGTTCAGCAGCAGGTCAAAGAGCGGCACGCGGTCCGTCTCTTGAAAGTTCAGCGTGCGCTCGATCCGCTCGCGCTTGGTCATCTCGGCCATTGATACGCTCCTGTCGGAATGTGGACCACGGAATACCCACAAATAGGGAAGTTTAACCATGAAAAAGAGATGTGGAGTGCCGGCATCCTGGACCGCCGCCATCTCGGACCGCAGGTCCGCAGGCGGCATAAGCCCGTACATATTACGGGTGCTGCGGCATACATGCCGAGCGCTCGAATATGGAGCTCAGGCTCGGCCGCAGGTGGCCCACAGTTTGTCAGATAGCTCGAGCGCCTGGTCTTGCGTTTCCGCCGTAGCCTGGATGACGACGCGCGCGTTGGGCGGATACTGCTGCGGCCACGTCCAGGCGGGGCCATCCCCCGACCAGGAATGCATTTGCGGCACATGGTCGGCGAAATAGCGCCAGGCTTCGCGCAGCGTTTCCTCCGGTTGGACCAGGTTCAGCAGGCGCAGGTTCGGGATGCGCTTGAAATTGGCCCATTGGTGCTTGGCATGGGCGCAGCAATGGATGCCCAGGCCGCCGTAATGCTCCGAAAGCTCGGTCAGTTCGGGCAAAAAGAACTCGTCGAACATGCTGGCGCTCACAGCGCCCACTTCATCCTCCGAGAGGGTAAAGCCGTCGGGCATATAGTAGCTGGGGTAGTGGGCGATAAACTCGGTCCCATAGCGCCGGAACCACTCGTCCTGGAAAGTGACCAGCAGTTGCATCACCTTGGCCGCCAGTTCCTTGACTGCCTCGGGTGTCTCTTGCATGGCAATATAAAAGCTGTTCTTGTCCCAGATCAGGGCGGCGATATCCATCGGGGTCTGGATGTCCACCAGCTTCATCACCGCCTCTGGCCCGGCCCGGTGGCGCAGCTCGTCGCCGATCTCGAACAGCAGCGCTAACGGCGTGGCGCTCACCTCCGGCACGCGCAGGGCTGCCACCTCCCGCGCCTCGTGGATCAGGGGCAGGGCAAACGGCATATTGTCGTCGGCGCGATGTACCTGGCAGCCGAATGCCTCGGCGAAAATCTCGGTGCCGGTGTAGGGGGCCAGGTGGGGGATATAGTCATCCCGCAGCCACTCCATGCGGGCCATCTCGCGCTCGTACATCTGCCAGGCGTACTCGATGCGCTCCTGCTTGAGGCTGGGCCAGGGCAGGGGCCGCTCGATAGGATCAGGATTATACGCGACAAAAAACACGTGGATGGGGGGCTGCTGCATGTCCAGAAAAGCGCGCCAGCGCGCCTTGCGTTCGGCGATTCCGTAGGTTCCGCTCATGCGTTTGCCTTTCTTCTAGCCATTGGCGCGGTGATCACCGCGGGCGATATGCATCGGCGACCAGGCCGATCTTTTCCGCCGGGATGCGCACGAACCCCAGCGCATAGGCGGGCGAGTCATCCCGCAGTTGATAGTTCTCGTGGGCGGAGTCTACAAAGCAGGGATCGCCCTCTGTGAGGTTGTCGCGCACATCCACGATCTCCTCCGTCACGCCGTCCTGAAAGTGTAGCCACGTGCCCCCGTGAAAGACGTTGCGCAGCACTCGATTCCCCTTGGGCAATACCGGCTCATCCTCCAGGATGCGGACCAGTTCGGGATAGCGCAGGCTATAGGGCGGCTGCTGGTAGTTCATCGCCGCCAGTCGATCAAACAGGGTGGTGGTCGTGCCGTCAAAGTAGTAGGAGGCCCAGCCCAGCCCGCGCGCGTCCACGTGTACCGCCGGGTGGCAATCCACAAAGATGTTGTTTTCCACCCGGTTATCGCGGCCGCTGCCGATGAACATGGCCCGTATGGTGTGGGCAAAGATGTTGCCATAGATGGTCGTGCCGCTGGCCCAGTCGTCCAGGTAGACAGACATCGACCCCATGCCTACCCCGCCGATGTGGTGGAAGGAGTTAAAGCGGATGAGGTTGCCCCGCTCGGTCCAGTCGCGCCCCATGTAGAATGCGCCCACGTCGCCCGTCTCCAGACAGACGTGATGCAGTTCGTTGAACTCGATCAGGTTATCGTTGCCGTGCAGTTGGATGCCGTTATGCGGGCCGTCATGGATGTGGTTGTGGGCGATGCGGTGGCCCACGCCCGATACCATGATGCCGGGCCGATAGCACTTGGACCAGCGCCCCATATGGTGGACGTCGTTGTTCACCGCATAGTGCCCGCCGGGGGTGAGCGTGGCGCGGTCGCCGCCTTCCAGCAAAATGCCTCCATCCCCGACGTTGTAGACATCGCAGCCCACGACGCCGTGCTCCGTCCCGCCCTCCACGACCACCGCATGGTTGCCCAGGTTGCGCAGCGTGCAGCCCGCCACCAGGCCACCCGTGCCACCGGTAATGGTGATGCCATGCCCGCGCGAGCACTCGAACGTGAAGCCGCGCAGGGTCACGTGGGAAACGTTCTCCATCACGACCAATGGTTCTTCCAGCACGGACACCATGGCGCGCCCCTCCTCGATGGGGCTGGGCGGCCAGAAGTAGAGGATGCCCGTGTCTCGGTCCAGATAGAACTCGCCGGGGGAATCCAGTTCCTCCAGGATGTTCAGGTAGTAGTAATGCTGACCCTTGGAGTACCCATAGACACCATGCGGCTCGTGGGTGGCGATCAGGCGGGCATCCGTGTCGATGGTACTGATCTGCTCATAGCTGTTGGCCCAATCCCAGGTCCAGTAGCCGTGCATCCAGATATCGTCGGTCTTTTGCCAGCGCTTGGGGCGGTCATCGTCATAGATGAAACGCTCCTGGTTGCGGCTGACCCATCGCTTGTGCTCCATGAAGCGATCCGAATCTGCGGGCAGGTCGGCGATATGCACGTAGGGGTCGGCGGCATCTTGATTCGGATAGCGGGCCAGGGTCATGGGCTGGCCGTCGAAGAACAGCTCCAGGTGGGCGGGGGCGATGGGACGCCCGAAACCGCGCGAGCGCAACTGGCCCAAGTCTGTAATCCCCAGGGCGTTGAGATCGGCTTGCACGACATGCGCGCGGGCAGCCGGGTCCAGCCGCCCCAAAATGACGGGATCGGTGACCGGCTGCCAGTTGGTGACCGGGCAGCCGCCGAGGAACTGCACCTGCTCGCCTGCACAGGCCCGGTAGGTAATGGGGGCCTGCGCGGTGCCGGAATCCTCTGCTACGAGCGCGAAACTGGCGTTGCGGGGGTAGACGCCGTCCCGTACCCACACGGTGGCGCCGCCCTCCAGCAGTCGGATGGCATCGCGGGCGCGTTCCAGCGTAGCAAAAGGGCCATCGGTGCGGGCCGCGTTCGGCTCGGCCAGCGTGCCTCTCCAGGTGTCGTTACCGTTGGTAGCAATATAGAAAGTGTGATCGGACATGCGAGTCTCCTTTCTTGCGGAGAGTTGGCCCAAAGGTTGTCGGGATGTGTGTTAAGGCAGGTCGATGTCTGGAAGCAGGCCAATCCGCTCCCAGGGGATGGGCTGGAAAGCCAGCGCATAGGCGGGCGAGTCCTCTTGCAGCCGGAAATCCCCGTGCTCCCTGTCGACGAAACGCGGGTCATGTTCCACCAGGTTGTCCTGGGGTTGCAGAGCGTCTGGGCGCAGGCCATCTATCAGGTGCATCCAGACCCCACGCCCGTGGCAGACATTGCGCAGCACCCGGTTGCCGTGGGGTATCGCCGGGTTGTCGTCGAGCACGTGGCGCAGCAGGGGATAGCGCTCGCTGTAGGGCGGCTGGTCGGGCTGCATGGCCTCCAGGGTCTCGAACAGTACGTTGTAGGTCCCATCGAAATAGTAGGCGGCCCAATCCAGTCCGCGCGCGTCCAGATGGACGGCCCGGTCACAGTCCACGAAAATGTTGTTTGCGACGGTGTTATCGTGGCCGCCCCCGATGAACGCGGCATATTGCACGTCATAAAAGACGTTCCCGTACACCAAAAAGCCACTACCCCAGTCATCGAGATAGACTGCCCGGCAGCCCAGGTTGATCCCGCCGAGATGATGGAAATAGTTATAGCGGATGATGTTACCCCGCCAGGTCCAGTCGCGGCCGGTGTGGATTGCCCCTACGTCGCCTGTTTCCAGGGCCAGGTGATGGATTTCATTGTACTCGATGACGTGGTCGTTGCCCCGCAGGTAGATCCCCTCAAAGGGGGCATCATGGATCACGTTGTGGGCCACTCGATGGCCGACCCCGCGCATGTCCACGGCGTACTTGCCGCATTTGGACCAGCGTGAGTAGTGGTGAATGTGGTTGCTCACCACCTGATGGCCGCCGGGCGTCAGGGTTTTGCGGTCGCCACCCTCGATGGAGATGCCGCCGTCGCCCAGGTAGGCCATCTCGCAGCCGAGGACGCGGTGCTCGGTTCCGCCCTCGATAATGGCCCCATAGTTGCCCAGGTTGCGCAGATTGCAGTCTGCGAGGGTCACCTGCTGGCCGCCAATGACAACTAGGCCGCTACCCCGCGCGCATTCCAGCGTGAAACCCCGCAGGGTCACGTGGGAGACGTCCCGGCAGGTGATCATCGGCTCTTCCAGCAAAGAGATGGTAGCTGTGCTGCCTTCCAGGGGCGCGGGCGGCCAGAAATACAGGAGGCCGGTTTGTCGGTCCAGGTAATACTCGCCGGGGGAGTCCAACTCCTCCAGCACGTTCAGCCAGTAAAAATGCTGCCCCTGGGCGTAGCCATAGTTATGATGGGGCGGTTCGGTGCGCGCCACCCGTGTTTCGGTGTCCAGCGTGGCGATCTTTTCATAGGTGTCCGCCCAGTCCCACGTCCAGTAGCCGTGCGCCCAGATATCCTCCAGGCTGGCCCAGCGTTTGGGGCGGTCTCCCTCGTAGACAAAGCCATCGCCGACCCGTTCGGGCACGTGGCTATGCTGGCGGGGCAGGCGCTCCCCTGAGGGCAGGGCAGCAATGTGGGTCCATGTGCCTTGTTCGCCCGCTGCATTGGGCCAACGGGCCAGAGTCATGCGCTCCCCGTTGAAGAATAGCTCCAGGTGGGCGGGCTGCATGGGGCTATTGCCCCGGCGGGTCAGATGGCCGAAATCGGTAATCCCCAGGGCATTGAGATCAGCCTGCACGACGTGCGCGCGGGCCGCCGGGTCCAGCCGCTTCAGAATGGCGGGGTCGGTGACCGGCTGCCAGTTGGTGACCGGGCAGCCGCCGAGGAACTGCACCTGCTCGCCCGCATAGGCCCGGTAGGTGATGGGGGCCTGCGGTGTGCCGGAATCCTCCGCCGCGAGCGCGAAACTGGCGTTGCGGGGGTAGACGCCGCCTCGCACCCATATGGTGACGCCGCCCTCCAGCGGGCGCACGGCATCGCGGGCGCGTTCCAGCGTAGCAAAGGGGCCATCGGTGCGGGCCGCGTTCGGCTCGGCCAGCGTGCCGCTCCAGGCGTCGTCGCCGTTGGTAGCAATATAGAAGGCTGTCTGTTGGTCTTGGGTCATGAGGCTAGTTCTCCCATGTCAGAGCATATGGTGGACGGGCCGCCGAACCCTCTGCTGCTGGCCGGGCTGGCGAACATGTTAGCAGCCAGCTATGTAGAGCATCCGGGTGCAGGGAGGTTACCACACAACCCTTTGTGCTGTCCAGAACCAGCGTAGGAAAAGGTGGCTAGAGCGGTCATTGGAGCCAGGGAGGATTCCGCCCCCGCAATGGATACCCGGCGAAACACGGCCCGCAATCTAGAGCCGGACTGCAAACCCTATACGAGTATTGACAAATGGTTAATAGTACGATATACTCACTATGTAGAGCTTCTCTTCAATTTCCTCACGTCGCGTCCCCTTGTATTGATTGCATGTAGCGATTGTAACCACAGATTTGCTCACTGCATCCCTGTCACACCTCCAGAGTAGCACGCGATTCCTGAGAGGCCCATGTGTATCTGGGTGATATATCAGGAGGTGTATATGATGGAAAAGCATGGACAAGGCCGCACAATGGCCAATGTCAGCACGGTGGAAGTACAGTCCTATCTGGGCGGAATCGACTACCCGGCGAATTCGCAGCAGGTAGCCGACTATGCCAAGCAGCATGGCGCGCCGAATGAGGTCATCGAGTTGCTGAACAATCTCCCCAAGGGCAAGGAATATCACAGCGCTGCCGATCTCAACATGGCTATCGGTGAACTCAAGTAACCATTGCTTTCCAGGATAGCTGATTTCTACCGAATGTAGCGTTCCGTTATCCCAGACCCCCGGTCATCTGGCCGGGGGTTTCTTTGTGTCTAGCCCCCGGTTCCCTGTGTCCTGATCTGTTCCGGCGCGAGCCTGGACAACACGAACATTTGCTCTATAATCGAGATACAGTGCTAGACAGCAGGGGGCAAGATGAACGACATCCTGAACACCTTTCTTCCGACAGTGCGCGACTGGTTCCGTGGCCGCTACGGGGAACCCACTCCGCCCCAACAACTGGGCTGGCCCGCCATCCAGCGGGGCGAGCACACCCTGATCCTGGCTCCCACCGGCTCTGGCAAAACGATGGCCGCTTTTTTGTGGGGGATCAACGCCATCTTCCAAGGCCTGGCCGAGCGTCCGCAACCCCACGGGGTCGAACTACTGTACATCTCGCCCCTCAAGGCGCTGAACAACGACATCGAGCGCAACCTGCGCGAGCCGCTAGCAGGCATCCGCGAGCAGGCCGAACGCCAGGGCAACCCGCTGCCCCCGCTGCGCGTGGCCGTGCGTACCGGCGATACCCCTTCGTCTGCGCGTCAGAGCATGGTCAACAAGCCGCCCCATATCCTGATCACTACCCCTGAATCGCTGTATCTGATGCTCACCAGCCCCAAGGCTGGCAACATCCTCAAGACGGTGCGCACAGTGATCGTGGACGAGATTCATACCCTGTGCGGGAACAAGCGCGGCGTCCATCTGGCCCTGAGCCTGGAGCGGCTAACCCGGCAGGCGAATGGCCCCTTGCAGCGCATCGGCCTATCCGCCACCCAGCGCCCCCTGGAGGAAGTGGCCCGCTTCCTGGGCGGCCAGGAATGGGTCGCGACGGAGGATGGCGGCCAGCAGCTTGCTTCCCGGCCGGTGACCATCATCGACGCGGGCACGCGCAAACCGCTGGATTTGCAGGTGACCACGGTCATCACCGACCTGCGACGCCTGCCGGGCAACTCGATCTGGCCCGCAGTCATCCCCGATGTGCTGAACGAGATTCGCCGCCATCGTACGACCCTGATCTTTACCAACAGCCGCCGCACCGCCGAACGCACGGCGGACCAGCTCAACGAACAGTACGCGCTGGAAGAGTCCGAGGAGGTCGAGCCGGGCACATCGGCCCTGTTGGTGGATGGTGTGCCCAGGGGCCAGGGATTGTTTGGCACGGGGCGCGTCGGTGGCCCTTTCCGCGCCCACCACGGCAGCGTGGCGAAAGAGGTGCGCCTGGAACTGGAGCACGACCTGAAAGCTGGTCGCCTGCCCGCCCTGATCGGCACCAGCTCCTTGGAGCTAGGTATCGACATCGGCACGGTGGACGAGGTGATCCAGATTCAGTCGCCCCATAGCGTATCCCGTGGTTTGCAGCGGGTGGGGCGTTCCGGCCACCTGGTGGGCCAGACCAGCGTGGGCCGCATCTATGCCCTGTTTCGCGAGGACTTATTAGATGCCGCCGCCGTCGCGAATGGCATGTTGCAAGGTGATATAGAGCCGACCTATACCCCGCGCAATTGCCTGGACGTGCTGGCCCAGCAGATCGTGGCGATGGTCTCCCTGGAAGACTGGCAGGTGAGCGAGCTACACCGGGCCGTGTGCCAGGCTTACGGCTACCAGGGGCTGACCGAAGCGGTGCTGCGCTCCGTGCTGGATATGCTCACCGGCAAGTTCCCTACCGAGTTCTTTCAAGAACTGCGCCCGCGCATCGGCTGGGACCGGCTGCACGATACCCTGACCGCCTTGCCGGGCAGCCGCCTGCTGGCCCTGCGCAATGGTGGCACCATCCCCGACCGGGGGCTGTTTCATGTCTATCTGCCCGACGGCAAAACCCTGCTCGGCTCACTGGACGAGGAGTTTGTCTACGAGACCCGCGCGGGCGACGTATTTACCCTGGGCAGCAATACCTGGCGTACGTTGGAGATCGAGGATGACCGGATCATCGTCGCGCCCGGCGAAGGGGCCATGCCTCGCATGCCCTTCTGGAGGGGCGAAGCGCCCCAACGCGAGTTTTACACGGGCCGCCGCCTGGGCGCGTTCCGCCGCCTGCTGGCCGAGCGGGTGGCCGCCCTGCCGCCCCTGCCCGACGACGCGGGCGCCGAGTGGCCGGAGGAAGCCGAGCCGGTGATCCGCTGGTTGGAAGCGGAATATGCCCTGGACGAGTTGGCCGCGCGGAACGCCATCCTCTATGTCCGCCATCAGATCGACGTGTTGGGCGAGATTTCCTCTGACCGGGCGATCATCGTGGAGTCTTTCCGCGACGCCCTGGGCGATCAGCAGATGGTGATTCACTCCTGTTTCGGCGGGCGGGTGAATAGTGCGTGGGCGCTGGCGATCACTCAGGCGCTGCGCGAGCAATACGGCTTTACCCTGGAGACCCAGGCCAACGACGACGGCATCCTGTTGCACTTTATCCAGTCGGACCGCGAGGTGCCTCTGGACATCTTGCGCGATATGAGCCCCGCCGAGGTGCGCGAGCGCTTGTTGCTGGAACTGCCCAACTCGGCGGTATTCGGCGCCCAGTTCCGCATGAACGCCGCCCGCGCCCTGCTGCTGCCCGGCGTGCGCGGCGGCAATCGGCGCACCCCCTTCTGGCTGCAACGCCTGCGCGCCAAGGAACTGCTGTCCATCGTCCGCGATTTTCAAGAATACCCCCTGGTCGCCGAGACCTACCGGGATTGCTTGCGGGACGTGCTCGATCTGGAGCACCTGCTAGAAGTGGTCGAGGGGGTACAGACCGGCGAGGTGCGCGTGGTAGAGGTGGAAACCATCGTCCCCTCGCCTGTGGCGGGCAGTCTGTTGTACGATTTCCTTGCCATTCAGATGTACGAGGGGGACTTGCCCAAGGCCGAGCAGCACATCCAGGCGCTGGCGCTGAACCGCGAGCTATTGGGCCAACTGCTGGAAGAGGGCGCGCTGCCCGACCTGTTGCGCCCGGAGGCCATCGCCGGGGTGGAGGCCGAGCTGCAACACCTGGCCGAGGGGTATCAGGCCCGCAGCGCTGAGGACCTGGCGGTCACGTTGCACCAATTGGGCGACCTGAGCGCCGACGAGGTGGCCGTCCGTTGCCTGGGGGAGGGGCGTGTCTGGCTGTTGAGGCTGGCCGCCGAGGGCCGCGCCGTGGAGATTGCCTTGCCCACCGCCGACGGTCCCGCCGCCCGCTGGGTGCTCACCGAGGATTACCACCGCTACCGGGACGCCTTTGGGCTGGCGGAAAAGCCGCCCGTTTACCTGCCGGAGCGCTTTCAAGAGCCGCCCGGCCCGCCCGACGCGGCCCGCAAGCTGCTGTTGCGTGTGCTCACCCGCGCGCGCGGCCCGCTGACTCTGGACGCCATCCGCGCCCGCTATGACTTGCCGGTGGACTGGCTCAAGGTCGCGCTGGCGGAGATGGTGGGCAACGGCTATCTGATGCAAGGGCACCTTAGCCCAGGCGCTACCGAGACGGAATGGTGCGACCGGCGGGTATTGGAGCGCATCCATCGCCGCACGCTGGACCTGCTGCGCAAGGAGGTGCGCCCCGTCGAGCTGCCCGCGTACGCCGATTTCATCGCGCGCTGGCAGCATGCCCACCCCGCCGCGCGCTTGCAAGGCGAAGAGGGGCTGCGGGATATTTTGGAGCAACTGCGCGGTGCGCCCGCCCTGGCTCCGCTCTGGGATCGCGATCTGTTCCCCACCCGGCTGGAGGGGTACCGCCCCGCCTGGCTGGATCGGCTGTGCGCCGAGGGGGAATGGGCGTGGGTGGCGACTGGGTCCGACGCCCGCCGCGCTCAGGTGCGCCTTTTCCGGCGCGGCGAGGGCAGTCTGTTCCTGGAACCGCTTGCCGATGAGAGCGCCGAGAAGCTGACCGAGACCGCCCGCCGCGTGTGGGAGTATCTAAAGGAGGAGGGCGCTTCGCCCACCGGCGACTTAAAGCGCGCCCTGCGCCTTGCCCCCGCCGACCTGGATGGGGCGCTGATCGATCTGCTGCTGGCCGGGGTCGTGACCAACGACCACTATGAGGCGCTGCGCCGCCTGCTGGCCGGGGAGATCGAGCAGCCCGACAAGGAGCGCGCCCCGTTGAGTTCGTTGGAAGAAGACCTGCGCGCGTGGCGCGCCTCCCGCCAGCGGCGGCTGGCGAGCCAGCCGATGCTGGTGGGCCGCCCCGACCGGAGCCGCCTGCGCCAGGCCCGCCGCGACGTGGCGGACCGACTGCCCCCGCCCAACCGTTGGCCGGGGCGCTGGTCGCCGGTGCATCGCCGGGGTATTTGGGGCGAAGACCTGCCCGAGCAGGAGCGGGACCAACAGCGTGCCCGACAACTGCTGCAACGGTATGGCGTGGTCACCCGCGAATGTCTGCAAAACGAGCAGGAATCGTGGGAATGGTCCGCGCTGTACCGCCATTTCCAGCGCATGGAGTTGCGCGGCGAGGTGCGGCGAGGCTATTTCGTGCGCGGCCTGCCCGGCATCCAGTTCGCGCTGCCCGAGGCGGTGGAGCGCCTGCGCGAGTGGAACCGCCCGGAAGCGGACGGCGCGGAGGACCTGGTGCTGCTCAACGCCGCAGACCCGGCCAATCTGTATGGCCCCGCGTTGCAGGCGGAGCGCGCCCAGCAAGCCGACGACGCTGCCACCGACCTGCCCGACGCCCGCAACCCCTACCGCTTTCCGCGCCTTCCCTCGAATTACGTCATCTTGCAGCGGGGCGTGCCGATCCTGCTCTACGAGCACGGCAGCGACCGATGGACGACGCTGCCCGAAGTGGCGGAAGGTACACTGCGCGAGGCCGTGCGCTTGCTGCTGGAACACCTGACCCGCGACGGTGGCCTGTGCAGCCGCTCGGCTGGCAGCCGCTCGCGCCGCGTGCTGGTCGGCGCCTGGAACGGCGTCCCGCCGGTGGGCAGCGCGGCCCAGCCGATGCTGGAGGGCCTCGGCTTTCGCCGCGAGCCGCCCGCCGCGATGGTGTGGGAGGGACGGTAACGGAGCGCGTCGCAATCCTGGCTGGCTTCGTAAGTATCGACTTGTTCGACTGTGAACGAACTAGTTTTATCAAGTAGAATTCAACTATCTAGTATTTATATTTGGAATGAGCTTGATTGGACTCTCTTTTTGCACTATAATTGAGTAATCATTGATATTCACGGATATTGAGAGCTTGACCAGAAGGCACCCAATCGCTCATCGCAGGATGGGAGCCAAGAACAATGAATCAGCCCCAGCATTGTAGCAAGGAGAGAGTCATGCAGCGTCGAGCCATCGTCGTAGCGATATTGTGTGCGTTGGTTGTTGGCGGTTGTTCGCAACCCCAACCCGAAATCCAGGTTGTGGTACTGACAGCGGAGCCACTGCCAACTTATACACCGTATCCAACTCTGGATCCCCTGCCAACCTACACATTGTACCCTACCTATACGCTACTTCCGTCTACTACGCCGATACCAATTCCCTCCGAAACCCCCGAACCCACAGCGGAACCAACTCCCGATGGACCTTACGTTAACGCAGATGAATGGTCCTGGCATGACTCGGCCACCGGTAGATATATAGAAGCACAGGGCCTGATTTTGAACATCAGCAATAGAGCTATGCGTAACATCGAGGTGCAAATCTCACTTCGCAACGCTAACAAGGAATTCCTCTCGGCGGAATGGACATACGCAGACCCAGAGATCATCCAGCCAGGGCAACAGGCTATGTGGCAACTCATGGCTGAGAACCGAGCCGATCTTGAGTGGGTAAAGATCGAGAACATCACCTGGGAGTGGGTAGAGCCTCCCACTACGCCCTACGTCGTACCGCCAACTGAGACTCCAGGGCCAACATCGGTACCTACTGACACGCCAACGCCGAGACCAACGCCAATAACATTGGGTGTTGGCGACATGCGCGAGTTATCCGCGATTAGCGTGAAAGTCACAGACGTTCGCCTTGAGGAAACAGGAAACTATGGGAGCTTATGCCAAACAGGTAGTCCTCTTCCTGGCCCCTATATCATAGTCACACTCGAGCTTGTGCCCAAGCAGACAATGGATGACATCGCACTCAGCAATGCTATCTATGAGGCCAGGCCAATAGCGACATCGGGAACAACAGATTACTGGCATGTGAACAGCCTGAGTTGTGCGAATTCTGCCAGAGTTCTAATTGGAGAGGAAGAACGTTTCCAGTTTCCTGAAGGGCAGCCAATCAAGTTTGTCAGTGTTTGGCACAAAGGCACTCTTTCGGGCACCATTTATCTTTTGCTACCAGATGGATCAAGGGTGAAGTTAGTTAGCTAAACACAGACACCCTATTCGGGTCTGACACCATTCTTGGCACAGGGGAGACTATGAACTACCGCAGGCTCATCGCACTCGGAGTGCTTTTTGCATTGCTATCGGGCTGCGCATCCACCACTTTGGTACCCATTCCACAGACTGTAGAAGTGCCGGTAACGGTTGTTGTTACAGCCACGCCAGTCGCGAAGGCAACAGCCACGCTGGCAGTTGATATTCCTGATGACTGGGCAGAGTACGAAAGCATTACCGGGGAATTCACTCTCCGCCATCCATCGGGTTGGAAGATTGCGGATGAGCGCGAGTCTTGGGTGGCCTTCGAACTACCAAATGCGACACATATAGTGTCTGTTGGGTTGCTATCCGTCTCTTCGGAGTATGCAGTGGGAGATCAAGCATCTGTAAACAGCATTGTTAGTAACGTTGTCTCAACAATGGACAAAGACACTCAGTTGAAAGTGTTGTCCAAGGGAAAGTGGTACCACATTTTACCATTGAACTACGCAGAATTCGATGGTGCGTTCAAGGGGCCGATTCCCTTCCGCTTGGTCTTTCTGCAAGCGCCGCTGGTGCCAAGGGTCGCTGTGTTTGGGTTCGTTCGGAAAACCGGCGGATGCATAGCTCTAGCGGAGCTAGAAGAGCTTCAGATGATGATGGCTTCGCTTGAGTCAAACTAACAAGAAGATAGTGGCAGATGACGCCCCAAAATCCCGCTATCCTCCGCGCTAATGCCGATTGACACCCACCCCCTACGCTGCTATGCTAATTCGCAGACACCGCCGCGATGGCCGGTTCTGCCTTATCCCGGCGTCGCCATATTTCCCACAGGAGAAAAGGGCTGATGATCACGCTCAAGCGCAAGTTCGAGGGTTGCATTGCCGCGTCGTGGGTGGGGTCCGCGATGGGGGCCGCCGTGGAGGGCTGGACCCGCGAGCGCATTCAAGAGACCCACGGCTTTCTGGACAAGCTGCTGCCCTACAAGCACTATACCAACGTCACCGACTGGACCCGCCTGCCGGGCACGACCGAGGATGGCATCGAGCGCCAAAAGCTGTTTGCCACCGCCATCATCGAGAAGCAGGACCGCATCCTGGCCCAGGATCTGGCCGCCGTCTGGGCGCGCGACCTGGACCAGAGCAAGATGATCTACAAGCAAGAGGGCTTTGATCGGTCCCTGCAAGACCTGGTCAAGGCGGGCGTGCCCCCCTCCGAGTTGGGGCAGTTGTGGCCTTTCCCCGTCGTCGTCTCGATGGCGCGCGCCTCCCATCCCATCGGCCTGATCAACGCCGGGGACCCGCAGGGCGCGGCGGACGACACCTTTGAGGTGGGCCGGATGTACATGCGCGAGGTGGCTTTCGGCTTGCGCTGGGCGGCCCTGTATAATGCCGCCATCGCCGAGGCCTGCAGTCCCAACGCTACCGTCGAGTCGGTGCTGGACGTGGCCCGCCGCTATGTGCACTATCGCGCCGAGGGGGGCAGCCTGTACGCCCGCTATGACACCATCGAGCACGAGGTGAACCGCGCGCTGGCACTGGCCGCCAAGCACACCGATCCGATGGCCATGCGCGACGAGTTCTACCAGTTCTACGAGGGCGGCCACTATTTCAACTATGGCCCGGCCCAGGCCAACGAGATCGTCAGCAAGGGGCTGGCCCTGTTCGCCCTCACCCGTGGCAACCCCAAGGAAGCGGTGCTGGCCGCCGTCAACTTTGGGCGGGACACCGACTGCCTGGCCGCCGTGGCGGGCGGGTTGTCCGGCGCGTTCGCAGGCAGCGAGGCGCTCCCCGCCGAGTGGGTTGAGCAGGTGAACAAAGCCACTCGCCAGGACCCCTACACCAACAACCATCGCACCATCCAGGAGACCGCCGAGGGCCTGTTCGGCGCTTTCATAGCGCGGCAGAAACGGCTGGCCGACTACCTGCAGCGGATGGGCGACCCGGCCTATTTGCAGTAGCCAAGCATAGTCCATCTGTAGGGGCACAGCGCCGGGCCTGCGGGTTCGCGCTGTGCCCCGTACGCACTCCAGGGAGGGAAACGATGGAAAGCATCACCCATACCCCCAGCATGAACGACTTGATCCCTGATCCTTTTGGCATCACGGATATTCTACAAGGCGCGGAGACGCCGCGGGTGGTCGACCTGCGGCGTCGGGTGCGCGCCGCGATGGAAGATTCCCCGGCAGAGGCCGACTGCCCGCCCCGCATTGACGAACGCTACATGGCCGAGCCGTTGCCCGTGCGCAAGGCCCGCGCCGTCGCCCTCAAGCTGAGCATTATGCCCACCGACCTGTGGGCCGGGCAGCTTTTCGCCGGGTCGCACACGCTGGAACAGCCCCGGCTGCACTATGAGCGCAGCTTTCCCGATTACACCACCGAAGAAGAGCGGGCCAGGGCCGCCGAGCAGGGCATTACTATCCGCTCGGTGTTCGGCCACATCGTCCCCGACTATCCCCGGCTGCTCGCCAAGGGGCTGTCGGGCATCCTGGCGGACGCCGAGGCCGAGCGTGCCCGCGCCCAGTCGGCGGAGGAAATCGCTTTTCTCGATTCGGTGGGCGTGGCGCTGCGGGGGGTGATGGATTACGCCGCCCGGCTGGCCGCCCGTTGCGACGCCGAGGCGGCAGCTTGTGAAGCTGGCGCTGGCGGGGATGCGACCCGCGAGAACGCGGCGCGCGAGAACGCGGCACGCGAGAACGCGGCACGCGTTGGCGAGTTGCGCCAGATGGCGGCCAACCTGCGCCAGGTCCCCGCTGGTCCCGCGCAGACCTATTGGCAGGCGTTGCAGGCGGTGTGGCTGCTGCACATGATCTTTCACGCCACGATGAATGGCAACGCGATGGGCCGTCTGGACCAGTACGCCTGGCCCTACCTGGAAGCCGATTTGCAGGCGGGCCGCATGGGCCTGGCCGGGGCGCTGGAACTGGCAAGCTGTTTCTGCCTGAAATTCAACGAACGGGCCAAGACCACGGAGGACCAACTGCCCACGGCCCGCGAGCAAGAGGCCCGCGACGCGGCCCAGCGCACCCGCCATTCCAGCAGTTCGCAGCTCGGCACGCGCCGCGACCGGCTGGACGCCACCAACCACTGGCTACAGAACATCGTGGTCGGCGGCCTGACCCCGGCGGGAGATGATGGGACGAACCCGTTGAGCTACCTGCTGCTGGAGGCGTATCGGCGCAACCGCATGACCAACCCCCTGCTCACCGTGCGCCTGCACAATCAATCGCCGGAACATCTGGTGCGCTATGTCTGCGAGGTGCTCAAGGAGGGGGGCGGCATGCCCGCGATCTTTAACGACGAGCAGCTTATCCCGGCCCTGGAGCGCCTGGGCATCCCCACGCCCGACGCGCGCGACTATACCAACGACGGTTGCTGGGAGGTGATTCTCCCTGGTCGCACGGACTTTCGCTTCCAGCGGCTCAGCCTGATGCTCTGCCTGGAGTGGATGCTCAACCGGGGTGCCTCCCGCATGGACGGCGCGCCCGCCGGGATTGATACCGGCGATGCTCGTGCCTTTGCCACGTATGCGCAGGTGCGGCAGGCGTTTGCCGCCCAGGTGGACGCGCTGGTGGGCCGCGTGGCGCGCCATGTGGTGGACGCGTTAAATGACCGGGCCACCATCGCCCCCGTGCCGCTGCTCAGCGCCCTGATCGACGGGGCTATCCCCGCCCGCCGCGATATGACCGCCGGGGGGGCGCGCTACCGCACCTACGGGATGCTGGCGGAAAGCGCCGCCTATGCCATCGACTCGCTGATTGCCATCAAAAAGGTGGTTTTCGAGGATCAGGAGGCGACGATGGCCGAGTTATGCGATGCCCTGGACGCCAATTTCGAGGGATATGGGTGGCTGCGCGCCAGGCTGCTGGCGGCTCCCAAGTATGGCAACGACGACCCTCATGCGGATACCGTGGGCCGCGACGTGATCGGCATCTTTACCGAGGCGGTAAACCGCCACGCCCAGCAGTACGCCGCCCCCAAATTCCCGGCGGGCGTGGGTACCTTTAGCTGGTACATCGGCATCGGGGAGGGGCTGGGCGCTTCGGCGGATGGCCGCTTGGCGGGCGAGCCGGTGGCCTCTAACTTTTCCCCGGCGCTGGGGCGCGACCGTAACGGCCTGCCCGCGGCCATCCTGTCGTATGCCTCTATGCACAACGCCAACCTTCCGGCGGGCGGCCCGCTGGATTTGCGGCTGAACCGCCATCTGGTAGTTGGGGAGGAGGGCACGGGACGCATGGCCGCGCTGGTGCGCAGCTTTATCGAGACGGGCGGCAACATGATGACCCTGACCGTCGTAGATACGGAGGAACTGCGCGCGGCGCAACAGGACCCGGAGCAGTACAAGTCCTTGCGGGTGCGCATGGGGGGCTGGTGCGCCTACTTTACCATGCTCTCCCGCGAGCAGCAGGATCACCACATTCGCCGACAGGAGGGCCGCTCGTGAGCGTGCAGGCTGCCAATCTGGACACTGTAGGACTGGTTTTCGATCTCGATACCTTTGCCGTACACGATGGCCCCGGCATCCGGCTGGCGGTCTATCTGAAGGGCTGCCCCCTGCGCTGTCGCTGGTGTCACAGCCCCGAATCGCAACGCCCAGAGCCGGAGCTGATCCTGGCCCGCGAGCGCTGCGTGCTGTGCGGAGCGTGCGTGGCGGTCTGCCCGCAGGGGGCGCAACGCCTGGAAAACGGCCAACGCTCCATCGACCGCGCCCTGTGCCAGGCTTGCGGGCGCTGCGCGGAGGCGTGTATCAGCGGGGCGCTGGCACTGCGCGGCTATTCCATGCAGGCCCGCGAGGTGGTGGAGCGGGCGCGGCGGCTCCAGCCCTTTTTCGCCCACTCGGGCGGGGGTATCACCCTTACCGGCGGCGAAGTGACCATGCAGCCTGATTTCACCGAGGCAGTGCTGGCGGGTTGCCAGGCCGCGGGCATCCACACGGCCCTGGAGACCAGCGGGGCCTGCTCCTGGCCGGTGTTGGAGCGGCTGGCCGCCCACGCCGACCTGCTGCTCTATGATTTAAAGCTGATGGACGATAGCGCCCATCGCGAATGGGTGGGCGCGTCCAACCGGCAAATCCTGGAGAACGCGGCCCGCCTGGCCGGTTACAACGTCCAGATCAGGGTGCCGCTCATTCCGGGGATCACCGATACAGACGACAACCTGGGCGCTATCCTGCGCTTTATGCGCGATGTGGGGTTGCGCTCGATTGCTCTGTTGCCCTATAACATGGCTGCGGGAGCCAAATACGAATGGCTCGACCAGCCCTATCAAGTCGAAGGAACTTCCCAGTCTCCGGAGGAATTGGGGCGGCTGCTGGGGATGGCCCTTGACGCCGGGTTGGAGGCGTGCATCCGTTAGGTATTGTCAAACCATGCTGGCAAAGGCGTAACACCCCACAGATCGGGTTTTCCAGGAGGTGCGGAAAGCGTGACGCGTGAGAAGGTGAGACGTTGGGAAGTGGCTGGCATCGCATTTATCATCCTGGTAGGCGGGGCGCTGCATTTTGTGTTCGAGTGGACCGGCTATTGGCGACCCATTGCCTGGTTTGCGGCGGTAAACGAGAGCACCTGGGAGCATCTCAAGCAGGTCTTTTGGCCGGGGCTGCTGTTCGCGCTGATCGAATACCCGGCCATCCACCGTGAGACCAACAACTTTTGGGTTGGCAAGACCGTCGAACTGTTCGCCATGCCCGCTATCATCGTGATCTTGTTCTATGGCTATACTGCCGTTATCGGCCAGGACTATCTGGCAGTGGACGCTGGCATCTTTGTTGTCGCCGTGATCGTGGGGCAACTGATCAGCTACACACTATTGACGGCCAGAGACCTGGGTCTCGGCGCGCGTCGCCTGGCTCTGGTGGGGTTCGTGGTCATGGTGGTTGCCTTTGCCTTGCTCAGCTACTACCCGCCGCGCATCTTCTTATTCGAGGATCCCGTCACACAACAGTATGGCATCGTGAACGAGTAGCCAGAATAGGAATCAGCCGACAAGGCCAGAGGGCATTGCTCTGGTCCTTTGTCGGCATAACGAGGAACATCGCCGTAGGAGCTCACCATTACATATAAGTGGCGAGGCACGCCGTGAGCCGACCCAAATTCTGTGTAGAAGCGGGGTTGTGGCGATTGAAATCGCGGCTACCTCTGCGAAGCCTGCCTTCGCAGGCTGCAAAAGGCTAAGAAAAAAGTCGCCGAAGGGCGACTTGGCGATGTTTGGTGCAGTTTTAACTGCCGAGAACGGGCGAAAAAGATATATAGGATGAGCCATAGGAGGGAGGCAGCATGGGACAAACACGCGCATTTCCGCAGGATTTCGTCTGGGGCGCTGCGACGGCTTCTTATCAAATCGAGGGAGGTCGCAAGGAACGGGGGGAGGCCATCTGGGACGAGTTCTGCCGCTGGCCCGGCAAGGTGCTCCACGGGGACACGGGCGATGTGGCCGACGACCACTATCACCTGTACCGCGACGATGTGCGCCTGATGGCCCGGCTGGGGCTGGACGCCTACCGCTTTTCTATTTCCTGGCCTCGCATTCTGCCCGAAGGGGCGGGGCAGGTGAACGCTAAGGGCCTGGACTTTTACGACCAACTGGTGGATGCCCTGTTAGAGGCCGAAATCACCCCCTATGTGACGCTGTATCACTGGGACCTGCCCTCGGCGCTGCAACGGTTGGGAGGCTGGGCCGCCCGCGACACGGTCCACCGTTTCGTAGACTATACAGCCATTGTCGCGGATCGGTTGGGGGATCGGGTGCAACACTGGATCACCCACAACGAGCCGTGGGTGGTGGCGTTCGTGGGCAACTGGCATGGCCGACACGCGCCCGGCTGGGAGGACGCCGGGTTGGCGCTCCAGATCGCCCATCACCTGCTGGTGTCCCACGGCCTGACGCTGCCCGTGTTGCGGGAGAAGAGCGGACCGCAGGCCCAGTTGGGCATTACGCTCAACCTGAATCCCGCCCATCCGGCGACGGACAGCCCGGAAGACCGGGCCGCCGCCCAACGGCAGGACGGGTTCCTCAACCGTTGGTTCCTGGACCCGGTATTCAAGGGCAGCTACCCGGCGGATATGGCGGAGCTGTACGGCTACCGGATGCCGCGGATCGCTCCGGGCGACATGGAAATCATCGCCCGGCCCATCGACTTTCTTGGGGTCAACTACTATGCGCGGGCAGTCGTCCGGCACGCCGAGGAGGTGCCCCTGCTGCAACTGGCCTCCGTCAAGCCGGAAGGGGAATACACGGCGATGGATTGGGAGGTCTATCCGGCAGCGTTGACCGAGTTATTGCTGCGGCTGACCCGCGACTATGCTCCGGCGGCGCTGTACATCACGGAAAACGGCTGCGCCTATGAGGACAGCGTGTCCGCCGATGGGCGCGTCCACGACCCCCAGCGTACCGAATATCTACGCAAACATTTCGTCGCCTCGCAGGAGGCCATCGCGCAGGGCGCGCCCCTGAAGGGGTATTTCGCCTGGTCGCTGATGGACAATTTCGAGTGGGCGCTGGGCTATTCCAAGCGGTTCGGGATCACCTACGTCGACTATGCCACGCAGGAACGCATCGTGAAGGATAGCGGCCTGTATTATGCGTCCGTGATCGCGGCGAACGCCGTCGAAGCATAACAGCACCTGGATGTGTTTTCTCGCGCCCGCGTGTCCTGGCGATACGCGGGCGCGCGGCTGTTTTTGGGGATGCGCCTAGGCTTTCAGGCGCGCCATCATGTGGGTGTCCGCGTACACACCGTTGCGCAGGGCGTATCGGTGCTTGGTGCCCTCGATGACAAAACCGTACTTCTCGTAGAGGCGGATGGCCGGTTCATTGTCCACAAAAACGTCCAACTCCAGCCGGGTGAGGCCCAACCAGTTCTCTGCCAGGTCGATAATGGCTGCCAGGAGAGCAGAGCCAATGCCCCGCCTCGTATAGTCGTCGTGGACCATGATCCCCAGTGATCCCACGTGCGCCTTGCGCCCGCGTCCAACCTGTACGCTGGTCTGGCCCACTATATGCCCATCCAGCTCCGCCGCGATGCTATACATCCGCTCGGGCGGGTTGGCCAGCTTTTGCTGGGCTTCGGCTTTGGATTGGTAGGGCAGACCTAACGTCTGGCGGGTCACGTTCGGGCAGGTGCGCACCCGCCACCAATCTTCGAAATCGGACGGTTCCAACGCACGCAGGGTAAAAGGAACTTGATCACTCATTCCTGGCCTCCCCAAGTATATTGCTCTAGCTGGCTATCGCTCAGATGGAGCCACGAGGCCAGTATGCGCCCGGCATCGCGGGGCGTCAACCCGACCCTGGTGATTTCCTCGCATCTTCTTCACAAGTTCTTCATAAGCACCGGCTATATTAAGCTAGACCAATTACCCCATAGGGGTATATCTCCATCTTCTGATGAAGGAGTAGTTGACCGGGCATGAAAAGAAAACGCGATCGAATCCACGTGTTGCGCCTGGGCATACAGGCAGCTTTTGTAGCCTTTATCCTGGTGGCAGCGGTGCGCCATAACACCAGCGCTGTGGAGACCCCCTCCACGCATGCCTACTGCCCCTTTGGTATCGTGGCCTCTATTGGCCCCTTGCTAGAGACGGGCAACTTGGCCCCCAAGCTGCACTTGTCTACCGCCGTGCTGGGGGTGGGTGTATTGGTGGGCGCGATATTGGCGGGGGGCGCGTTCTGCGGCTGGGTCTGCCCCTTTGGCACCTTGCAAGATGCGCTCAATTGGGTGCGGGCCAAGCTGCATATCCGCGAGGTAACCGTTCCGGCCAGAGTGGACCGCTTCCTGCGGTATGGGCGGTACGTCCTGCTGCTGGGCATTGTGTACGCTACGTGGGCAACTGCCAAGCTCTGGTTCGCGGATTATGATCCGTACTATACGCTGTTTAGCCTGAGCTGGCTGTTCGAGTTCAACCTGGCGGCGCATTGGCCCGCTTATCTGATTGTCGTGAGCATTGTGGCGGGCAGCCTGTTCATCCCTCGCCTGTGGTGTCGCTATCTGTGTCCTCTGGGGGGTCTGTTGAGCCTGCTACAGCGCATCAGCCCTATCAAGGTGCGACGCAATGCCCAGGTGTGTATCGACTGCAAGCGCTGTGATCGAGTATGCCCGGCCCGGCTGCAAGTGTCTACCGGCCAGGCTGTTACACACGATTGCAGCATGTGCTTGCGTTGCACCTCCAGTTGCCCCGTGCCCGGCGCGTTGGAATTGCGCCTGCCGCAGGCCAAGGGCACGTCTGCTACGCCCAAGGAGGTCAAACCCGCATGAAAGTAACCGCCTGGATTATCCCGTTGGTCGTCGTGGCTACGCTGCTGGGTAGCGTGGGCGTGGGAAAGGCCTTCGGCTGGTGGCAGACCAGTGGACGGTCCATCGCCACGCTAGAGAACGCTTCGCCGGAGGACGTGCGGGGATCGAGCACGCTGGCCGACATATCTACGGCCTTTGGCATCCCGCTGGATGACCTGCGGCAGTTGTTGGGAATTCCCACCGACATTGCGCCAGAGACCAAGATGAAGGACCTGGAGGAGTATAACGAGGTCAGCGTGGCCCGTGGACTGATTGCCGAGTACCTGGGTCTTCCTTGGGAATGGGACACGGAGGAAGCTCCGCCGCTCACCGAGACGGTGCCTGCGCCGGAGACGCCGCCAGAGAGCGAGCCGACAGCCGAGCTGGACGCGACGGAGCATACCGGCCCCACGCCGTTGCCGGAGGGGGAAATCCTACCCGCCGCCGAGATCAAGGGGCGCATGACCCTGCAAGAGGTGAGCGAACAGTGCGGCATTCCCCTGGATGTGCTATACCGCGAATTGGAGCTCGATGAGGGGCTGTCGCCCAAGTTGGCGCTGAAGGACCTGGTGGCCAAGGTGGATGGCCTGGAGGTTACCGCAGTGCGCGATGTGGTGGCGGCCTATCAGGCAGGGCAATAACCCCGGTGCTGTGGAGATAAAGGGTGTTTCGGCAAGTAGCCCGAGGAACGCGCGCGCATCCCTCGGGCTACTTGCGCGTTGGCCCACTTGACGCAAATCGCGAGTTATGGCAATCTATAGCAAGGGTTGGAGAACCCAGGCACTAATTGAGCATCCCGGCCAGGAAGCTGCATCATCCCGGCTTGTTTCCCCTTGTTCATGCTTTCATGCGTCCCCTTCCTTTGTCCATTCGCCCTTTCCTCACGCCACCCGTATCGCAAGATGCCGTGTGTCGTAACACATAGGCCGCCGGGAAGCCGATTATGGGAAAGGAATCAAGCGATGACAGATGTCCCTCACGTAGAGGTACCACGCGTATCAGAGCGTGTAGAGGAACCCCGTACCGATGGCAGAGGCCGTGCGCCAGAGACAAGGCGCGGCGGCGTTGGCCCCTGGTGGAGAACGACCACCGCCATCGCCCTGGGCCTGTTCTTTGGGGTCGTGTTGCTGGGATCCGTCTGGTTGCTGGCCGAGGCGTTGGCACTGGTGGTGCTGGGCGTCGTAATCGGTGAGGCGCTGGCACCCGTAGTGGACTGGCTGGAGAAATACATTCCCCGGCTGGCCGCTATCCTGCTCACCTATCTGGTGATCGCGCTGATCCTGGTGGGCTTTGGCTTGGCGATCCTGCCCACTCTGATCTCTCAGCTACAGGCGGCGATTTCCCAGGTTCCCGCCTTGGTTGACTCGGCGCAAGGATGGCTTGGTCGGCTGCCCGGGTTAAGTACGGGCGATGTCATTAGCTTTGTCTCGTCGATATTGGGGCAGGCCAGCCAGGCACTACTTGCCCTGCCGGTCCTTCTCGTGACCTCGCTGTTGAATATCCTGTTCTTGGTGTTCGTGTCCCTTTACTGGCTGTTCCAGGCGAAAGGCCGGAGAAATTTCACCCTGTCTCTGGTTCCCAAAGACCGCCGCGAGAGGGTGCGCAGTACGGCCAAGGACATGGCCCAGGCGATGGGCGGCTTTGTGCGAGCCGCCGTAATCGACGGTCTGATCATCGCCGTGTTGTCCTTCATCGGCCTGACGATTATCGGTGTTCCCTTTGCCCTGGCCCTGGCGCTCTTTGCCGGGCTGCTAGAGTTCATCCCGGTGATCGGCCCGACGGTGGCTGCCATCCCCATGCTTGCGCTGGCCCTGGCCGATTCGCCCACCAAGGCATTGATCGTACTGGCGTTCGTGCTGGCCTTGCAGCAATTCGAGAGCAATGTGCTCATGCCCAACATCGTCCGCTCGCAGACCAGGATTTCGCCGCTACTGTCCCTGTTGGCCCTGTTCGTCGGGGCATCGCTGGGGGGGCTGTTGGGTGCCCTGGTGGCCATCCCCCTGGCGGCCGCTGCGCGGGTGTTTGTGGTCCAGGCTGTCGCTCCGGGGCTGCGCCGCTGGACAGGCGCCGAGCCGGTAGAGGCCGATTCCGCCTGACCTGTTACGCTGGTTGCAGCGCGACGCGCATCACATCGTCGCCCAGGGCAGCATCACGAAAGCCCTGTTCCCACTCGGCCAGCGGATAGACGCGGGTGAGTAGCGGCCTCAGGTCGATCTGGCCGTGTGCCACCATTTCCAGGCCGGTGTGCCAGCTTGACCAGTTGTGGGAAATCTCGCCGTACAGGGTGAGTTCCTTGACGATCACGGGCCAGGTTTGCAGAGGGATGGTCACGCCGCCGCGAATACCACCGCCGGAGATCATCACCCGCCCACCCGGTCGGGCGATCTCGATGGCCTGACTTACTGCCGACGCGACCCCCGCATTTTCCACCACCACATCAAACCCCACTCCCTCGGTAAGTTCAAGGGCGGCCGCGATCAAGTCTTGCTCGTCCACGTTGACTACCCGGTCCGCGCCCAGGGAGGCCGCCAGGGGCAGGCGCACACGTGCATCTCGCTGGATACCAGAGACCAGCACGGGTTTGGCTCCCGCTGCCAGGGCCAGTTGCAGCAGGATTTGGCCGCGTGCGCCAGGCCCCAGGATGGCAACCGACTCGCCCGCGCGCAATTGCAGCCGCTCGTACAGGCAATGCACGCTGCCCGCGGTCGGCTCCATCAGCACGGCTTCTTCAAAGGAAACGTGCTCGGGCAAGTGATGCAGGGAGCGATCCGGCCAGACGGTCAGCGGGGCAAAAGCACCGCCCACGGTGTAATGGATACGCCCGGCCATCGGCGGGGTATTCACGCAGATATTGACCTTGCCTGCGCGGCAGTTGACGCACTCGCCGCAGTAGTGGACGACGATCTCTCCCACCACACGGTCTCCCGGCTGGACACGGGTGACGGCGGGGCCGACAGCCAGCACGGTGCCACACATCTCGTGGCCGCCCACAGTGGGCTGGGCGGGACCAGCCAGGCGAGTACCCTCTTTCACGTGCCAGCCATGCACATCGCTGCCACAGATGCCGCAATAGGCTACCTGGATGAGCACATCGTGGGGCGCAAAGGGATTGTGGCCGAGGGCGGGTTCGGCTGCTTCCTCCAACTGATAATGACCGTCGGGGTACAGAACCAGAGCTTGCATGGCGGTTACACCTCCTGGATGGTTGATGGTACCGGCGAGTGCTTGCGGCTTGGCCCCTGCGAGGAGTGCCCGTCAGGCGCCGGTGGATTCAGTGGGCATTATAGCCAATCCGCGTCGCCTGACCAGCGACGCCGGGCTGGGGGGGCATCCGGGATGGTGGGTGAGAGGCGCGGTTTTCATGATGTTGTTGGCGAATCTTATGGCAAGCGCCGTAGGCAGTTGAAACTGCACCAACCACCGCGAAGCCTGCCTGCGCAGGCTGCAGAGCGCGCTATGGAAAGCGCGGTTACGGGTGGCGGCGGCCCGTTAGGTGCTCGTAGGCGCGGTTTCATACCGCGTTCTGGTGTTGCCGTGCCATGTCTACATCTACACATACCATTCGCCAACAATATCTTCCATAGCGTGTGTGAACCCGTAGAGTGTGGGGCCTCTCGACCCTCCGGAAACCGCGATTACCGATACGCCAGTCGGCAGAGACAGCGTCATCAGGCGTAGGTGAGGACAGAGTCAGGTCATGACCAAAGAAACAGATCAAGAACGTTGGGAACTGCTAGAGCAGATCGACGAACTCACCACCGTGCCGGTGATCGCGCTGTCCTTTATCTGGGTGTTCATCGTAATCATCGAGTTTGTGCGGGGGGCGAGCGGCTTTCTTCTGGGGCTGGGGTATGTTATCTGGGGCATTTTCATTCTAGATTTCGTGATCAAGCTGATCATCGCCCCGGACAGGGTCGGCTATTTCAAGCGCAACTGGTTTACGGCGCTCGCCCTGCTGCTTCCGGCGTTGAGATTCCTGATTGTTTTCCGGTTTCTGCGCGTGTTTCGGCTTGCGGGGGCAGCGCGCACGTTGAGCCTCGCCAGGGTGGTCACGTCGGCCAACCGTGGCATGCGGGCAGTGCGGGCGGCGTTGGGGCGGCGCGGAGCGGGCTTTGTTTTCGCCCTCACAACTCTCGTCATTTTGGTGGGGGCAGCCGGGATGCGGTTCTTCGAAAGCCCGCAGGCGCTGGCGGCGGCGGGGATCGAGGAGGTGGAAGGGTTGACGTCCTACGGCGAAGCCCTGTGGTGGACAGCGATGCTCCTGACGACCATCGGATCGGAGTACTGGCCCCAGACTGCCGAAGGCCGTATCCTGGGGTTTTTGCTTTCCCTATATGCGCTCGGCGTGCTGAGCTATATCACCGCGGTATTGGCCAGCTTTTTCGTCGGCAGAGACGTTGGCGCACCGGACGAATACCAATAGGATCAGGACAAAAACAACAGCCACGCTATCCTGGACAGCGCGGCTGTTGGAAGACGAATTGCTGATGATCAGGGTTCGGCGATAACCGGGTTGCGCAGCACGCCGATGCCCTCGACCTCGATCTCGACTACGTCGCCGGGTCGGAGGAACACTTGCGGCTTGCGGGCAAAGCCCACGCCGGAGGGCGTGCCGGTCATGATTATCGTGCCGGGGATCAGCGTGAACGAGTTCGAGAGGTAGGCGATCAGTTGGCGGCAGGAGAAGATCAGGTCGTTGGTGTTGGAATCCTGCATCGTTTTGCCGTTCAACCGGGTCTGGACGCGCACATTGTCCGGTTCTAGCTCGGTGGTGAGCCACGGTCCCATCGGGGCAAAGGTGTCGAAGGACTTGGCACGCGCCCACTGCTTGTCGATGCGCTGCTGGCAATCGCGCGCGCTGACGTCGTTCGCGCAGGTATAGCCCAGCACATAGTTCAGCGCTTCCGCTTCCGTCACACGGCGCGCGGTCTTGCCGATGATGATGGCCAACTCGCATTCATAGTCCACCTCGTTCGGCGCCACCTTGGGGAGGATGATGGGATCGCCGGGCGCGCAAAGCGCCGTCGTGGCCTTGATAAAGATGACGGGGCGCTCGGGGATCTCGGTCCCGCTTTCCAGGGCGTGCGCGCGATAGTTCAGTCCGATGGCGAAAATGTTGGGCGGGTCCACGGGCGGCAGGAGCTGCACTTCTGCCAATGGCACCGTCACGCCAGTCGGCTGCCACTTCGTATAGATGCTGCCCTCTATCAAGTCGAGGGTTTGCTCATCCTGTACGAGGCCATATCGTATGGTCCTATCTGGAAGGACGACACGCGCGATTTTACTCATGTTAAGCTCCTTCTATTTGTAGGCGAATCTGGGCGGGATTGTAACCGGGCAGGTAGGTGACGTCAATACATAGGGCGCGCCTATGGGTATTCCACATTGGGCGGTTTGATCGCCACAACCCTATGAGCGGCAATAGCTGCTCACCAGGGCCGCGCCCCCCAATACACCGGCGAAATGCCTCAATTCGGAAATCTCGATGCGGAGGTTGCGGCGCGCGCCGGGCAGGGCGGTGCGCATCACGACGTCCCTGGCGATGTCGGCGCCCTGAGGCCAGCCGAACACGATGCTGCCGCCGAGCACGACCAGGCGCGGGTTCAGCATATTGACCAGGTTCGTCAGACCGATACCCAGGTATCCGAACGATTGCTTCAGCACCTCCGTGGCTTTTGCGTGTCCTGTTTTGGCCTGCTCGACGAGCAACTCGGCACCGGCAAAGCGGGTCCCCAGGGTGAATAACTCGCGTGGGCCAAAGAGGGAGCAGGCTTCCTGCGCCAGCGCCTTGCCAGAGCAATACATCTCCAGGCAACCCCGCGCCCCGCAGGTGCAGAGTCGCCCCTCGGGCACGACAATGGTATGCCCGAACTCGCCAGCGGCTCCGTCGGCCCCTTCGTACAGCTTGCCGTCCAGGATCAGCCCGCAGCCCACACCAGACCCAACAAAGATGACAGCCAGGTCATTCACGCCCTGGCCCAGTCCGGCGGTATGTTCGCCCACCGAGATCAAGTTGGTGTTGTTTTCTATATAGATGGGGATGCCGAGTTCGCGGGATGCCTCCGGGGCCAGCGCTGCGCCATCGAGCACGTGCAGGTTGGGGCAAGAGATCACGACCCCGCGGTCGCGGTCTACAAGCCCGGGAATACCTACGCCCACACCCACGATCTCGCGGATGTCCACCTGTGCAAAGCGCAGGAAATGCTGGATAGCTCCTGCCAGGGCCAGACCCGGCGGCCTGTGGCCGGTGAAGAGCACTTCGGTGGTTGGCCGCTCGTGTGCAACTATCTCCGGCCGGTCCCGCTCGACCAGGGCCAACATTGTTCTGGTAGCTCCAACGTCTAAAGCCAGGCGATAGGTCATTGCCCCTCCTGTTCACCGCCTTTTAATGTCTGCATTGTACATACAAGCGGCGTGTACGTCCAGAAAAAGTCGGCTCGTAGCCGTGGTGGCTGGCGGCGCATTCCCGGTTGCCAGGTTGAGGGCTTGCATTTGACGAGCCAGCGTCTTCGTGGCATAAAAAGCCCCGTCAACTTATCAAGGGGGAGCTATGCGCAATCTGAGCGGCTGGGCCGGTCGTTTACTCTTTGTTGATCTCACAACAGGAATTTTTACCTACCGGGACACGATGGACTATGCGCTGAGCTATCCGGGGGGGCGGGCGCTGGGCGCGGCGCTGGCATGGGAATTGCTGCGGCCCGGGGTGACGCCGTTCGACCCGGAGAATCCCTTGATGTTCTTGAGCGGGCCGCTGGCCGGTACGTCGGCCCCGGCTGCGGGACGGGTAACCATCTGTGCCCTGGCCCCGCAGGGACATCCCTTTGGCTGGTTCTCGCGGGCCAGTATGGGGGGCGATTTCGGGCACATGATCAAGCAGGCGGGGTATGACGGGATCGTGATTACCGGCCAGGCCCCGCGACCGGTGTACTTGTGGGTGAGCGAGGAGGAGGTGGCCCTGCGTGATGCCAGCGACCTGTGGGGGCTGGGCATTATGGGGACGCAGGAAGCACTGGCGGAGCGCCTGGGGGCAAAGGCGCAAATCGCTACCATCGGCCCGGCGGGGGAGAACCTGTCGCGCATCGCCAGTATCGGCACGAACGAGGGATCGGCGGCGGGGCAGGGCGGGCTTGGCGCTGTGATGGGCGCCAAGCGGCTCAAGGCGGTGGCGGTGTTGGGTACGCAAAAGCCGAACATCGCCCGGCCGGAAGCCTTTCGCAAGCTGGCCAAGGCCATTGCTCGCGAGCAGATCGAGGACCGGGAGCACAGATCAACCCAGGCTGCGCCCACGGCCCAACCGCCCGCATACAACGCGCGGCTGCTCCATTGCAGCCGGGGATGTATCTACGGGTGCGCTCGGCGTTATGAGGGGGTGCCGGGGACCATCTTCCCAGAACGGGCATATGACGGGGTGCAGCAATGCACGGCGGGCCGTTTCCGGGGCGCTGAGAATGGCTACTGGAACCTGGGCTTTGAGGCGGGTTTTGAGCTGAACGTGCTCGCCAACGATTGGGGCATCAACCATTGGGACCTGATGAAGGGCCTGTTTCCCTGGATCGGCATGTGCCACCAAGAGGGACTCACCCACCTGGATGGCCGCGAGATTGCTCCCCACGACCCGCGCTTTTGGTATGATGTGCTACACGCCATCGCCACGCGGCAGGGACCGATGGCAGACATTGTCGCCGATGGCGGCCAGCGAGCGATCCTGTCCACGGGCATCTTGCCTCAGGATGCCCGCCAGCTTTACACCGCCTGGGGGTATGCCAACCACTGGGATGGGCGCGGGCCGCGCGGCAACCGCATCCCGTACCCCTTCTGGCTGGTGAGCGCGCTGCTGTGGATGGTAGACAGCCGCGACCCGATGGGTAGCGCCCACGGCTATGTGCAGAATATGATCGCGGCCAGCCCGTTCGGCTCCGGCATCCTCACCTGGGAGCAGTTGCAGGTGATTGGGCAGCGCCTCTATGGGCGCCCCGAGGCGATGGACCCCTGGAGCAACTACGAGGGGAAGGCGGAGCCTGCCTGGTGGCATGCTCGGCGTTCGATGATCAAAGATAGCCTGCCGCTGTGCGACCGCGTATTCCCCCGGCTATTCACTACTCAGACTGAGGATGGGTTGCCGCGCGCGGAGGGGATCGAGGGGCCGGATTTCGAGTATCACCTGTATGCGCTGGCAACGGGCGACGAGATTGGGCCGGAGGGGCTGGAGCGCATGGCGGAGCGGGCCTTGACGCTGGAGCGACTGACGCAATTCCGAGATTGGGGACGGACGCGGCAGACGGAGGAGGGCGTGCTCGACTTTTTCTGCGATACGCTGGAAGAATTCAGCAATCCGCTGTTGGACGAGCGCAAACGCGCGGAACGCGAACCGCTGCGACGGCTGGCAACCGAGTTCTATGCGTTGCGTGGATGGAACCCGGAAACGGGTCTGCCAACTGCCCAAGTCGCGGAGGAACTGGGTCTCGGCGAGCAATACCGCCAACTCGGCCAGCCGCCCTGTTAACGCGCTGGCCGAGTTGTTCGCGAATATAGCCTACAGTTCGATGACGACCTTGGTGGCTTCGCGCCTGGCCAACAGGGCGAATCCCTCCTGAATCTGGTCTAGCGGGAGCCGGTGGCTGATCCAGTCGCTCAATACCACCTTCCCGCGTTCGACGAGGGCCAGAACCTCGTCATGGACGTCCTCTTCGTGTACGGGCAGCCGGATAATGCGCCCTGACTCGCGGGCTGCGCGCACCAGCAGACCTTCCGCGTCATCCTCTTCGGGCACGCCATAGTTGCCCACCAGTCCGGTGGGGCTGACCAGGGCCAGGGCGCTTTCCAGGGCCTCGTTGCTGCCGACGGCATCAATGACCCGGTCAAAAGTCCCCCAGGGCGATTTCTCGCCTGGCTGTTCCGCGGAACGATCCTCTATCACCATGTAACTGTTAGCGCCGAGATCCAAACAGTCCTGGCACCACCTCTGGTTGCGTCCCAAGACTGCCAGATAGGGCACGCCAATCCAATGCGCCCAGAAGATGAACGAGCGGGCCACTGGCCCCGTCCCTATGATGGCTGTCCGGGTCGTGCGGTCTACACCGGCGGCCCGGATGGCGTATAGCGTTTCTTTCAGGGTGATAATCGCGGTGGCCTCGGCAGGGTCGAGGTCATCGGGGATGACCTGCTGCTTGGGCCACATTCCATTGATCGAGTGATCGGGCTGATCTGCGAGCAGAGTGGCCATATCTGTCACCAGGCCATACTGGGCAAAGCCACCCCACGCCGACGCGATCCCCACCTTGGCATAGTCGTACTGCGCGCCTGGGCGCAGCACCCTCTGACCGAGCTTGTAATGGCGGACGCGGTCTCCGACCTGGACAATGGTGCCCACGCTCTCGTGCCCTAGAACGAGGGGCACGGGGATGCTGGTCACAAACTGGCGCTCGACGATTTTGCGATCGGTGGAATTGCAGATGCTGCAGGCCTCGATGCGTACCAGGGCATCATAGGGCCCCATAGTTGGCATGGGAACATCTCGTACTACGAGCTGATTCGGACCCTCAACGACAGCAGCCTTCATGTGTTGACCTCCAGGTAATTGCTGCACGCATGGTAGCATTCGGGAATTGCTATGTCAAACGGGCTTGTCTGCTAGCCAGTTTGGAAGTATGCTACGCATGGGCGCGTTGCAATGGGGGAAGCTCGTTGCGATGGGGGGACAAGGGGGATATTGGGGGAGATGAAGATCAGAGGGAATCCGTCGTTGGAGCCAATCGGCTTTTTCCTGAAGGGTGGCCCGGTAGGCTGCCTGCTCATCCACGGCTTTACCGGCTCCCCGCTGGAGATGCGGGGGCTGGGCGATTTTTTGCAGGAAAAGGGCCTGACCGTATCTATTCCCTTGCTGGCGGGGCACGGCGCGACACCGGAGGACCTGAACCGGGTGCGCTGGCAAGGCTGGGTAGCGCAGGTAGAGGATGCGTTGGCCGAGTTGCGTGGCCAATGCGAGACGGTGTTCGTGGCTGGACTGAGCCTGGGGTCGCTGTTGACGCTGCATCTGGCGGCGCAACATGCGGACATCCGGGGGATCGCCATCTATTCGCCCGCCACCAGGGTGGCGAATCGGTTCTTCTGGCTGCTGCCTGTGGCCCGCTACCTGGTTAAGCAATGGCCTAAAGAGTCGGAGGAGCGGGACGACTTGAACCTCCAGGCCAACAGCCGCGTGTGGCACTATGATAGCTACCCGACCAGTGGGGCCAACGAGTTGCGCAAGTTTCAGCAAGTCGTACGCCGGGAGCTGGGTAGAGTGCGGGTTCCGGCCATCGTGTTCTATTCGACGGGTGACAAGATGATTCACCCTGAGGCAGGCCCCTGTACGTTCGAGAAATTGGGCTCCGCAGACAAGGAGCTGGTCACGTTACATAATTCTGGGCATAATCTGGTGGTGGACAGCGAGCGGGAGAGCATTTTTGCCCGCACGTATGGGTTCATCGTCTCTCACCTGGGGTAAAAAGTCGATCTGCTTGGGCTCGCATACCCGACTCAGGCCCTCTGCCTGGGTCGGGGGCCGCATGGCCTGTCGCCACGACAGCATGCGGCCAGCGCTGCCAGCCTACGTAACAACGATGGCTGGCAGACACAAAGCCAGCCACTATCCGAACCCTAACCGTGTGCAGCAATTGCCTATGTCTTTCTCCACACTTGGTTAATCCCGTAACGGAATTCCAAATAATTGTATACCTTTGCGTTACGACGTATACACTTCTATATTATATAGTGGGTTTGCGAGTGCTTTGCATACACAGGCATTCTGTTATGGGTACGACTCCCCACTACGGTCTCGACGGGTGTCTAGCTTCGTGAAGGAGTGGAACTGTCGTAGGCTGCAACGTAGCCTCTGTCATCTCTCGATTTGTCTCGGCAGAAAGGAGGGCCATCGCTTCACCCTACACGTGCCTGACTGACGATTTCGATCCAATGGTTCCGTAGTTTCGCTTCAAGTGAGGGAAGGAAAATGCGCAAGAACGTCGTACGAACGTGGCTGTTGCTTGGGATGTTGCTAGCAGGCTTGCTCCTACTGCCGCTTGGTGCGGGAGCGGCTCGTGGCGGGCAACCCGTTCTGACCCCGGCCAAATCGGTGGACAAGCCCTCTGAGGGGGTGCAGTTGCTCAAGCCGGGGTTTGGTGAGCGAGGCGAACTCGTTCCGGTTGATGCGGCGCCCAGCCTGATGGGAACCTCTCAGGCATCTGTAGTGCAAAAGGCCATGTACAAGAGCTGCACCGACATGACGACGATCTTTTTCTATATCGTCAACGTCGATGCGGGCGCGGCTGGAAAGCTGGATCATTGGTCTCTGGGGCTGTGCAATGAGGATTGGGCGCATAACTATGTCATCGGCGCCTACTATGATCCAGTCCCCATTGATTGCGTGGAGTGGACCCCGGGCGTCGATGATTACTGGGTTCCCATTTCCTATAGCGAACTGGCTCCGGCGGACTCTGCCAATGAGATTCCGGGAACCTGGTCGGTCAAACTCAACAAGTCGGTTCCTCAGGGAAGCTGCATGGCTTTCGCCGTGGCTGTCTATGGGGTTTGGAACTTTGGCGAAGTGCCTTGGAGCGCGAACGTCGGTGGCGGGTATGTGTCTGACGTAACCACCGGGCCTTCCTGCAACTGGGATCCTTGCCCCGGCAACGTGCAAGTTGTTCTGACGGGTGGTGGGGAGATTTGCCCGGGTGAGACGCTCACCCTGTACGCCGAGACCACCGGCACGGTTTGCTGGCCTGGTCCCCTGCAGTATAGCTGGTACAACAATGGCGATCCCATCCCCGGTGCGCCGAACTCGCCGTATCTGGAGGTGAGCCAGCCAGGATGGTATCAGGTGTTTGTGGAATGCGGCGATAGCCCCCATCCTGCGTGCCATGTGCTGTCCAACATCGAGGAAGTCTGGCCCGACGTCAAACCGCCTATGGCAGTTTGCAAGAACATCACCGTCGTCCTAGGCGATGATGGCACGGTCATGATCGCCCCGGAGGATGTGGATGGCGGCTCGACGGACAATTGCGGTATCGTCCATCGGAGTCTGGACAAGAGCACCTTTACCACCGATGACATCGGTGTCAATACGGTCACCCTGACTGTGTACGATGCTGCGAGCAACTACGCTAGCTGCCAGGCAGAAGTTACGGTGTTGCCGTCGGATGTGCCGTCTGTGCCGCTCATTTTGGGGGCCGATGCTCCTGGTTTGGGTGGCCCGACAGGCGACCTTACCCTGATGGGTCTGGCCGATGACTTTGCCTGGCTCCGTATGTGGGTCCGGTATCCCGGCGCGCTCCACTTTACCAACGCCGGTGACTTTGTGGCGGATGGCTGCGGTCACTGGGACTTTACCTTCACCTTTGAGGAGTCGGGCGTGTACACCTTCCGGGTGGGCGCTCGCGATGTGGCCGGGAATTGGGCCTGGACCGAGGACCTGGAGCTGGAACTGAGCCCGTCCGTTCCCATCGAAACGATCATGTTGCAGCAGGAAGTGGATGGGTACACGGGTACCACGGACACCTGGATTGGGGCGTGGGAGCCTGATACGGCGGACGGGGCCGACAATCGGCTGCGGGTTCGCTATGGCGACGACCGTAGCGCCCTGCTCAAGTTCGACCTGGATGGGGTCATCCCCGACAGCGCTCAAGTCCTGTACGCCAACATGGGTGTCTACAGCATCTTCCAGAGCAATATCTCGGAAATGTCGCTAGAAGCTTACGCGATGAAGGCGGCGTGGGTTGAGGAAGAGGCCTGCTACAACATGGCCGATGCCCTGACCCCGTGGGAAGCCGCTGGTGGCAACGGCGATCTGGACCGCGAGATGATCGCTGTGGGCAGCAGCGTGTTCTCCCAGGAACAGGCCTGGTATAGCTTTAATGTGACAGGGCTTGTGCAGCAGTGGTTGGCCGACTCTGCGTCCAACCAAGGGATGATGATCAAGGGCAGCGAGAGCACCTCTGTACAGTACAACATCGCCTCCTCGGAGTATGAGGCGGCCTGCCGTCGTCCGGCGCTGTACATCATCTTTACCGGCGCTTCGCCGCTGACCATGGTCCAGTAACTCGCACCTGCGGTTACAGTTCGAACCTTGACCGACCCGAGCGTATCGCTCGGGTCGGCTTTTCTATGGTGCGTATTCCTGAGCCTCGCGATCCCTTGCACGGACCTGCTATTGGCCCGTGGCGATGATCTGATCTGCTGGAATGGTGAACTCTTGCTCTGGCCTCCTGAAGACTGGTGGGGAAGGGCTGGTCTTGGAAGCGGAATAGCACGATGGCGACCAATGCAATTCCCAGGATGAGCAGGCTGATAGCAGCAATGAGCAGAGCCTTTTTCACGATGGCCTCCGATTTCCCTTTTATCCTCGGACGGTTGCTGCCTGACACAGGCTGCTCGCGATTACTAATCCCCGTGGACTGCCGGTCAATGCGGCTGGCGAATACATCAATCACTCGACCCCAGGGCTATCCTTATCGGCGGAACGGCGGATTGACAAACGCGGATCCCGCGCTATAATAGTTAAATAAATTAACTGTTAAGGTAATTAACTAAACGGAGAAGATGATGTCCCCTCCAGTCGCGCTTTCCGAAGAGGCCCTGCAACAAGCCATTGACCGCTTTTGGGAGACCATTCCGCCGCTTTGGAACCAGATTCGGGCCAACGTGCGGGCCATTGCCACCGAAAAGTTGGGCATCAGCGTCCAGCAGTTTCACGTCTTGCGCTACGTGCGGCGGGGCTTTTGCTCGGTGAGCGAACTGGCATCGGTGACCCAGTTGAGCCGACCCGCCATGAGCCAGGCGGTGAACGCGCTGGTGGAAAAGGGCCTGCTCACCCGGCGGCAGAGCATCCAGGACCGGCGCTATGTGGAATTGGAATTGACTCCCGACGGTGCGGATATGCTGGCCACCATCTACGCGGAGAACCATCGCTGGATGATGGAGAAACTGTCCGTCCTGGCTTCCGACGAATTGGAGGGCATTCCTCCGGCATTGAAAGCGCTTCGCAAGGCGTTCCTTGAACCCAGTCCGTCATCCTAGCATACAACAGGTAAATCGTATGAAACAAATCGGCAAGCTCTTGCGCTTCTTGAAACCGTACTGGCAACTCTCCTTGCTCTCCCTGGTATTGCTGACCTCTCTGGTATTCCTGGATCTGGCTATCCCGCGCCTGATCCAGCGGATCATTGACGAAGGGATCAAGCAGCACAGCATGAGCGTCGTCTTAAAGACCTCGGCGCTGATGTTTGCCCTCTCGGCGGTGAGCGCGTTGATCGCGATTGGCAACAATATCTATTCCATTCGGGTGGGCGAAGGGGTGGCTCGCGACCTGCGCGAGGCCCTCTTTGTCAAGGTCCAGTCCTTCTCCTATGGGAATATGGACCAGTTCACCACCGGGCGGCTGATGGTGCGCCTTTCCAGCGACGTCTCGGCGGTGCAGCGCGTATTCCAGGTTTCGCTGCGTATCGGCACGCGTGCCCCCATGATGATGATTGGCAGCTTGATCCTGATGTTCAACACCAGCCGGGAATTGGCCCTGACGATGGTGCCCCTGCTGCTGATCACTTCTGCCATCATCGTCGTGTTCAGCATGAAAATGGAGCCGCTATTCCTCAGTGTGCAGCAAAAGCTAGACCGGCTCAACACCGTCTTGCAGGAAAACATCGCCGGGTCGCGACTGGTCAAGGCTTTTGTGCGTGCCGACCATGAGGGCGGGCGCTTTGCCGTCGCCAACCAGGATTTCACCCAGCGCAACATTGACGTGATGCAGTTCATGTCCACCATGTCGCCGGTGTTGATGATTTTTGTGAACATCGGGATGGTGGTCGTGATCTATGCCGGAGGCTTGCGGTCCATTGAGGGCAGCCTGTCGGTGGGACAGATCGTGGCGTTCAGTAACTATTTGCTTACGACGATGACGCCGCTGATCATGATGACCATGCTGTCGAATACCTGGGCCAACGGCATCGCTTCCGCCGGGCGCGTGAACCAGGTGCTAGATACCGTTCCCGAAGTGCAAGACGACCCGCAGGCCGTGCCGCTGCCCGGCACTGCCCAGGCGCGCGTGGTCTTGGAGGGCGTTAGCTTTCGCTACAACGGTGACAGTGACAACCTCGTACTGGAGGACGTCAATCTGGTGGCCGAGCCGGGGGAGACGGTGGCGATTCTGGGAGCTACCGGCGCGGGCAAGTCCTCGCTGGTGCACCTGATCCCGCGTTTCTATGACCCCTGCGAAGGGCGGATTCTGGTGGATGGGGTGGATATTCGCAGCGTCCAGCAGGATTCGTTGCTGGCCCACGTGGGTATTGTGCCGCAGGAAACCATCCTGTTCTCCGGCACGGTGCGCGATAACATTCGCTATGGTCGCCCGGACGCGACAGACGCAGAGGTGATCGCCGCGGCCCAGGTAGCTCAGGCCCACGATTTCATCCTGCAACTCCCCCAGGGGTACGATACCCACGTGGAGGAGCGCGGCACCAACCTTTCGGGAGGCCAGAAACAGCGGATTGCCATTGCGCGGGCGTTGGTAACCCAGCCCAAGATTCTGATCTTGGACGACAGCACCAGTTCTGTGGACGTGGAGACAGAAACCAGGATTCAGGACATGCTGCGCGAAATCATGCAAGGTCGCACTAGTTTCGTGGTCGCCCAGCGCATCAGCACCGTGCTGCGGGCGGACAAGATCATCGTCATTGACAAGGGGCGGGTGGTGGCCCAAGGAACCCATGCGCAGCTCTTGCAAAGCAGTCCCATCTACCGCGAGATTTACGACTCGCAATTGGGGAACGGGTTTACCCTGGATATAGGTGCCCAATCGGCCTTGAGTGGAGCAGAAAATGTCTGAACAGAGCAGCAGTCAGCGTAGCCCCGGTACCGGGGAGTATCGCACCCGTATGTTGCGAGGCGCGGCGGCGGGGCGCTTTTCCCGGATTGAAAAAGCCGCCAACCCTCGCCAGGCGATGGCCCGTCTGTTGCCCTACCTCAAGCCCTATCGACTGGTTTTGGGATTGGTGATAGCTTGCGTCGTGGTCTATACCCTGTTGGGATTGGTCGGCCCGTATTTGATGGGCGTGGCGATTGACCAGTTCATCGAAGGACGGGACGTTGCCGGATTGGCGCGTGTCTCGGCGTACATGCTGGTGATCTATGTGTTCACCAACCTGTTTCGGGCCGTCGCAAACCGGATGATGGCGCGGATATCCCAGCAGGCGCTGCGGGATGTGCGCCGGGACCTTTTCGGGCATCTGCAAGGGATGTCCATCGGGTTCTTTGATACACATTCCGCCGGCGAACTAATGAGTCGCCTGACCAACGATATCGACGCCATCAACCAGGCCGTGTCCCAAAATGTGACCTCTTTGCTGGCCAGCGTGCTGTCGTTGGTGGGCATTCTGATCGCCATGTTTGTGCTGAATGCCTGGCTGGCGCTGACCACAGTGCTGGTCGTGCCGCTCATGTTCTGGTTCACCAGGTTTGTTGCCAAGTACACGCGCACGGGTTTCCGCGAGCTACAGAAGCAACTCGGCGGGTTGAATGCCGTCATGGAAGAGTCCATCAGTGGGCAAAAGGTCGTCAAAGCCTTCCGTCGGAACGATTCGGTCATCGAGACGTTCCGCCAGCAGAACGAATCCGTCTACAAGGCAGCCGTCTCGGCTAACACTTATGCCATGTTGCTGATGCCGCTCACGAATGTGTTGGGCAACTTTTTCGTCATCACCCTGGCTGGATTGGGGGGCTGGCTGGCGCTACAAAATCTGGTCAGCGTGGGTATGATCGCCACGTTCATCAACTATGGGCGCAACTATATTCAGCCGCTACGCGAGTTGGCGAACATGTACAACTCGATTCAGGCGGCGCTGGCCGGTGCGGAGCGGGTATTCGAGATCATCGACACCCCGCCGGAAATATTGGATGCCCCGGACGCTCTGCCGCTGGAAACGACGGACGGGCATGTGCGCCTAGAGAATGTGGTGTTTGAGTACGTGCCGGGCGTGCCGATTATCAAGAACCTGTCGCTAGAGGCCAAGGCCGGACAGACGGTGGCGCTGGTTGGCCCAACCGGCGCGGGCAAAACCACCATCACCAACCTGCTGACGCGTTTTTACGAGATCCACGGTGGACAGATCACCATCGACGGTAACGATATCCGCGATGTGCGCAAGAGCGACCTCCGGCGAAAGCTGGGGTTGGTGCTGCAGGATACTTTTCTGTTTGCCGATACGGTGATGGAGAATATCCGCTACGGGCGACTGGATGCCACGGATGCCGAGGTGATGCGGGCAGCAGAGATGGCCGAGGCGGACCATTTCATCCGGCAGCTCCCGCAGGGGTATCAGACGGTGCTTTCCGAGCGGGCGGGCAACCTCAGCCAGGGGCAGCGGCAGTTGCTGGCTATTGCGCGGGCTATTCTGGCCGACCCGGCGATCTTGATTCTGGACGAGGCTACCAGCAGTGTGGACACGCGCACCGAGGCTCGCATCCAAGAGGCATTGCTGCGCCTGATGGAGGGACGCACCAGCTTTGTGATTGCCCACCGCCTGAGCACGATTCGCGATGCGGATAATGTGGTCGTAATCGACCACGGCGAGATCGTAGAGCAGGGCACGCACCAGCAGCTATTGGACAAGCGGGGGTTCTACCATCACCTGTATATGAGCCAGTTCAAGGGGCAGGCGATCTGATGGTGCGGGCGGGGGATTAACCACAGAATACACGGAACACACAGAAGAAATCTAGCCACTAAAAACACGAAAGAGAACATACCCTCACCCCCGGCACTACGTGCCGCACCCTCTCCCAGTGGGCGAGGGAACCAGATGCCGCCAGAGATGGCGGCGGTCCAGTAGAGGCTTCTTTCGTGGTTAGCCTCTAGCTATGGCCGCAGGGCCGGGACGATGTAGATGTACAGGCAGAGGATGGAAAAGACAGCCATGCTCGAATAGAGCAGCCCCAGGGCCGCACCGGGCCGCCGTTGTTCCAGCCAGCGCGCGCCGGTTAGCACCACCGCCACCACCAGCAGCAGCGCCAGAGTGAACCCCTTGATGTCCCCGGTCGCCAGCCCAACGCCGAGCGTCGCCAGGACGCCCAGCCCCAGCAGCGCCAACGCAGGCCAGAACGCCCGCTGGAGCGTCTCTCGGAACCCCAGCGTGAATGCCACGCCCCAGGGGATGAGCGCCGGAAAGAGATACCGCGCCTGGTGTTGCAGGTATTTGGTGTTCCACCACAGGTAACCCATCACCGAGAGGCTGGCCCACACCAGCAGCAGCGCCAGCCCGCGCCGGGTGGCTGGCCGGAGCGGTTCGTCGCCGCGCAGCACGCGCCAGCCGTAGACGATCACCCCCAGAACGACCAGCCCACTGAGCAACGCGAGAGGCAGGTATACCCGCTGCGGCAGCACGACTCCCATCCACCCAAACTGCCCCCAAAAGCTTTGGAAAGTCGTCTGGAGGAAGGCTTTTACCAGCGCCAGCGCGCCATAGTCGGCCAGGTATTGCGCCGTGGTCAACTGGCCGGTGACGACCGCGTCGTGGCGGGCCATGCCCAGCGGGTCCGTCAGTCCGTAGAGGGCGACGTTGTTCACCAGCCAGGGGGAAGCGATCACCAGCGCAGTGCCCAGCAATATCCCCGCGCGGCCCAAGGCCCGCCGCCAGGTGAGGTACGACGGTCCGCGCCGCGTCTGCCAGGTGTCCCAGGCCAGGGCAAACAGCACGATCCCAAAGGCCGCATAGCTTTGGAGCTTGGTGAGAAAGGCTAGCCCCAGCAGCGCCCCCAGCCCAAAGGACCGGCGCGGGGTCCAATCGTCGGCCTGCATGGCAAACACCCTCCAGGCGATGTAGGCCAGCAGCAGGCCGGTCAGCACGTCGTTGTTCACCGTGGCCGTCATGGTGAGGTGCATGGGCAGGGTGGCCGCAAAGGCGATGGCGCCCAGGGCCAGCAGCGGCTCCTTCGGGTAGACGGCGCGCATGACGTTGTACCCGGCGAGCAGCGCGGCAGCCCCCAGGAGCAGGGAAAAACCCCGCAACACGAGCAGCATGGGAAAGTCAAATAGGGCCAGGTTCACCCGGTAGATGATCGAACTCACCATGTAATACAGGGGGGGCTGGTGGAATTCGTAGCGGATAGGGTCTACCGACAGGTCGGGGGGGAAACGGGCTGCCTTGATCTTTTCCAGATACTCGTAGGGATAGTCGCCCGGCTGAAGCTCGGGAAGTTGGCCGTGTTCGGCGATGTACTTCACATAATTATAGTGAGCAGGCTCATCGGGCGCCTGCCAGGGGGGCGTGGCGGTGGCATAGAGCGCGCCCAGGATCAGGTACAGGATGACGATGACTCGCACGCCCAGTTCGCTTACCTTGGTGGTATCCCGTTTGTCCAGGGCCTGTTGCACGCGTCCTCCTGCTATGGGGTTGCCGACCTGTGGTCACAATCTCGGAAATAAGCGGGGATAGCGCGGTGGTCTTTCGCCGTCGGCGGTACTCCGCCGCGCTATCCCCGTGTACTGCGTTCGTTATCCCAAACGGGCCAGTTCTTGCTCGACGATTTCCGGTTCCAGCTTGCGGAACAGCGGCTGGGGCCGGTGGAGCGGCTGCCCCGGCTTGAGTTGGCTGGGCTGCCAGATGTCACCTTCCCACTGCGGGCGATAGGTGAGCGCCCGGTGTGCGTCTGCATCCTGACCAAGCGCAAGGATTTCCTGCTCACCGAACAGGTTGGTTTCGTATCCCAGCGCTTCGTGCAAGCTCTGCGACGAGAAGGGCAGGAAGGGAGCAAACAGCACCTTGAGCGAGTCAATCACCCGCAGGGCGACATAGGTGGCCGTGGCGCTGCGCGCACGGTCGCTCTTGAGCACCAGCCAGGGGGCTGCCGCGTCCAGGTAGCGGTTCGCTTCGCGCGCCAGGCCCATCACTTCGCTCAGGGCGTTGCGCAGCTTGACCCCCGCGACAAGTGCGCCTATCGGCTCAAAGGCTTCCTCTATCCGGCGGATGATGGCCTGATCTTCGGCAGTCAACTCGCCCGGCGTGGGCACTTGCCCGTCAAAGTTCTTGTAGGCAAAGCTCAGCATCCGGTGGGCCAGGTTTCCCCAGGTGCCGACCAGTTCGTTGTTATTGCGATCCAGGAACTCTTGCCAGGAAAAGTCCGAGTCCGACGTTTCCGGCGCATGCACCGTCAGATAGTAGCGCAACGGGTCGGGATCATACCGCGACAGGTAATCGGGTGCCCAGACGGCCCAGTTGCGACTGGACGAGATTTTGCGCCCCTCCAGGGTGAGATATTCGTTGGCTGGGACGTCGTACGGCAACTGCAATCCGCCATAGCCCATGAGCATGGCAGGCCAGATCAGGGTATGGAAGAAGATGTTGTCCTTGCCGATAAAGTAATAGCTGCGGGCGGGCTGGCCCTCATCCCACCAGGCGTGCCAGGCATCGTCTTGGCCCTGTATCAGGGACCATTCGACCGAGGCGGCCAGGTAGCCGATCACCGCGTCAAACCAGACATAAATGCGCTTGTCCTCATAGCCGGGCACAGGCACGGGAATCCCCCACTCGATGTCGCGGGTGATGGCGCGTCCGCGCAACCCTTCCTGCAACAGGTTGAGAGTAAAGTTGCGCACGCTGGGACGCCAGTATTCCTTGTTCGTGGCCCATTGTTTCAACGGCTCGTTAAACTTGGACAGGTCCAGGAAAAAGTGCTCCGTCTCGCGCACGATGGGCGTGTGGCCGGAGAACTTGCAACGCGGGTTGATCAGTTCCAGGGCGTCCAGCGGCTTGCCGCAGGCGTCGCACTGGTCGCCGCGTGCATCGGCGAACCCGCAGAACGGGCAGGTGCCTTCGACGTAGCGGTCTGCCAGGAACCGCTCGCAATGCGGGCAGTACAGGGCGCGCATGGTCTCTTTGTAGATATAACCCTTTTCCAGCAGCCTGACAAAGATATCGGTTGTCACAGCCCAATGATTGGCCGTGTTGGTATGGGTGAACAGGTCAAAGCTGATGCCCAGGCCAACGAACGACTCTAAAAAGCTGGAGTGGAAGCGCTCTACCACCTCTTGCGGGGTGATGCCCTGTTGTTCCGCCGTGACGGTAATGGGCGTGCCGTGGGTATCCGAGCCGGAAACCATCAACACGTCGTTGCCGCGCAGGCGGTTATAGCGCGCGAAAATATCTGCCGGGATATAGGCCCCGGCCAGATGGCCCAGATGCAAGGGAGAGTTGGCGTACGGCCAGGCCACGCTGACCAAGATTTTCTCGTTCATGGTGCTCCTTTATGGTGCAAACACGCTCGCAGGTGCGAACGTCGTACAGATAGGTTAATCCGAGCGAAGGAAGAAAACAACGGTCGGGTTGGGGTTTATCAGGAGGGGGAGGGGCCCCCCATGCGGCCTTTGGCTGCGGACGCCTGGCGGTAGCCGCAGACAAGCTCACCAACGCGCGGGCCCGATACGTGGTGTGGCTGAACGTTATTCCGTTGTGGAGAGATACGGTTCTCCACGAAAAACCTCCCTGAACGACGGCTCGAGCTGTTTCCTGCCGTCCGTTATTTTATCTTACGCATTATGCGGCTATCCGTCAACTTGGCTGGAGCGCTCGCGGTTTGGAAACCGCGCCTACGATTTGTGGCGGCACGTTGGCTTCTCGTAGCCGCGCTTTCCATAGCGCGCCAAGCCCCGGTATTGTGGAATCGCCATCCAGAGCATGCAGATAGAGCCGGCTGGAAGCCGGCGCTCCAGAAGATCACGCCGACTGGAATGGCGACGGTTCCCGGAAAGGGTCAGTCGTAGGCGCCGCGCAGGCCGTTCCACTTGACGCGCAAAATCTGCTCGGCCATCTCCATAGATTCGTGCAGGTAGCTCTTGCTTTTGCCCCTGGCGACATCGCGATCTGCCCAGGAGACCTGCACCTCCCCGATACGATAGCCTGCCTTTTCGGCCAGGTAGAGCATCTCTACATCGAACGCGGTGACTTTCCACCCGACCACCTCCCCGCTGCGCCGAATGGCGTCCAGCCGGGGGAACACGTGCCGGGCCACCGTCGCGCGCATGGCCTTAAAGCCACACTGGGTGTCCGAGATGCCGCGCAGCAGGAATAGGCGGCGAAAGCCGCGAAACAGAGCCGAGCCGATGCGCCGGTAGAGGGGAAAGTTCTCGCGCTCCATGCCTCGCGACCCGATGACCACATCGTACCCCTGCTCGAACATCGGCAGCAGGCGGTCCAACTGGTCAATGGGGGTAGATTGGTCCATATCGGTGAACAAGACGATCTCTCCGCGGGCGGCCTGGATGCCATGCCAGACGGCGGAAGGCTTGCCCCCGTGAGGGTTCTCCAGCAACCGGAAACCGGGCTTATTCTCTATTTGCTGGTGGATGATCTCTCGACTGTCGTCCGTGCTGCCATCGTCAGAGATGATCACCTCATAGGCAAAGGGCTGTGCGTGGAGATAGGCGCGCATCTCCTCCAACACGGCTCGATGCAGGTTTTCACTCTCGTTATAGCAGGGCACGACAACAGACAGGTAGGGATCGTTCACTATTTTCTCCCGCTAGCTACAGGCCATCGCCTGCGAACTGCGTAGTTGGTCTGGCGCACTCTATCGCCTCCGAACCAACGCCAACTCAGGTCAGAATGGACTCGATGTATGCATCGGTTGCCCGCTGGGCAGACAGGGTTGCTTTGCGGGCCGACAGCCAACGCAGGCTGGTGAACAGGCCCGCCAACTGGCCGCGCAAGCGTGCGCGAGCGGCTGCGCCCCGCCAGGCGTGCAGGGCCTCGCGGGCAATGGTCCATTGCGCGCCAACGATCTCGCGCCAGTGCCGCTTGAGCAGGGCAGTTGGATAATTGCGTGCAATCACCCACAAGGTATTGCGGCCCACATAATAGCTGGACAGCACGCCGCCCCCCGTCGCGCTGAGATGATGGTACACGACGGCGTTGGGGGCATAGACGCATTTCCACCCGGCAAGCTGTGCCTTCCAGTTCAAGTCCACATCCTCACAATACATGAAAAAGCGTTCCTCGAACAGTCCGACGTCCTCGATCATCTCCCGCCGGTAGGCCACCGCGCCGCCACATCCCCCAAAAACGAGACTCTCCTCGTTATATGGTGCGCCATAGGGCTGCCAGACGCCCCGCGAGTCGGGGAGGCCGTTGCGCCGGTAATAATCCCCCGCCGAGTGCAGCTTCTGGCGGTCGCTATACAGCATAATCCGCGAGGCTGCCGAGCCTGCTTCCGGGTGGCGGTCCAGCGCATCCACCAGGGCGGCCATCCAGTCCGGCTCGACCTCGGTGTCATTGTTGAGCATTACCAGAATCTGGCCGCGCGCGGTGCGAATGCCTGCGTTGCAGCCGCCGCTATAGCCCCCGTTGGTCGTCAGCGCCAGCACGCGCACCTCGGGATATTCGCGCTGCAACGCCTCGACCGAACCGTCGGTGGAAGCGTTGTCCACCACAATGACCTCCAGGTCGGCAAACGTCTGCTGCCGCAAGGAGTCCAGGCAGGGGCGCAACAACTTGAGCCCGTTCCAGTTCGGTATAATGATGGAGACGCGCGGCGCTCCTGTCGGGTTCCCGGTCATGTGCCTCCGTGGCCTCTACGCCTCGTCCAGATGTTGGATGTAATCTTGCAGGGCCTCTGTCCAGGGACGCATGACGATTCCCAGGTTGGCGCCCATGATGTTGTTCATCTCGACCTGTTTGGGCACGCGGGCGGCGCGCTCATAGTTGGTCGCCGGGATCACCTCGACTTCCGACCCGCCGGTCAGGCGCAGGATCTCCCTGGCCCACTCGTAGCGCGAGCAAGTCCCCGTGTTAGGGAGCTGGTAGATGCCGTAGGCCGGTTGGCGGATGAGCTGGCCGAGGGCCTGGGCCACGTCGCGGACATAGGTGGGTGATCCCACTTCGTCGGTGACCATGCGCATCTGCTTGCCGACTGCCAGGCGCAACACGGTGCGCACGAAATTGCGCGGCCCATCCCCATAGAGCCAGGCAATGCGCACGACGTAAAAGCGCTCCAGCAGGTCGCGTGTGACCTGTTCCCCCATCCACTTGGTGCGGGCGTATACGCTGAGCGGATTGGGCGCGTCGTATTCCCAATAGGGACTCCCCTTGGTGCCGTCGAATACATAGTCGGTGCTGATGTAGACCATCGCCGCGTTGCTCTGTCGCGCGGCCAGGGCCACGTTGCGCGTGCCGACCACGTTGATCTGGTAGGCCACGTCCGGGTCTTGCTCGCAGCCATCCACGTTGGTCATGGCCGCCGTGTGGATGATCGCGTCCGGCCCAAATTCCCCGATGGAAGCGACGATCTTGATATCGGTAATATCGTGTTCGGGCAGATCCACGAGCATCAGCTCGTCATCCGTCATCACTTTCTGGAGCGCCGAGCCAAGCTGGCCCTGGCTGCCGACAACGACTATCCGCATAGCGTGCCTCCGGTGCGGGTTAGTTGCGGCTGTGTGGAGGAATCGTCATCCGCCAGATGGTACATCCGCCCACAGCCTGTCACGGATAAGTGGCTGTTATTATAGCATCAGGGTGAATACACCGCAAAGGAACTGGTGATGCCGTTTGACAGGAAGGCTACCTTGACCCATAATCTGTATGCGATCAAGATAGCTCGTGCTTTGGGCGTTCATCGTTGGGGCGTTGTATTCAGTGGAGGAAGCATGGTAAAAGGCTCATTACAGAACACCGAGCCCAGGGGCGCCGCAGGCCCACTGCGTGACAAGATACACGAGTTGGAGATCGGCCTCGCCAAGCTGAAGCGGTTGAACGCTGACGAGGTGGCGGGTCTGCTCAAGCTGCGCGATGAGATTGCCCGTGACGTGACCGCCCTCACGGAGCAGGGGGTGGAACTGCGTCCCGAGTTGACGCGGATCGAGTCCGTGGATGGGACGCTGACCAGCAAGGCCGATACCCTCATCCGGAAGGGACTGGCGGCATCCCGCCGCGCCGAGAACCCACCCAAAGAACACTGGTGGTGGTATCTCGATAGCTATGTGGCGGAGCGGCGCCGCAAATGGCTTATCAGGACCGGAATCACCATCGCCGGTATCGTCGTGGTGGTACTCATCGCGAATTGGGTGATGGACAAGTTCTTTGGGATGAGCCCCACCGAGAAGCAGGCCTACGCCCATACCTCGCGTGCCGATCAATATATGATGGATGGGGATGTGGCCGCGGCGATTGCGGAATATGAGCAGGCGCTGGTCTACACGCCGGAGGATGGCGAGACGCTGGCTGTCCTGGGGGTGCTATACGAAACGCAGGGGCAGCAAGACAAAGCCGATGAGATGATGGACAGGGCCGAGCAGGCTTTCGAAAAGCCCGAGGAATATCTGATTACGGCGGCCCAGGCCTACAGGATGATGAGAGACGTCGACAAGGCTCTGGAAGTAGCCAACGCCGCCGTGGAGACCCAGCCCAAGTCGGCCTATGCGCATTACGTGCGGGGCATTATCTATCAAGACATGGAAAGAATACCCGAGGCCCTCGAGGATATGAACACGGCTTCCAGTCTGGCAAACGAACAGGGCCAGACCGAGTTGTTCGTTCTGGCCCGTCAGCAGTATGGAATGTTGTTACAACGCGGGAGCGGTTTCTAGGCTTTTGATGAGTGCTGGGGTGCCCTACCCCAGCACTTTTTCTGCTTTATCCAGGTCGTCCACCTTCAGGACGCTTTTGGCCTGTCCCGACCCGGTGGCGCTGTAGGCATAGCTGTACTCGATATTCACCCCTGCCTGCGCCAACGGCTGTAATACGCCTCGGACAAAGGCCCCAGGCTCGTCAGGCATCGTGACTTCCAGAACCTCTGTGGCAGAGCAGGTGATCCCCGCATTGCGCATAATCTCCAGGGCATGGCGTGGCTTGTCGACCAACATGTGCACGATGCCGAAATCGGAGGCATCGACGATGTTGTGAGCAATCAGGTTGACCTCGCCGTCGGCCAGCACATTCAATAGGTAGAGGAGTCTGCCGGGACGGTTCTCCAAAAAGGCTGATACCTGTGTAGTTCTCATAGTTACCCCCTTGATTAAAGCATGCCTTTGTCTCGTAGCTATCATCGGGCGCGCGTGGATCTTGCGGATCCTCGGCTGGTACACTCTGGTCCGGGCGGTTACTTTTCGTAGACGGTGCGCCGGTCGATGATGCGCCGGGCCTTGCCCATGCTCCGTTCGATGCGATGAGGCTCCACCAGTTTGACGCGAGCCTGGATGCCCAGGGTCTCCCGCATCTCGTACTCGGCTTTTTGTTGAAGCCCCTTTAACTGGCCGATGTCGTCTGCGAAAATATCCTCCGAGACTTCGACCCAGATCTCTAGTTCGTCCATCGCTCCCAGGTCGCGGTCCACCAGGATGACATAATGTGGCTGCACGCCCTCTACCTGGAGCAAGACGGTCTCGATTTGCGAGGGGAACACGTTCACGCCGCGCACGATGAGCATGTCGTCAGTGCGTCCGCTGACCTTTTCCATGCGCACCATCGTGCGGCCGCACTTGCAGGTGCCGGGGTCCAGCCGGGTGATGTCGCCGGTGCGATAGCGAATGACCGGCAGAGCCTCTTTGGTGAGGGCGGTCAGCACCAGTTCTCCCTTTTCCCCGTAGGGGAGGGGCTCGCCCGTTTCGGGATGCACGATCTCGGCGAGGAAATGGTCCTCGTTGATGTGCAGTCCGCAATGATACGTGCATTCCCCTGACACGCCCGGCCCCACGATTTCAGACAGGCCGTAGGTGTCAATGGGATCCAGCCCCAGGCGGTGCTCGATCTCGCGCCGCATTTCGGCTGTCCAGGGTTCTGCCCCGTGGATGCCCACCCGCAGCTTGGTGGCGCGCAGGTCCACCCCCATCTCTTCCGCCTGCTCGGCGATATAGATGCCATAGGAGGGGGTGCAGCAGAAGACAGTCGTCTCAAAGTCCTGGATCAACATGATCTGGCGTTTGGTGTTGCCGGAGGACATGGGGATGACGGTAGCCCCCAGGTACTCGCTGCCATAGTGCCAGCCCAACCCGCCGGTGAACAGCCCATAGCCCATTGCGATTTGCACGGTATCCTCCGGCGTGACCCCGGCTGCCGCGAGGTTGCGGGCGCAAACTTCGCGCCAGAGGTCCATATCGGCCCTGGTATAGGCCACGACGGTGGGCTTGCCGGTGGTACCGCTGGAGGCGTGGATGCGAGACAACTGGTTGCGCGGCACGGCCAGCAGCCCAAAGGGATAGTTGTCCCGAAAATCGCTTTTGCGGGTAAAAGGCAACTTGGGCAAATCCGCGAGCGATTTGATATCTCCTGGCCTGATACCGCGGTCGCGGAACAGTTGGCGGTAAAAAGGCACGCGCTCATAGGCCCGGGCGACCTGATTTGCCAGCAGATCGCCTTGCAGTGCCTCTATTTCAGACCGGGACATCGTCTCGCGTTCTTTGTTCCAGATCATCGCTAACTCCTTCAATCATGTTGTATCTAGGATAGGGAGGGCTGTCAAGCCGCCGGGCGCGACAAGTAGCCGAGGCATTCTGCCTCGTATCGTGTGACGCGGATTCGCACCAGGAACGGCGCGGCTACAGGCCGGGGCCGCCGCCATCCCTGGCGGCTAGAGCGCGGCATGCCCAGTCGTTGCAACTTGGCCTACGCGGTGCGGCTGCTTATGACGTCGTGCCGTACACTTCGCGACGGTCGATGACCCGCTTGGCTTTGCCCATGCTGCGTTCGATGCGATGCGGCTCCACCAGCTTGACGCGTGCCGAGATGCTCAGAGTATCCTGAATCTCCATTTCGGCTTTGTGTTGCAGGTCGGCCAATGTCCCCAACTCGTCCGAGAAGATGCCTTCGGAGACCTCGACCCAGATTTCGAGGCTATCCATTGCCCCGCGCTCCCGGTCGACGATGATCAGGTAATGCGGCTGCACTCCTTCGACGTGTAGCAGGAGCGTTTCGATCTGCGAGGGGAACACGTTTACCCCGCGCACGATGAGCATATCATCAGTGCGCCCGCTGATCTTGTCCATGCGCACGATGGTGCGCCCGCACTCGCACTGCTCTACCGTCAGCTTGCTAATGTCGCCGGTGCGGTAGCGAATGACCGGCAGAGCTTCCTTGGTCAGGGTAGTAAAGGTCAGCTCGCCGTGGGTACCATAGGGCACTGGCTCGTTGGTGGCAGGGTCGATGATCTCGGGCAGGAAGTGATCCTCGAAAATGTGCAGCCCGGCCTTGTGGACGCACTCGGCGGACACGCCCGGCCCGATGATCTCGCTCAGGCCATAGATGTCCAGGGCCAGGATGCCGAGCCGCTCCTCGATTTCCCGGCGCATCTCGTGAGTCCAGGGTTCGGCCCCGAAAAAGCCCACCCGCAGTTTGGTCTCTCGGAGACTCGTTCCCATTTCCTCGGCGGTTTCGGCCAGGAACAGAGAATAGGAGGGCGTGCAGCAAATTGCCGTCGCGCCGAAATCCTGAATGAGCATGATCTGGCGGTGGGTATTGCCCCCCGACATGGGGATAACCGTCGCTCCGACGCGCTCTGCGCCATAGTGCACGCCCAGGCCGCCGGTGAACAGGCCATAGCCGTAGGCGTTGTGCACGATGTCGTGGCGGGTGACCTCGCCGCAGCCCAACGTGCGGGCCATCACCTCCGCCCAGATGCCAATATCGTTCTGGGTGTAGGCCACCACCGTGGGCTTGCCGGTGGTACCGCTGGACGCATGGACGCGCACGACGTCATCCAGGGGCACGCTAAGCAGGCCAAAGGGGTAGTTGTCGCGAAAGTCGCTTTTGCGGGTAAAGGGCAGATGGCGCAGGTCCTGTAGGCTGCGCACGTCTTCCGGCTTGACGCCCGCCTTGTCAAAGGACTCGCGGTAAAAGGGGACCTTCTCATAGACCTGAGCCACTTTCCGTTGGAGGCGCTCCAGTTGGATCGCTTCCAGTTCGCTCCGCGGCGCGCATTCCATCTCGCGGTTCCAAACCATGTTGACCTCCTTTATCGTGCGGCGTTCGCTCACAGCGGGCAGAGGAGTTGGCCCAACGCAGTCGCTGTGTGCTGCGTGTGCGAGCTATCTCTGCCTATTACACTATACCCAGATAGGCGCGGCGCATGTGGGCCGAGTTGAGCAGTTCCTTGCCCGATCCCTCAGCGACGATCCGCCCAGTTTCCATGACGTATCCTCGGTCGGCAATGCGCAAGGCGGCGTGGGCATCCTGTTCGACCAGCAGGACCGTCAGCCCTTCGTCGCGCAGCCGTCCCAGTAGCTGCAATATCTCGTGGGCCAGGTTGGGAGCCAGGCCGATGGAGGGTTCGTCCAGCAGCAACAGTTGGGGGGATGCCATGAGCGCCCGCCCGATAGCCAACATTTGCTGTTCGCCCCCGCTCAGGCTGCCCGATATCTGCTTCTGGCGTTCCCCCAGGCGGGGGAACAACTCGAATACATAGCGCAGTCTGTCGCGCACCGCCGGTTTGTTCAGCACCCATTTCACCGGCCCCAATAAGTCGCGCAGGCTGCCCGCGTGGTGGCAATACCCGCCGAGCAGCAGGTTGTCGCGGACAGTCATTGTATGCAAGAGTTGGCGCCCTTCGGGAACCAGGGCTATCCCCGTCTGCACAATGCCGTGGGTGGTCATGGTGTCCAGGCGTTGGTCCTGCCACCAGATTGCTCCCTCGGTGGCGCGGTTCACGTGGACGATGGCACCCAGGAGGCTGCTCTTGCCCGCCCCGTTCGGCCCCAGCAGGGCCACGATCTCGCCAGGCTCCACGGTCAGGGAAGCTTCTCGCACGGCCTGGATGTGCCCATAGTGGACGCTGACCCCTTCTACCTTGAGCATCTAGTCTCTCTCCGTTCCCAGATAGGCGGCCACGACGGCGGGGTCGCGGCGCACCTGTTCGGGAGTACCCTGGGCCAGCCGTTGACCGTGGTTCAGCACGACCACCCAATCGGCCAGCCGCATGACCAGCTCCATATCGTGTTCGACCAGGACGATGGTAACGCCCATCTGCTGGATCCGGCGAACTAGCTCGGCCAGGTCGTTTTTCTCCATGCGATTCAGCCCGGCGGCAGGCTCGTCCAGCAGGAGGACGGTGGGGTTGCTGGCCAGCGCGCGGCTCATTGCCAGCAGGCGTTGCTGCCCAAAGGGGAGGCTACCGGCCTGCTGGTCGGCCTTGGTGCCCAGCCCCACCAGGTTGAGAAAGCGCATCGCGTCGAGGTAGACGTCCTCCTCTTCGCGCCGCAGGGCTGGCAGCCGCAAGGCGGCGTGTAATAACCCGCATTGGCCCCGCAGGTGACAGCCGACCATCACGTTTTCCAGCACGGTCATCTTGTCAAAGATGTGCGCTTGCTGGAAGGTGCGGGCAATGCCCATGCGGACGCGATCATGGGTGGGGCGGCCATTAAGGCGCTTGCCCCGGAAGCGCACTTGCCCATTTCCGGCAGGCAGGGTGCCCGCCACGATGTTCAGCAGGGTGGTCTTGCCCGCGCCATTTGGCCCGATCAGGGCCAGAATCTGCCGCTCGTAGACGCTGAAGGAGACGCTGTCCAACGCTCGCACGCCGCCGAACTCTTTGCTAATCCGGTCAACCTCCATGATGAGCAGGGGTTCGTCCATCGTCAGGGCCTCCGCCTATAGGCGCTCAATCGTCGGCGCAACGTCTCCGAGTTTAGCAATCTTCGCCAGGCTCGCACCAATGCGACCGTCAGGCCATCGGGCATAAAGATCATAATGACCACCAGTAGCAACCCGTAGGCGATGATCTGGTGCTCGCCAGAGCCATAACGGGTGAGCAGGGGAACGATCTCGCGCAGGGCCATCGTCAGCAGGATCACCACGGCGGTCCCGAACGGCGCGCCCCAGATGCTAGCCAGCCCGCCCACGGCGACCATCAGCACCAGCCTGACCGACACGCTGAAGTCGAACGCGTTCGGGCTGATAAAGATGATATAGTGGGCATACAGGCTGCCCGCCACGCTGGCATAGATCGAGCTGATCACCAGGGTGATGAGCTTGTAGCGGTCAACATCCACTCCCAGGCTTTGGGCGGCGGGTTCGCTGTCATGAATAGCGCGCAGCGCCCGACCAAAGCGGGATCGGACCAGGTTCAGGGCGATAATCAGGCCGATGATGACCGTGCCCCAGGCCAGGTAGTAATAGGCGATGTCGCTCTTGATGGGGATGGCGCCCAACGTGAAACGGGGAATACCGGGCAGGCCGGTCGGGCCGCCCGTGTAAACCTTCCATTCGTTCATCACGATGGTCACGATAGCGCCAAAGGCCAGCGTGCCCATTGCCAGGTAATGGCTGCGCAGCCGGAACATGGGGATGCCGATGAAATAAGCGATGACGGCGGTGATCACGGCGGCGATCAGCAAGGCGATCCACGGCGACCAGCCGAAATGGACGGTCAGGATACCAGAGCCGTACGCGCCCAGCCCAAAGAAAGCTGCCTGCCCCAGGGAGATCTGGCCCGCGTAGCCCATCAACAGGCACAGCCCGATGGTGACCAGGGAATAGATGCCGATCAGGACCATGTTGCTCAGGGCGTAGGGCGTTCTGACCCAGAGTGGCAGGGTGCCGATAAAGGCTATAAAGACCAGCAAACCGATCAGGTTGCTGCGCGTCCAGGATTTGGATACGCTCCGTATGCTCATGGACCTCCCCCAGGAGCTCTATCGTCGAAACACAGGGTCGGTGCTGCCCGTTGGCAGGCCGGTGCGTTGAACACAGTGGCGCTCATCTGCCCTTTGGCCGGGCTTGGCGCTGCGCCCTTTTCTCTTGCAGCGTCGTTTTAATGGACGTGGTGCGGGCCAGCAGAATGATGAACAAGGTTAAAAAGGCCACGGCGTCTTTGATGCCGGAAGAGAGAAAACCGGACGTAAAGGACTCGAGCACGCCCAGCGCCAGGCCGCCGATGACTGCGGCGGGCATGTTCACCAGCCCCCCCATGATGGCGGCCACGAATCCCTTCAAGCCCAACACCAGGCCCATGTTATAATCCACGAGGGTGAGGGGGGCGATCACGATGCCCCCGATGGCTCCCAGCCCTGCCCCCAATGCATAGGACAGCAGCGACATCAGTTCCGGGTTGATGCCCAGCAACTCGGACGCACGGCGGTTGATGGAGCAGGCCCGCACCGCTTTGCCCAGCAGGGTGAACTCGAAAAAGAGGTATAGCAGGAGCAACACCACGCCGGCTGTGCCCATGATCCAGATCCGTTGGCGGCTCAGGATGGCACCCATCACGTTCAGGGGCGGACCGGGGGAGAACTCGGGCAGGCTGCGCGGCGTGGTGCCCCAAAAGAGGAGCGCCAGACCCCGCAGGGCAATGGCCGTACCGATGGTGATGATGATCAGGCTTACTTCCGGGGCGTGGCGCGCGGGGTGAATGGTCAGCCGTTGGATGAGCATACCCACGAGCACCACGCCCAACACCGAACCGATAAAGGCGAAACCGATGGGAATGTGTAGCCCGACCAGGGTCACGGCGAACATCGCTCCGAGCATGACGAACTCGCCCTGCGCCAGATTGACGACGCCGGTTACGTTGTAGATGGCGATCAAGCCCAGGGCGATCAGGACATAGATGCTCCCTGTGCTCAATCCTGACAACACGAACTGCAAGTAATCGCTCAGACCATAGTCGGGCATACTGATCTCGCTACCATTTCTCCGGTGGGAAATACTCCCATTCGCCATTGGTGATCCGGGCCATAATCACGTGGTCGGGACTCAGGCCGACGTGATCTTCAGCAGACATGTTGAAGACGCCTCCCGTCCCGGCAAATCCGCTGGTCTTCTCAATCTCGTCTCTTAAGCGAGCGCGCTGCTCTTCTAGCGTCAGGCCATCGGGCAGCCTTTTCAGGGCTTCCAGCGTGATCTGTACGGCATCCCAGGCATGTCCCGCAAAGGTGCTGGATGGGCTTCCGGAACTCTCCTCGTAATCCTTGACAAAGTTCACCAGGATGGTTTTCTGCGGATCGTCATCCGCCAGGGCCGAAGCGGCCACCAACTTGCCCATCGGGAAGATCACCCCTTCGGCCGCATCTACTCCGGCGAGGTCGATGAAGGGCTTCATCCCGATGCCGTGATTGTGAATGATGGGCATATCAATGGCCATTTCATGAAACTGCTTGGTCAGGATGGCTGCCGCGGGGGGAATGGCCGTAACCAGCAGGGCTTGCGCATCGCTGGCCCGCAACTTGGTCAGTTGCGCGGTCATGTCCGTGTCGGCCGCTTCAAACGTCTCTTCCAGGACGATCTCCAGGCCCGCCGCTTCTGCCGCTTCCCGGATGGCTTCTGCGCCGTCCTCCCCGTAGGCGTTGTTCACGTAAAAGTTGGCAATCTTGGTCAGGCCCTTGGCCTTGGCATACTGCACCTGCACGGGGGCTGTATGCTTGTTGCTCTGGGCCGTCTTGAAAATCCAGTACCGCTCTGCTACCGGCTCTACGATATCGCCGCTGGATGCCATCGAGACCATCGGCACCTCGGCTTCGGTCATTACCGGCAGAAGGGCCATGTTGACGGGGCTAGAAGTCGTGCCGACGATGGCCACGACTTGCTCGTCGTCGATCAGCTTTTTCGCCACGGTGACGGCCACGTCACCGGTGGACTCGGTATCATGGATCAGGATTTCAACGGGATGCTTGACCCCGTCGGGACCCACGATCACGCCGCCCTGGGCGTCCAGTTGCTTCTGGATCATCACCGCTGCATCGCGTTCGGGTACGCCGAGAAACGCGGCCCCTCCGGTAATGGCGGCCATGAATCCGACCTTGTAGGTGGTGCCCTCTGCCGTCTTGGCTCCCGATTTGAGGGCGTCTGGCTTGCAGGCAACCACGCCGAACAGGATACTAAGTACCAGGAAAACATACAGGCTGCTTCTCAGGATGCGGTTCATCTTGCCTCCCTTGGATGGTGTCCGTCACTGCCTGGCCTACTTCCGCGCGTCCTCGCCAGCCTTCTGCCGGTTCAGCAACAGATCAGTACGCCTGGTCAGGCGGATGGAAATGGGGACACCTGCCCCTGCATAGATTACCCACGCCGCGTGCGTCTTCCTGGTACTATCACGGTACTACTTCCGAGAAGGCTCCGCCCCACGGCAGAGACCCTCAGCAGCCTGTGTAGTACGAGCACGGGCGAGAAACCACGGATGTTAACGAACGCACTGTGCAGCCCAGGGCAGGCGTCAGGTCGTTTGTGACCCGGCCTGCGGGCTACTTAAATGCTGCTTTACCACTCTTCCTGTGGGAAGTATACCCAGGCGCCATCTATGACGCGCACCAGCACGACATCGTTCGTGCTCAGCCCCACGTGGTCGTCGGCGCTAAAGTTGAATACCCCATCGACGCCGACAAAACCCGTGGTGTTTTCGATCCCATCGCGCATGCGCGTGCGCTGTTCCTCCAGGGAAAGCCCTTCGGGGAAGGTCTTGAGCACCTGGAGGACGATCTGCAGCGAGTCCCAGGCGTGCGCTGCGAACTGGCTGGGCGGTTTCTGGACGTACTGCTCGAAATCGGCGATGAACCCCTGCAAAACGGCTTTTTGCGGATCACTGTCGGGCAGGGCGTTCGCAGCGACCAGCTTGCCGATGGGAAAGATCACCCCTTCCGCGTTCGACGCTCCGGACAGGTCGATGAAGGATTGCATCCCGACGCCCGAATTGTGCAGCAGCGGCAGATCCAGGCCGAGCTCGCGGTACTGCTTGGTAAAGATGGCGGCGGCGGGGGGAATGGCTGTGACCAACACGGCCTGGGCATCGCTGGCCTTGATCTTGGTGATCTGGGCCGTCATGTCCGTGTCGGCGGCCTCAAAAGTCTCTTCCAGGACGATCTCTATGCCCTCTGCCTGGGCGGTTTCGCGGATAGCAGCCGCGCCATCCTCGCCATAGGCATTATTGACGTACAGGTTGGCGATTTTGGTCAGGCCCTTGGCCTGGGCATACTGCACCTGCCAGGGAGAGGTGTGTTCGTTGCTCTGGGCGACTTTGAAGATCCATTGCCGTTCGGCGACAGGTTTCACGATACTGCTGCTGGAGGCCATGGAAATCATGGCTACCTGGCTCTCCTGCACCACGGGGATCAGGGCCATCGATTCCGGGCTGGTGGATGGTCCCAGGATCACAATCGCGTTTTCGCTCTCGATCAGCTTTTTCGCGACGGTGACGGCCACATCCCCGTTGCCCTCGGTATCGTGGATCAGAATTTTGACGGGGTGTACCACGCCATCGGGGCCAGTGATACCCCCTTGCTCATCGAGTTGCTTCTGGATCATCACGGCTGCATCACGCTCAGGCTCTCCGAGGGAGGAAGCCCCGCCAGTGACCGAAGCCATGAAGCCGATGTAGTAGGTCGAGCCTTCAGCGCCCGAGGAGGTAGAGGGGGCAGCAGTGGGTTTTCCGCCACAACCAATGGCGGTTGCGAGGATCAAAAAAACCAGGATCAGAGACAGGCTGCGTTTCATGGTTGCTCCTTCTGCATTGTTCCTTCAGCGGCACATTCCAATGCCGATCTCGAGCAGCCCTCTGCCTGAGCATACTAGCCATTGGTTCGTGCGCGATCCAGATGGATGACCGTCGGCGTATAGTCCGGGCGATCCTTGTCCTGGCTTGTGTGCCACTATCGAGAGTACTCCCTCCCCTGAGGAAGCCTCCAGCAGCCTGCGTAGCACTTGATCGCACGGTGTTTGATTAGACAGCAAACCCGACCAACCCGGCGTAAAGCCGGCCCATCAGTCGGGCCCATTGCTGTCGACTATCATAGCATAGGCGAGTATAGCTGTCAATTTGTATTCAGGACCAGGCGCAAATTCAGGGTGGATCGTGGTAATGCGCGGACTCGTAGGCGCGGTTTCCAGACCGCGCTTGTGGATCCTTCGGATTCTCGGAAACCGCGCCTACGAGAAATGCTCTATAAAAAAGGGAGGCTACCTGATCTTGACCACGTCCATGCCGATCAGCTTGCCGAACTTGACCACCATGCCAGCGCAATGGCCGATTGCCAGGGATGCGTGGTGGGAGACGCCGGACATGGTCCAGTCGATCATGAACTGGTGGATGTCGTCGCCAAACCAGGCGTTGGTGAGGGTATTGCCCACCGGCGGCACCCAGCCTTCCCGGCTCTCGCCTTCAGCGACCACCAGGTAATACTTGCCGTTGACGTCCTGGGCCATGGCAACCATCGACATGGGGCCGTGCTTGATGGAGAATTCGACCGAGACTCCATAGCCCTTCTTGCCGTGCTGGATGCTCAGGCCGCGGATAGTGGGCTTCTTGTCGCTAATGCGGATGTCATGCGGGCCATCATGCCCGACGATCATCGTATTGTTATCCCAGTTCACCAGGCAAAGCTCGGCAAACGAGCCTCCACAGCCCAACGCGCTGGTGAGATACATGGCCAGGCAGGTCTTCATGTCGCCTTCGCCTGCCATGGAAATGCCCTTGGTGGTCATCAAAGAGTTGCCGACCATCAGGTTGGACGCGGCGCGCTCGTAGATACTGTTGTTCTCGCCCATGTAGTAATAGGCAAAGCCGGACAGGTTGTTGTTATAGATCAGCTTGTCCAATCCAACAGCAACTTGGGCCGCCCACTCGACGTCCGAGTTGTCGATGTCTTTGGTTACCCGGTCATAACTCTTGGACATTCGCACAAACGTATTGTCGATCTCTTCCAGCTTGGCTTGCAGCTCATCGGGGGTACACTTCTCGATATAGTCCACCAGTTCGCACATTTCTACAAACTTGACGTGGGCTCCCACGGCGTGGGTAACCGCGGTGGGGTCAAAGTTCATATCGAGCATGCCTTCATAGGAGTGACCCATGTAGCCAAATATGGTGCCTTTGAAGGCGTGCGCGGCATCGGCGGCCCGGCACCACTCTTCCACTTCCTTGGCGGCGCGTGGGTTATCGTCCATGTAATCAAAGATCACGCCCGCTGCCGGTTTGCCGCAGCGTACGAATGCGCTGTAGGCTTCGGGCAGGGGGCAGGGTGAGCCGCTGGCGGTCAAATTCTGCATGTCTAGCCCTTCCATTCGGATGCGGTTCTGAGTGCCCACGATGACGAGAGGGCAACCAGCAGCCAGCGCTCCGAGCATATAACGGCCCGAGGCAACATAGGTCGTCAGGTAGACAAAGAGCAGGTCGATATCGCTGGTCTTGAACTCTACGCCGGCGCGATAAGCATCTTCAACCGTATCGACAAAGACTGGGTCGCAGACGTTGACGCCGGAGGCGCGCACCAACCTGACAAAGTTTTCCGAATACTGGATCATGGCCTCTTTCATGCCAGGGAACTGGGGCCAATACTCTTTGTGCCCGCAGATCATAATGCCTACGGTGGCGCGATCACTGATGCTGGTTTTCATCGTTTCTCCTTTTAGCAGAAATGTGCAGGGAAGCAGGCGATATGCTCTCGATCATGAACGATGGAGAGTGCGATCAAGCATGTCGTCGTTGCGCAAGGGCTGTTTGGCAGGGCCTTTTAGGGGCAGAAAAAGATGCGTTCCAGGGGAAGAAACTGGATATCAGTCCCTTCGGCAGCCTCGGGTGCCACCCAGATTGTCACCTCGGCGTCCCATTTCTTCTTGATGTCGGTCTGCGCCAGAGCTTGCAGCGGTCCGGCGACATCGTCACCATCGACCTCCATGTAAGCGAACACGCGGGTGCCGAAGGCAAAGATGGAATAGTTGTGGATGCCGTACTCCTGCATAGCGGTGATCAACTCGGGCCAGGGATGCAGGTGGATTTCCTTGTAGGCTTCCCAGTGTTCAGGCTTGACCTGCCAGGTCATACCGATTCTTTGCATGGGTCTCCTCTCAATGAAGCAAGATATGTTGTCGACGTGCGTAAAAGTGCTTTGGTGTGCACATCGCTCATACACTCGATCTACGCGCTGGTCCTCAGAACAGGAGTCGGCCCCCACCTCGCCAAGGCGGATGCGGGTGTTCGCGTTGCTGATCCTGAAGATTGGCTCTGAGATCGATTCACCCTGCGCAGTGATGAGCTTCAGTTGGCCGTGCCGCGTCTGGGTGATCGAGAACGTGGTCACGGGGCCGTCGCGCACATTGAACTCGACCGACTCGATGGCGTGGGCGATACCTTGGGGCTGGCCGACCAGAGCGGACGATAGGATGCGAGCGCACGATCCCTGCTTGGGGAGCAGACGCGCTACAACTGCGCTGCACCCGCATGTAGGCCCCATCATATACTCATTCCGGCTGTTGGCAAGTCGCCCCTGCACGGGGCCAAATGGCAACAGAGCACGGTTTTCGGGCCTGGCATTCCAGGGGAGATGATTCGTTTGCACTAACTTGCCGGCAAGCGTTCGGGCGGCCCGGCTGGACGCAGCCTGACTGGCGCATAAAAAAAGCCCTCGGACTATTATGTCCGAGGGCTTTTTACCTCAGCGAATGGGCCGCGATGGCGCTATCGCAGATAGTGTGCTATCGTGGATAGCTCCGTCATCGCGGAGAGCAAGTTACTTGAGACCGCCGATAGCGTGGTTCAGATCCGCGGCGTTGCGAAATTCCTGGTCCTTGGGTAGCTGGTTCAGCAGATCGACGACCTCAGTTGGCGCGCCATGCTGCTTGGCATAGTCGGCCACCTGCTTCGAATTCGCCGGATAGTCGATCCCACCCAGATAGGACTGTACTTCTCCCGTGCTGACACCAGCCGTACGCTGTCGTCCTTGAGACATTCTGAACACCTCCTGATATAGGACTAATCATATGCACACTTCTCTCGAGGCTTACGCACCGTCCTGGAGGTGTAACGCGGGCATAACGGAAAAAATCGGAGACAAGACAAGAGGATACAATCGGCTGGATCGTCAAACAATGCAAAATCAGGTAGAGAGAAGACCTACATGTCTAGTATACATACTTCTATGCGTTTGTCAATGTATGCGTCAAGGTAAATAGATGGCCGACCGGTGCGCCATCCCTGGTTTCAGAGGCCTGGCGGGCGCTTTGCCCGGCGCGCTGATGCTCCTGCTGGCCCAAGCCCGAGCCAGCGGCATGGGTCTATCGCAGCTCGCCGAATGCCCGTGAGACGTCTGTGGGGTCGTGAAACTTGATGCCCCTGGGGAGTCGGTCGAGAACATCGATAATCTCTTGAGGCGCGCCCTGCTCTTTGGCACGGTCGATCAGGTCTTGCGTGCTCACTGGATAGTCCAAGCCGCGGAGATACGCCTGTACCTCAGCCGGGCTGAAATCGCTGGGGCTAGGCCCCTCTCTTGGAGACATACCTGACACCTCCTGACTATCTGCCATACGCGCTTCCCTCAACGGAGCAATAAGCAGGAGAGGCACAGATTGGGGAGATAGGGAGGGTGCAATCCAAATGCAGGGAAGCTCAAGCTCCACGTAGTTTATGCGGGTTAACGGCGCGTGTCAATGTGCATTGACACTCACGCACATTGCGGTTATAATGATTTCAGGTCGACCTGACGATCCGCAGCGTGCACTATCGCCGCGGCTGCCCGATGGATGGACTGATGCCTGGCGTGTATGCCCGTTTTCCCCGCAATGATCATCCTGGAATATCTCTCCTGCACACCGCTCGCGTGATATGCTCCTATTGGCTTTAAGGTTGTTATCCTCGCTTCCTCTTGCCCTTTTCCATAGTTACATGGTCGGCCATCGGTGTACTGTGGAGTAATGTAAAAGAGGAGCAAACCTATGGATTTTAATGTATGGCAAGAGAAGGGTATCCCCCTGGAGAAGCAGATCCGCAATTGGGGCACGCTGAATGTCGAGCCGTATTCCAAGCTTGATGTGGACCCCTACACCCGCACCCGTGGTATCTTGATGAATGGGATTGAGGTCGCGTCTGCCCTTTTCCTGCACGAATTTGCCCGTCATGTAGAGGACATGGACCTGAAGCGCGATCTTGCTATGGTGCGGCGCGTGGAACAACAGCAGCAAAAGATGGTCAACTGGATGATCCCTGCCGCTGAATCCACGCTCGAAGTTACCATTGGCTACGAACAGCTTGCTGTCGACCTCACCGCCTACGAAGCCCGCACTGAGCCGGACAAGTACGTCAAGCAGGCGCTGGATTTCGCCCTGATCGAGGACTTTGACCATCTCTATCGGTACTCCAACCTGCTAGAGATGGACGATGGCATCAAGGCCGAGCGCATCGTGGGCGATTACACCGAGATCATGCCGGGGCGCCCGACGATTGATGAGCATCGCCACCCCTTTCACTCGGTGCGCAAGCACGTGAACTGCAAGACCGCCGATCCCCTCACCAATATGCATATCCTCACGATTACTGCTGCGGAGCAGCAGACGATGAACTATTACATGAATGTGGGCAACCGGTATCCATCCATGTTGGGGCGCGGACTGTATCTGGAAATCGGCCAGATAGAGGAGCAGCACGTCAGCCATTACGAGTCGTTGGCCGATCCCAACTGCACCTGGCTGGAAATGATGGCCATGCACGACTACAACGAGGCGTACTTGTATTGGTCTTGTATGCAGTCTGAGCCTGATCCCAGGGTCAAGCAGATGTGGCAGAATCACATGGAGATGGAACTGACCCATCTGCAACACGACCGCGAACTGGTGAAGCGGATAGAGAACAAGGACATTGCCGAGATGCTGCCCGCCGAGTTCCCTCAGCCGACGATTCTGCAATCCAACAAGGATTATGTCCGTGATATCCTGGCCAAGCAGATCGACTTTTCAGCGGATGGGACAGAGTTCGTGCCGGTGAGTGACCTGCCCAAGAGCCATCGTTTCTACTCCTATCAGAAGACAGTGAATGGCAACGGCTTTGTGCCTAGCCAAGAGGTGATCAAGGAGCATATCGAGAGGCGCGGTCAGGACTATCGCGTAGAGACGGAAGGGCCTCATCCGGTGGAAAAGCTGCGGGCGCGCCATGAAGTTGCAGAGGTGATACCTTCCTAATTCGGAATGCACTGCGGGGCGCCGGACGTCCCGTGGATGCTTGCCAGAACTATTGCGCTGGCAGGTTGCGGGGCGGGCGAGACCCTATCTGGAGGCTGGTTTCTGCGAGATCGGGCGCCTCGCTCGCCGTAGCTTGGCTGTTCGCGCAGGACATGGCCAATAACCGCCCTCTTCAAACTGGTTAGTCCTGGAAGCAGCTTTCTCGGGTGCGCTTGCAATTCGTAACGGCGTATGTTACAATAAACGCGTAGATAGATAGTCATGTTTGTGCATACATCCCTCAGTTCATCTGCGGAATCCATTACTCTCGCCCGCGCTTCCCCATACGTGCGTTGTTTCCTTCCGTTGGCTTCCGCTACTCCTAATTTCCCTGTTGCTGATGTGGCGTAACGCCCTCGTTCTGCACTCCCTTCTCACCATCCTTGTCGGATTCCGTTTGTAGACCGACCAAGAATTGGATTGAAGAAAGGAGAATCAGATGGTTATGCGGGGTTCTAATCCGGGCGGCCCAGATGGGACCAAGCGTGAGGAAGAGGCAAATCGCTCCTCGCGTTCGGGCATGGAATCTGCCGAGCGGACAATGGACAAAGCCTCGGAACAAGCCCAGAAGACCGGCGAACAGGCGCAACAAAAAGCCGAGCAATTCACCTCCAAGGCTCGCGAAACGATGGAAACCGCTGAAGAGCGAGCCAGTGAGATGGCCAAATCCACGTTGGAAACCCAGAAGGACAATCTTGCCGACAGGCTGGGAAGTGTCGCCAAGACATTGCATCAGGTGAGTGATCGGATGCGCCAGGAGCAGCAAGGCTCCGTCGCGAACTATGTGAATCAGGCGGCGAATCAGCTAGATCGCTTCTCCGGCACAGTTCGTGACAAGAGCGTGGATGATATGTTGTCGGACGTGGAGCAGTATGCGCGCAATCAGCCCGAGATTTTCATCGGCGGCGCTTTCTTCCTGGGGTTGGTTGCAGCTCGTTTTCTCAAGAGTTCCGGGCAGGCTGCTCAGAATCGGCGAATGGAGAGGCAGGCTCGCCGGCGTGGATATGGGGAGAGGCAGGCTCGCCAGCGTGAATATGGGGAGATGCAGACTCGCCAACGTGAACATGGAATGTAGGCGAGTACGAGCGACGTGGAGGGAACATGGAGCAACTCATACGAGAAGAGCGGACGCTTAGCGATCTCTTTACCGAGCTACTGGATGAGACGCGTCTCCTTGTGCGACAGGAAATCTCACTTGCCAGACTCGAAGTAACCAACAAGGCCCGTGCCTTTGGCAGGGATATCGCGCTGATAGCCGTTGCGGCTGTGGTGCTGTTTGTAACATTCCAGGTTTTTGTGGCAACAGCCATCCTTGTTTTGGCGTTAGTGCTGCCCGCTTGGGCATCGGCACTAATCATCGGTGTAATCCTCGCAATTGCTGGCGTGGTTCTAGGGTTGATAGGCTACCGGGATATGAAGAGCCGCGGGTTGGCGCCAGAGGATACCATCGAGACGCTCAAGGAGGATAGGGAATGGATCCGAGATCAAACGAAGTAGGCCGGAGGGAGGAACGTCGCGATCAGGTGGAGGTTCCCAAGGTACGTAGACCTCCCGTCGAAGAGCCCGAGACGAGGCGTCGCCCTCCGAGCAGCTCCTATAGCGCTGAGAACAAGAGCGAGGAGCAGGTTCGGTCGGATATTGAGCATACTCGGGCCGAGATGACCGAGACGGTGGATAGCATCCAGGAGCATATGAATCCTCAGCGTCTTCGGCAGGAAGCACAACAGGCACTTGAGGAAGCAACAGTAGGGAGGGCGAGAAAGGTGGCCAATCGTGTGCGTAGGCGGGCCCAGGGGGTCCGACAGGATTTTGTTCAGGCAGTGAGAGAGAATCCCATCCCTGCGGCGATGATCGCGCTGGGACTGGGTTGGTTGGTGCGCGAGGTGATGACCCAGGAATCGGGCCAAGTCACGGTACCCGACGTGCGCCAGAGATACGAGCGGCAGCCAACGTCGCGAACGTCGCGGGAGATGGAGCGGCGGGCAGAACATACGGCCGGCCAGATGCAGCGACAGGCCAGCCAGAAGGCTACCCAGGCGCAGCAACGCGCCAGCCAGATGGCGGGTCAGGCCCAGGAACGAGCTGGTCAGATGGCGGGTGAGGCTCAAGAGCGCGCCAGCCAGATGGCCCACCAGGCCCAGGAGCGGGCCAGCCATACGATGGAGGAAGCGCGTTCCAGGCTAGGCGAGGCGCAGTCACGGGCCATGGAAGTTACGGATGAAGCCCAGGCCAGGGCAGGAGAGTTGATGGGCCAGGCGCAGCGGCAGTTCCGACGAACGAGCGACCAGATCGGACAGTTCGTCGAGAACAATCCGCTGGCGGCGGGTGCCATCGCTCTGACGGCGGGCGCGCTAATCGGGCTAGCCGTGCCCGAGACCGAGCAGGAGAACGAGTGGCTGGGCGAAGCGCGTGATACGGTGATGCACCGCGCCCAAGAAGCTGCCGAGGACACCGTCAAGAGCACGGCGGACAAGGCGGAGAGCGCTGTGCGCACTGCGGAGCATATGATGAGCGAAGGGGAAAGGACGGCGCGTAAGGCGGAGGAGGGTCGCGGCCAATCAAGCCAGAAGTAGGGCTTGATGGTAGTTCCGAGCCGCAGGTGTCTGCGTGCGCCCCCAGGGAGATAAATGGATCTCTGGGGGCGCACGCTTTTTGCTGCGCAGAGCCAGACCATGTGAGTGGCTGCTGGCAGCAGCCGATGGCTGGTAATCGACGGCCTCTGCCTACCGCGAGTAGAACTCGATCACCTGGATCATGTCGCAGATCACCGGCACCTCTTCGCGCCTGGGCAGGTAGCCCAATTGGACGGTGCGCTGCTCCGGGTCGACGTTCAGGTATTGAGGGGGCGCGGCGGCATCCAGGGCCTCCTCGATGACGGGGAGGTTGCGGCTCTTCTCCTTGACAGCGACCACGTCGCCTGGCTTGATGGCAAAGCCGGACACGTTGACCCGACGTCCGTTCACCTGGATGTGCCCGTGGCTCACCAGTTGGCGCGCCGCGTAGATTGTAGGGGCCAGCCCACTACGCAAGACGACGGCATCCAGTCTGGTCTCTAGCACCTGGATCAGGTTGTCAATGGTGTTGCCCTTTTTGCTCGCGGCTCGCTCAAAGTAGTTGCGCATCTGGCGCTCGTGAATATTGTACTGCGCCTTCAGACGCTGCTTCTCCAAGAGCTGCTGCTTGTAGTTGGACATGCGCGATGCGCGCCTGCCCTGGTCCTGGCCGTGTTGACCGGGGGGATAGGGGTGGCGCTCCATCACCTTGGCTGCCTTGGGCGTCAGGGGAATCCCCAGCCTGCGCGACAGCTTGACTTTTGGTCCTGTATACTTCATGAAATCTCCTTCTCAATGTTCGCTCACTCGAACGGTCTCAACCGATGCGTGACGGCAAGCCCAAATCTGATTCATTGACATAACAAATGCTATTATTATACTTTGTAACTAGACAATGTCAACATGAACTGCCTTGGGCGCGATCTTTACCAATGCAAGTATAGGTGCACTTTTTGTACCAACTCTTCCAGGCGGCCTATCAGGTTTTCCATTCCGGGCGTGGTGGGCTGCTGCGCTTCGACCATCATCTCCTTGGTGGTCTCGATCTTTTCTTCCAACACTTTGATTACCCGGGTGGCTTCGGGGTTGGTTTGCAAGACAACGTCCGGGGTCTCTTCGGGAGATGGGATTTGAATGGCATAGTCAAAGATCACCTGGATAGCGACAGTCAGGGGCAGGGCGAGCACCAGCCCTGGTAGCCCGAATGATTCCCCCAGGGCAATGCTGACCAGGATGAGCAGGATTGGGCTATAGGATTCGCAGCATCCCAGCCGTGGCCTGAGGATTACCTCTAGCAATTTCAGGATAACGGCAGTATAGACGGCTGCCGCAATGCCCCATCCCGGCCCCAACGCCAGGCCCGCGGTCAGCGGCGGGATCGCGGCGATCAGGATGCCCAGGTAGGGAATGAGGCGGGCCAACGCTGCGAACAAGGCCAGCAGCACGGCATAGTCGAACGGCATCAACCAGTAGCCCAGCCAGAGCAGAATGGCTGCCACAGCGCTCACGATGACCTGGCTGCGGACATAGGTCCCGATCTGGTTCTCCATGGCTCGCCAGGTACGACGGGCCTGCGTGCGTCGCGTGCCCGATAGCAGCGAGAGCCAGATGCGCTCGAAATGTACATGGTCCAGGCTCCAGTAGGCGCTAAGTACGACCACGATCAGCAAGGCCCCAAGCAAGTCCGCTACCTGGGCCGTGAAGGCCAGGGTGGCATACAATACGCCCAGCCCCCCTTCGCCCTGGAGAGCGGCGAACAGGTCTTCGGTGGGGGGTAACTGCTGGGCCAGCGTTTGCAGAAAGGGAGCCTGGTTCGCCAGCCATGCTTCGCGAGTCTGCGTATAGAAGGCCATCAAGTCGTTGGCGGCCTGGTTGATGTTAACGAGCATCGGCTCCATCGCGAGAATCGTCAGCCCTCCTGTGATGACGATGAGGGGGGTATAGGTCAATAGCAGGGCCGAGACGCGAGAGAGGCGATGGGCCACAAATGCACCTACCGCCGGGCGGACGGATGCCGCGACAGCCAGGGAGAGCAGAAACAGGATCAGCGCGTTGGCGACTTTCCACAGGGCCACCACACTGACCAGGGTCAGCAGGGCGATGATCGCGTAGCGGGCCACCTGTCTCATGCAGAAGCGCGCTCCTCCTGCCCTTGTTCCGCTTCAGCGAGCAGTTGGTCGATCTCTTCGGCGATGGCCTCGATGGCATCCTGGATCTCATCCATGTCCCTCCCATCCTCCCCTGGTTGAAGCCAATCCTGTCTGTGCGCGTCGCGGGCCAATTCCTGGGCCTCGTAGCGCAACACGCTGACGTAATCTCGCCCCGCTAGCTCTTCCTGGCCTGGCTCTTCCTCTGTAAAGACAAAGTGGTCGAACAGCAACTGAATGATTGCTGCCAGTGGGACCGCCAGCAGCGCACCGGCCAGGCCAAATAGCGAACCAAAAGCCGCCAGGGCGATCAGCGTCACCACCGGGTTCACGCCCACCGTCTTGTGCATGATCCTGGGCACCAGCGTGGTGTTCTCGAACGCCTGGATAGCCAGCGTGGCAATGATCACCCATAGCACCCGCGTGGGGTCCACGGACAAGGCCACGGCAAGGGCGGGTATAGCGCCTAGCGCCGGTCCTATGACGGGCACCAACTCCAGCAACCCGGCAAACAGGGCCAGGACCAGTGTGTAAGGCAGGCCAATCAGGGCATAGGCAATCAGGGCCAGCAGGGCAATGACTGACATGAGCAAGGCTTGTGCCCGCACATACCCGCCCACTTTGATCTTGATTTCCGGGATCAGCTCGCGTATCGTTTCTCGCTTATCCATAGGAGTGAACAACAGGGCGTATTGAACGATTCGACTTCCCTCCAGTGTCCAGAAAAAGGCCAGGCCAAAGGTAGCAATGGCAATCAGAACTCCCCAGCCCAGGGTGCGGGCGTAGGCCACCGATTGCGTCAGGGTCTCCAGCCTTTGCCCCTGGCTTGGCTGCACGAGGGCTTCAATGGGCGGTTGCGCCGGGAGTTCCTCGGCCAGGTGGTGAAGGAAATCGCTCCCCGAATCGAGCAAGAGTTGGCGTAGCCCCTGGTACCAGATTGGCAACTGACCGATCAGGGCGGTGGTTTGGGTGACAATCCTGGGAACCACCAGCAGCAGAAACCCGACAAAGGCGACGAACAAGATCACATAGATGACGATGATCCCCATCGCGCGGGAGACGCCTCGGGTACGCAGCCATACGACCCCGGGACGGATGGCGATGCTAAGCAGGATGGCCAGGAAAAAGGTGAGGATGACCAGGCGCAGATGGTAGGCGAGCCAAAAGGTGGCGACGATGGCGACCACGAGCAAGGTAGCCGCGACTACCTGGCCTGTCGTCCAATCCGAATCCCCTCGCACGGATGGGGCCTGCTCCACAATTCTGTCCTTTCGCGCAACTGATTGTGGGTATTGCCAGGGGCCGGTGTTGGGGGCACAGTGACAGCCACAGCGCGAGGGTAGCAGGCGGGCAATGGGATAGCCAAGAGGGTAGCGGGTGAGCAAGAAGCAACGGAGGGGAGCCAGGCAGTGATTGTAGGGCAGGTAGACCGGTCCATTGGTACGCGCAGGGCGGCTGTTGGGGGGTGTTGGTGCGCTGTTACGCTCGCCCTGCTTTGGTAAAGATACCACTCATTCGACGCACATTATACCACAAATTTCGGCAGAGACGATATGCGCTGTTATGTGTATAGGGAGCGCCCAAGACTGGGTGAGGGTGCCTCTCTAGACCGCTCGGTATGCATACCGAGCGGTCTAGAACTGTCATAGCGCGGCTACGGAACCGGCAGGCTCAGCCGGTTGAGAGGTCCATTAGTCGATCTTGAACGTGTTCGTGGTGTGCGCCCGGATATAGTCCCAATCCAGCGTCACGCCGAGGCCGGGGCCTTCGGGAGCATACACGCAACCTTTCTCGTCCACGGCGCGCAGGCCATCCTGGTAGTCGGTGTAGACGTTGATCACCGTGCCTTCGCACTTCGGATGGACCAGGCCCATCTCGTAGTAGTTGGTGTTGCGGATCGAGGTCATGACATGGCGCTGGGCTGGGCCGGGGCCGTGCATTTCGACATCCAGGCCGAGACCCTCGGCGGCGTGGGCCAGCTTCATCACGCCGGTAATGCCGTCATAGCCGATGTCACCGCGCAGGTAATCCGTCGCGTCGGCGATGGCAAAGTCAACGTGGGGTTCCAGCGTGCGGACATGTTCTGTCTGCAAGAGTGGGGTTTTTATGATTTGGCGCAGTTTCCTATGGGCGAACTGCGAGATTCCCCCGTCTTTATAAGGATCTTCAAGCCAGAAGAACTTTTCCTCGTCGCATGCCCAGCCGACCTTGACCGCGTCGCCAAAGGTGTTCAGCTCGCAGGCGGGGTCGAGCAGCAGGTCCATTTTGCCACCCACGCGCTTGCCCACGGCGTGGATGTTGCGGATTTCCAGGTCTACCAACGAGTTACCCCAGCCGTGAATCTTGAACGCCGGGTAGCCCATTTCGAGGCACTGCTCGGCGAAATCCGCATAGGCTTCGGGCGAGTCGAGACCGCCGTTGTGGTCGCCGTGGGGCGTGCTGGCGTAGCACGGGAGCGGGCGAATACTGCCACCCAACAGCTCCCAGACGGGCGCGTTGTAGAATTTGCCTGCGATATCCCACAGGGCGATGTCGATCTGCGCCATCCCCATGCGCGCCTGCTGGCGCAAGGCCCGCTTGATGTCCTGGTAAATGCGCTCGCGTTCCAGCGCGTTCTTGCCGATGAGATAAGGGGCCAGGGTGGGCAGGGTGTGCGGCATGCCGCTCAGTAGCTCGCCGGTGATGCCCATGTTGGTGTGGACTTGCATGACACTGCTTTTACGGGTCAGGTTGCTGCCCTTTTTGTAGACCAGGTTGAACCCGTTATAGTCCGTGGTCATGTCTTCCATCGTGACTTCGAACTCGATGAACTCGAATCCCGTGATAATCGGTTTCTCTGCCATGATATCCTCCGTGGATAAAAGTGTGGTGTACTGCGAACCGAGCCGCAATTTCTAGGGGACGGTCTCCTTTCTACAGAATGGATCCAACGGCCGCACCTAACGGGCAACGGGTGAACTACATGGACAGGGACAGCCCCCCGTCCACATTGAAACGGGTGGCGGTAAGCTGGGAAGACTCGTCGGAGGCCAGGAGCACTGCCACATAGGCCGAGTCCTCCGGTGTTTGCAATCGCCCCAGGGGAATCTGGCGGCCCTGTTCTTCCAGCCACTCTTCGGAGTATCCCAACTCGCGGCGATGTCGCACTTCGCCCTCCGAGGCTACCCAGCCGGGATTGATATAGTTGACCCGGATGCCGTTGGGAGCATAGGTGCGGGCCAGATTGCGGGTCATGGTCCACAAGCCTCCCTTGGCAGCGGCATAGGCCAGCACGTCCGAGCCGCCACTGTAGCCGTGCACCGACCCGACAAAGATGACGCTACCCCCGCCACGAGCGATCATGGCCGGAATGGCATACTTGCAGCAGAAAAAGTGCCCCCGGAGGTTAACATCCACCGTTTCGTCCCAGATTTCCTGGGTGAGGTCGGGGAGAGGTCGCCGAGGATACATGCCCGCGTTGCTGACCAGCACATCCAGGCCGCCGTAGGTCTTGGCGGCATACTCGACAAAGGCGCGGCAATCCTCCTCGACGGTCACATCCACGCGGCAATAGCTGGCCTCTCCGCCCGCATCCCTGATCTGTTCGACGGTACTCTGCAGCGGTTCCAGGCGGCGCCCGCCCACGACCACGCGCGCGCCCTCCTGGGCCAGCATGAGCGCAATTCCCTGGCCTATGCCGGTGCCTCCTCCCGTGACAATGACGACCTTGCCTTCGACCCGTTTGCCCACGATTCCCCCTTTGCGCTACGTCGAGTCTGCGCTAAACGCTGTAGCGATGCAGATGGTGATGGAAGGATTATAGCCGAGAAGATCAAGATGGAAAAGTCGTCAGACGTGTCTGGCCGGTTGGGCCGACGGGTAGTCAAAGACTCCTTACATGAATAATCAAACTTTCCCTACAGACTCTTACGTGCGCTGTTGGTATAATGGGGCGGTATTTACGTGATCTCCCCCCGGATTGTGCCGGGGCAAGCGCCGCAGTATCGCTGGACCCTGGATTGTCTGGCAGCAGGTAGCCGATATGCAGCGGGGCTCAGGCTTGCCATTCCGGTTGCGCCCAGTGTATTCCCCGTTTGGGTTCATTTACAGATAGGCCTGCCGGTATGCCATCTTCAGATGGCATCTGTCCGTCATCCCGCATCTCCACAAGCACTTGCCCTCTCCTATCTCGGTGCGTCTCTCCCTCAAGGCCCGGCATGGTCCACCATGCGGCTACCCCGTCGTTGTGCTGGCGCGCTCATGTTGCTCGCTCAACGCGCAGCGGGTTAGCCGGGAGGCCCATACGCGCTGAGGGGGAGATTGCGGTGATACGCCATATATGGCCAAGTTAGTAAACAAGGAGGGTGATACATGAAAGTGTCCCATCGGATGCGGACTGTGATACTTGCTGTAGTCCTATTGCTGGGTGTGGCTTACGTGTCCAGCGCCCAGACGCCGACGGCGACGCAGGAAACGCCTGGCGTTACCGTGGAGGACCAGCAGGTTGCGAACGGCACGGTGACTGTCCAGAATGTGGTCGCGGCAGAAGACGGCTGGATGGTTATCCACCGTTCGGCAAATGGCACGTTTGGTGACGTGATAGGCCACACGTTCGTGCAGGCGGGTACCACAGAGGACGTGGTTGTTCCCATCGAAGTGGGCCAGGCTACCCAGACGCTGTACGCTATGTTGCACATCGATGCGGGACAGGAGGGGGTGTACGAGTTTCCTGGACCTGATGCACCGGTGCAAGTGAACGGCCAGATCGTTGTGGAGCCGTTTACGGTGACCAACTTTGCGCAACTGGGTGCGACGCCTGGCGCGGTCACTGGCACGCCTACCGCCGCGACTGGAACGTCTACCGCCGCGACCGGTACGCCCACTGCGGCGACCGGTACGCCTACGGCTGGTGTAGGTACTCCTACGGTAACTGCCACGCGTACGGCTACTCCGCCACAAGTGCTGCCCGAGACGGGCCAAGAGATGACCCCCACCGCCACTCCAGCGCAGGTGCTGCCTGAAACGGGCCAGGAGATGACCCCTACCGCCACTCCGGCGCAAGTGCTGCCTGAGACGGGCCAGGAAATGACCCCTACCGCCACTCCGGCAGAGGTTCTGCCCGAGACCGGCATGGAAATGCAGGCGACCGCTACCGTGACACCCGGTACACCTACGACTACCGCCACTGTGACCCCGGGCACGCCCACCGTTACTCGTACGGCTACCCCGGGACAAGTCCTGCCTGAGACAGGTCAGGCTGGCCCAACGACCCCGTGGGGTCTGATCTTGCTGGTTCCCGGCATTGTGATGGTACTGGTTGGTGTTTCTATGGCGCTGGTGACGCGCCGCCGGTAACGTTCGATAGACATGGACTCCCCGAGGTATACTGCCCCCGGGGAGTCCTTTTTTGTTTGGCCGACAGGCCGTCGGTGGGTCCGTGAAACCTGCTCTGCGATGGATGGGAGCCTGCTCTGGGGAGCGGCTGCCTGCAAGGCGCGGTTTTCGGGGGTGAGTATTCCAGGCAAAGGGAAGCATGGGCATTGTCTGGTCGGCAGGGGTGCCAGCGGACCTGCGGGGTCGGGCGGTCCAGCCCCATGTTCTAGGGCGGGCCAACTTGACCAGAGAGTATATTCTGTGCTACACTGTGCGCCGCTGAGCACCAAACACCTCATGCTGGCTTCTAGCTTTCGCGCCCGTTACCGTTCTCCCTTTGACATCGTTGTAAAATGTGTTGTTACATCCTAGCAGAGAGGGCCTAATGAAGACTCGATTCGACTCTATGCCTCGCACAGATGAGCCGGACAAGCAAGGGGAATCTCACAAACGACGCAAGGTATTCTGGTTGAGTGTGGCTTTGGTTGGCGTTGGTTTATTGATCGTCGGTGTTAGCGTTAGCCTGGCCGAAATCCAGAGCCTGTTCTCCAGGCCGCCAGCATCTTTCGGGGTCGAGCAGGCTCAGATGTTGCCAACCACCGAGCCTACCCCCTTGTCGGAGGAAAAGGAACTGCCCTCGACGGGCGAGGATGCCCAGCCGACGGACGATAGTGCCAGCGAGACAGTCATCGACGATGAGGTGGAGCAGCCGACCCCTACCGTTGTGTTGACAGAGGGGGCTACGTCGGAAGCGGACTTGTCGGAAGCACTGCCTACGGAGATGGCTACCGAGGAAATGCCCGCGGCAACGGCCACTGAGGCAATGCCTACGGCCACCCCGCCAGCGACCGCGACGCCCGAGCCGACGGCGACTCCTTTGCCGCCAACGCCTACGCCTGTACCGCCGACACCGACGCCCAGGCCGGGACCTCCCACGCGTATTGTGGCTCCCTCCATTGGCCTGGATACCAAGGTGGTGGAAGTGGGATGGACTCTACAGGAGCAGGGTGGCAATACGTACAAGGTCTGGACGGTGGCGGATTATGCGGCTGGCTGGCATAACGAATCCTCCAGGCCGGGCGAGGCGGGCAACATGGTCGTCACCGGCCACAACAATATGCGCGGGGAAGTATTCCGCAATGTGGTGGATCTGGGGCCGGGCGATGAGATTATCATCTATGTGGGCGATCAGGCATACACCTATGCTGTGGAGAGCCGGTTGCTGCTGCTAGAGAAAGGGGCCTCGGCGGAGGATCGGGCGCACAATGCCCGCTGGATCGGCGAGTTCCCGGACGAGCGAGTGACCATTATCACTTGTTGGCCGTATACCGGTAATAGCCACCGCGTGGTGGTGATCGCCAAGCCCAAGTAAAGCTGGCGCGGGCGATCATCGGGCGCGTTTGATAGCAAGCCAACGCCGCTGGCCTGGTCGGGATAGATTCCCACCAGCCAGCGGCGTGTGTCATAAGGTGTTTAGCCGCCAGGGATGGCGCGGCATATATGTTGGGCGGTCCAGGTTGCTGCCGAGGATGGGGGAACTCTGGACTGCTTGATGCGGGCTAGGTGCGTCCTGTGGGAGAATAGGCGCGACGCAGGCCCAGCGATAGGGCCAGCACGACCACCAGCACGATCAGCGCCGTGGGGATGGCTACTACGCTCACGTTGGCGTGCCTGACTGCGATGCCTATCAGCGCCCACACGATGACCAGGCCGTAGGCAATGTCTCGCCGGGTAAAGACGGTAGCGGAGGCGATGGCCGCGGTGACGATCAGGATGATGATCATCCATACCTCCTGGCTCAGGCCCCAGCCATTCCAACCGACATAGTCCAGTACGGAGGTGACGTTTGCGACAGTGGCCACGGTGATCCAGCCCAGGTAGATGCTGAAAGGGATCTGCACCAGCCATGTGGCGGCGGGGGAAAGCCGCTCGCGGCCTACACCGGCGGTGAGGTAGATGGCGATCAGGCTACCCAGCAGGGTGAACATGGCCAGCAGTGTGAACACGAAAATCTGATAGTGCCATAAAAAGATCCAGGCGATATTGGCGATGGCGCTGAGGATATAGAGATAGCCGATCCGTTGCAGGCGTGGGTCATCCCGTTGGGCGGGCAGGGCCTGGTAGATGGTATAGCCGACGAGGAACAGATAGATCACGCTCCAAATGGAAAAGACATACGCGGCGGGCACAAAGTACACATCAAAGAGGTCCGAGATCTCCCCGGTGGTCACGCCATTGATTGGGAGCGTATTCGCCAACGCGTTGACCACGATCACGGCTACTGTCGCCACAGCGACCAATACCTGTCGAACGATTCCTTTCGTCATGTTTCCTCCTGAAGAGTCAAGTGCAAGGCAAGGCGAGTCGTGTCAATTCACGACAAGCGGGACCGTTTATCTCCAGGTGGTGGGGTGTGTGAGGGGAAATGCTATGCCACCAGTAGATCAAGCAAAGGCCAGCAGGAACAGCGCTATCCTGCGGAAATGGCGGCGAAACCGATGACGCCCGGCCCTCCGTGGGCGGCCAATACCAGGCCGGTTTCTGAGAGAAGCACCTTGTTTCTGGGAAAGCCAGTCGTTTGGGCTAGCTCGTCGGCAAAGGCGTTGGCCTCTTCCTCGCAGGCAATGTGGCCCACAGCCAGCATCTCGGCGGGCATGCACTTATGCGCCAGCTCTAGCAGCACTTCTTTGGCGGCCCGCCTGCCTCGGGGTCTGGACAACAACACCAATTCGCCGTCGCGCAGGGTCAGGATGGGCCGCAAGCGCAACAACCCGGCCAGCACTCCCACGAGATGACTTGCCCTGCCCCCCTTAACCAGGTATTCTACCGTGTCGAGCATGAGGTACACCGAAAGCCGCTGCTGTAGTGTTCGGACGTGTTCCACGACCTCGGCCAACGTTCGGCCCGCCTGGGCCGCGCGTGCCGCCGCCATCACCAGCAACCCCTGGCCCAGCGATAGCGATTGCGAGTCTACCAGGGCGATGCGGTCGGGGGGAAACTCTCGGCTGGCGGTCGTAGCAACAGAGAGGGTGCTGCTGTGTTTGCTGGTGACAGTTAGGCAAAGAACCTGGTCGTTACTATTCAGGCATTCCTCGAACGCTTCAAGAAAAACGCCCAGTGAGGGAGCGGCGGTGGTCGGCCAGGCGCGTTCCGTCTTGGCGAGGAACTCGGTCATAGAAATGGACTTGTCCGCACACTGATCCAGGCCAAAGTGAAAGTAAAAAGGCAGGATTTTGGTGCCCTGTGCCAGCAGCTCTTGTTCCAGCTCGGCAGGCAGATCGCAGCTTGTATCGGTGACTATTTTGATGCTCAATCTTTCCTCCAGGGGTATGCGTGAAAGCACCGCGCCAATAGTCTAGCATAACAAGGGATAAATAGGCAAATTGTATCATCGAATAGTTGTTTGTTTTCAGACCTAATCCCGCTGGTTGCCCTACAATGCATAATCACTCGTGCGTAGTGCTTTTGAATCTTGTTTCAAGGGTTTGTTTAAGGCTAATGACAAGCAAAAGAAATCTGCAGAACAGCCTATCTGGTTCCACCTGGGCGGCCTGGGTGATGCTGGCGGTCTGGAGTGCGGTCATCTGGGTTGCCAACACACGCCCGCAAGTGTTCAGCACCGGGCATGACACGACGGACTATGCGCTATATCAGGCAGGGCATTTTTTGGGGCACGTGATGCTGGGCCTGCTGGCTATGCGGGCTGCCACGCTCACCTGGGGCTGGCGGACAGGGGTGTGGGTGGCCCTGGCGGGCGCGCTGGCACACGCTGTACTGGACGAATTGGTGCAACTGCTTGTGCCCAGCAGACATGCCAATCTGGAGGATATCGTATATAATGCGGTTGGCGTCCTCGTCGGCTCTGTTGTTCTGTTCATGATTCGACAGAGACGGCGGATGCGCTCGTAAAAGGCGTGATATGGTCTCTGGCTTGCCTCCCTCGTAAGATCGACACTCCACGAGATTCCCGTCGCACCCGCACAGCTTTACTTGCCTCCCTCGCCTACCAGGGATACCCACGCCAGGGTTTGCTAGCCAGATAGGAGGTTGGGGATATGCAGCTCAGTGCGCGGAATGTGCTCAAGGGCACGGTTCGGCAGGTGAATCACGGAGCCGTGAACTCGGAAGTGGTGATCGTCTTGGGCGATGGGGCCGAAGTCGTCTCCATCATCACCAAGCAGTCGGCGGAGCGGCTGGGGTTGGCGGTGGGCAAGCAAGTTTATGCCGTGATCAAGGCATCCAACGTGATGATAGCCGTCGAATAGTCGAGGCATGATGCTCCACAAGCGGTGGCGCTCCGCAAGCGGGCGACACTCATCAGAGTGCCGCCCGCTTGTTACATGTTGGAATTGCCAGAGGGTGTTGCGGTGGTTGCTTCAGGCCCAGGCCCGCCGCAAGAAGATGTCCCCCTCGCAGGTGCGCCTGTCGGCGGGGGCGTCCTCCGGGATACCGCGCAGTTCTGCCCGCAGCAGGTAGCGGCAGGCGGGATGCACTTCGGCCACCTGTAGCTGGGCATCGTCGTTCCACGGCTCAAAGGGGCCGGGGTGTGGCTTGCTGCCATACGCTGTCGGCTCGGAGCGTGCGATCTCCCGCTGGCCCTGTTCGCTCTCCTCCAGGATGGACACCGCGTTGATGTCGATGCCGTAGGCGCTGGGGCGGAAGCGGAACATGGGCCGGTATAGCCCCGGCTCCCGCAGGAGGTGGGTCACGTCAAAGGTGAGCGTCGCCTCCGGCGTGGCGAAATCGGCGGCGGTCCAGTGCCCGATCAGGCGGTCGCGGAATTGCGGATGCGGGTCGGTGATCCCCAAATGCTCACCCATCTGGTGGGCCGCTTGCACCGTCTGGGCCAGGACAGACATGGTCTCCTGGAAGCGGTGTTGCGGCTCGATGGGGGTCTGGGAATAGACGGCGCAGGACCAGGCCCACAGATGGGTGACTGCCCGCTCGGCGGCGGTTTCCAGCGTGGCCAGCGTCGTGGCCAGATCGGCCTTCTCCGGGGCGGAGAGGGGTTGGTCCCCGCGCAGGTTGGAGAGGGGCTGCAAGGCTTGCAGGAACAGATAAGAGTGCAGGATCACCTCCGATTCGGCCAGGCAAGCGGCATCGCCCAGCTTTTGCGCCAGCACCAGAGCTTGCCGGGCCTGGGCGATATTCCGCTCCAAATGCTGCTGGGAGGGGATTTCGGCCAACATATCCTGACCAAAGGCCAGCGGGCGGTGGGCCTCGGGAGCGTCCGGCTGCCAGAAGAGCCTGCCGGGCTGATAAAACAGCCGGTAGGGAAAGCGCGATCCGGCCAGGTCCCAGGCCACGGGGCCGATGGTGACCGCCCAATCGGCGTAAGTGTCCACGTCCTCGATGCCGATGCGCCTGGCCCAGGCGCGGGCGAACGCCTGCTCGTCGCGCCCCTCGCTGTTCCACCCCCATTCGGCCAGCGCGCCGACGTTAAACTCCCAGAAGCGGTTAGAGGGGGTGGCATAGCCGGTGACGCTGTGCAGCCCCTTGGAGGCGAACTCGCGCAGGCGGGCGCGGATGAACTGTGGGCCGGTGAAGGGAAAGACGGTGCGCCAGCAGTTGTCTATCTGGGGGTAGACGCCCAGCCAGCGCCCGCCGCGGCTGTATTCTTCCAACAAGGGGTAGATCATCGGGTTGTGGGAGGAGTCGTAGGTGCGCCCGCCATCATAGTAGGTGATCTTGACGTCTGGCGGCGTTTCCCGCAGGATCAGGTCGTTCACCGGGTAGCTGCCCTGGGTCAGCAGCAGGCGCAGCTTGAGCGCCGGGTTGACCTGCTGTGCCAGGCGGTACCCGGCGACGACTCCGCGCACCTCTAATAGATACGTCTCCCGATCCTGGCAGGATTCGCAATAGCAGCGGATGGGGCTTTCGGTCAGCCAGACGCAAATTTCGTTCACCCCTTGCGTGCGGGCCATGTCTGTCATCATCCCCGCCAGCAGGGAGGCCGTTTCTGGCTTGGAAAAGCAGAGGATCGGCTTGTAATCGGGCGGCAGCGGCTCATCGGGGTTGGGCGTCCCGGCCACTTCAGGATGCCAGCGGAAAAGGTCGGTGTGCCAGCCCAGTTCGCCGATGTGGGGGACATACAGCACCACCTGGACGCCCTGTTCCTGGGCCTGGCGGATGACCGCCTGCTTGGCCTCGGCGCGCATCTCCCCCTGATCGTCCAGCGCCAGTTGGACGCCCGATTCCAACAGGTTCAGCTTCAAGGGAGCCGTCCAGGCGATGTCCTCCTCGGCGTTGCCGCCCCATTGCCCGCGCTCCTCCAGGTCGGGCCAGTCCAAGATGGTGACAGTGGGCATTTCCAGCAAAAGCGTCCCCTCGCCGACGGACACGCGGCGCACGATCTGGGCCAGCGTGCGGACGGCGTTCAGCAGGCCCACGGGGGACAATGCACGCAACTCTAGCCCCTTGGGATCGGCGGTGGGGCGGATGGCATAAGCCTGGGCGGCATTGGGGAGTTTGGCGAGTTCCGCGTCCTCGTTGACCAGGTCAAGACGAACGGTATAGGCCGCGCCGGTACCTGCTGTCGCGCCGGGCAGGGCCGCGTCCAGGAGTTGGCGGGCGGTAGTCATGATGGGGCCATCGGCGGGCATCTGCACCCCGATCTGGTCGCACGGGATGCGTTCGACGCCCTGGACATGGCCCTGATGGGGCAGGGGGATCACGCGCTCGAACAGGGTTTCGCCGGACAAAGGTTCCATGATGGTTACCTCTCCATAGGATGAACAGATCACTCGGCCAAGGCGTAGAGTCGTTCTGCCAGCTCGCGGATGTTGATGTGCGCCAGATTGACGCGGCATACCGTGTCTACCCATTCCCTGGGTAGCCCCGACTCGCCGTGCAGCCCGCCGACCCACGAGCCAACGGTGGTGGCGGTGGTATCGGCATCGCGGCCAAGCATGCACGCGACGGGGATGGCCCGCGGCTGCCCGCGGCCAAAGACAAAAGCGGCCACCGCCAGCGGGATTTGCTCCGACAGGTAGATGGAGGAATAATGCTGCTCCGAATCGGCCAGCGGCGGGCAGTGCGGGGGTAGGTTCGCATCAGCCTCCAAGGGCGGTGGCGGACAATCGGGACCGCTGGGAACCAGCACGGTCTGATAGAGACCGTCAACCAGGGTATACACGTCGTTGGCCTGGCGCGCGATGGCAATGGCCCGCTGCAGCAGTTGGTGGGCCAGCGGGCCGCAAGCGCCAAGCATGGCCTCTACAACGGACTCGGCGGTAGCATCCAGGCGCTGCGCCTCGGCAACCCCCGCCTGGACTGCTCCGACCAAATCTTGCTCCAGCGGGGCTTTCCAGATGGCGCATAGCTCCCTGGCTACCTGGGCCGCTGCCTGGGGGTGGCCTGCGTGCAGGATTCCCACCGGCGTCCACCAGCCTACGCCGCCCCCTTGTCGCCATGTCTTGCCCGCTTCTCTGGCGCTCACCTCGCCCTGCTGTACCCGGCGGAGCGCCTGGACAGCGGGCGGCCACCACATGCGGAAATCGGCGTGGGCCAGCATCCACTCGGCCAGTAGTTCGGGGGTGCGTGGAGGCTGGGTGGCCAGGAAAAAGCGCGTCAGGTCGCCCCGGATAAAGGTGTCATCTGTGACGCTGCCCGCCGCCGCTTGCAGGGCATAGCCAGGCTGGATATCGATCAAGGTATAGGGTGGTTGATAGGGCAACAGGCCGGTGATTTCGCCCACCAGCCGCTTGATGCGGGCGGCGTGGGTACACTCCACCGGCCCCCCCATCGCATCGCCGATGGCTGCTCCAATATACGCGCCCAACGCTCTGTCTCGATCGCGCACCGCCGGTCTCCTTCTGTAGTTTGGGTAATGGGCTTGCGGGGTGGGGATGGGCGATTACCGTGCCTATCCCTCTCCCTCATCTGACGTGTCGCCGCTCTCTTCCGCATCTTGGGAGGCCATCGCCTGCTGCTGCCGCTGCCAATCGACGGCCAGGATGACGTAGCAAAGCTCGTCCCACCAATGCCCTTTCATCCACTGTTGTTTGTGCAATAGCCTCTCCTGGCTCATGCCCAACTTTTCTAGCACGTGGGCCGAGGCCACATTCTCCGCCACACACGACGCATAGACCCGTTCCAGGTGCAGGTGGTTAAAGGCCAGGTCCAGCATGGCTTCCGCTGCCTCGGTGGCATAGCCATGTCCCCAGTAGTCTGGCGAAATCTCGTACCCCAGCTCGGCCTCGGACGCAGAGGCGGCTGGCTTGCGAATGCCGCAATTACCGATCAGGCGGTTCTCCACAGCGAGTACGATGCCCAGTTGGAACCTGCTCCGGGGACGCTCTTGCTGCCAGGCGATCAGCCGCGCCACAAATTCCTGCGAGTCCGTCAGAGAGCGGGTTGTGGCGGGGTAGAACCGCAGGTAGCGAGGGTCCGATTGATAGGCGTAGATGGCTTCAACATCATCCTCTGTGACTTCGCGCAGCAGCAGGCGTTTGGTCCTCAAGATCATCTATGCTCCCTCTTCAGGTAGAGCGCAGCTTCACGTACTGGTGATACGCTGGCGCATTGGCCGGGACGTCTGAGACGAGCGGTCACAATTCGAGTTTGCCCGCATCCCGCAGTTTCTTCCCATATTCCTCCAGGGCCTGACGCTCGCACGAGACCAGGGTGTCCCTTTCCGCCAGCCCCTGGGCGACGCGCTCGAACGTTTCCAGGTTACGCAGGCCGAACAGGGAGACATGGACAGCCGGGTGGCTGAGCACGTAGCGGTAGAATTCCTCGGGTGCGGGGGAATCGGGCTCCTTGAACAGCCTGTCGTTGCGCCCGGCGCTCATAATGACCACACCCGTGTTGTGCTTCTGGGCGTGGGGAAAAATCAGCTCTTCCGGCTCCTTCATAGCGCAGTTATACCAGCAAAGGACCGTATCAAAGAGGCCGGTAGCGACCGCCTTCCCCACCTCGGTCCAACTGTGGCCGGTGACACCGATAAAGCGAATTAGCCCTTCGTCGCGGGCCTTGAGGGCGGCCTCATAGGCCCCGCCGGGTCCGAGGGCCTTCTCTCGGTCTTCGGCGGTATTCACAAAGTGGATTTGCCAGATGTCCAGGTAATCGGTACGCAATGAGCGCAGGGAGGTTTCTAGCTCCTTGCGAGCGCCCTCGGCGTCGCGGACGACGGTTTTAGAGGCGAGCACCAGGTTCTGTCGCCTGCCGACCAGGGCCTCGCCGATGAGTTCCTCGTCTTTACCGTCTTCGTACGCTCGGGCCGTGTCCACATAGGTAACGCCCATATCCAGGGCAGCTTGATATCCCTCGACCGTCTTGCAGTAGGCTCCGCCAATTCCCAGGCGCGTGACTGTCAGGCCCGTGCGCCCCAACGTAGTGGTGGGTAGATCGTATCTCATGGATCGCTCCTTTCGTGTTGGCCTGTGAGGTAGGCAACAAGCCCGGGTACTATAGCGTAAAAGCTGCCATCCAGGCAAGTGTATCGCGGGCGGTAGCAGGGCTGCGCCCAAGTTGGAGCGCCGGCACCCTGCCCAATGGTGCCAACATTTCGGATAACGGGTTTAGTATACGTATTACCTATGAAAGGAATTAGCACCTTAACGTTCGGTGCTCGTCGCGTGCCCCGCATCCAGCACCGATCAAGTTTGACTATGGACTTGTAACTCGCT